>Ga0118677_10010485_pt1 | contig 11951 bp, 15 predicted proteins | sample AliMusrvi5mmetaG_FD_86154 | JGI IMG/M metagenome (GOLD analysis project Ga0118677, IMG submission 86154) | reverse complement strand
CCTCACGGCGGCCCGCGACGCGCTCCAGACGCCGCCCGGCTTTCGCGACTCGGAGATCGAGGCAGCCTTGCGCGACCTTCCCGCGGCCCTCGAACAGAAGCCGAAGACAGTCTTCCAAGCGGTCCGCGTCGCGGTCACGGGAACGACGGTGAGCCTTCCACTGTTCGAGTCTCTTGAACTCCTCGGCAGGGACCGGACCGTCGCTCGCATATCGGCGGCGTTGACCTTCCTGGAGGCCCGCGCCAGGGTTGACGCTGCAGAGGGCCGAACGTAGAATCTCACTCCGCGCCCCGACGCTGTCGGTGCGCGCGCGTGCGCTCGGTGGGGTGTCGTCTAATGGTAGGACAGCGGCTTCTGGTGCCGTATGTGAGGGTTCGACTCCTTCCACCCCAGCCAGACGCGTCGTCTTCTTGGCCCGTTCGTCTAGCGGTTAGGACACCGCCCTCTCAAGGCGGAGATCACGGGTTCGAATCCCGTACGGGCTACCAGCCACTTCATACGGTCCCACCTGCGGATTCCCTAGGCGGATGCAGGTGGGCCGTTTGCTGCCTGGGCCGCCTTCCAGTCGCCATGCGCTGTATTCGTGCGCTTATCCCTTCGCAGCGACCGCTTCCCACGCCGCGTCGTACGCGTCGATAGCCTCGCGCTTGCGAGCGTCGAAGGCGTGCCCGTAGATCTTCAGCAGCACGTCCGGCGAGTGCCCGCTCATGGAGGCGATGTTCACGGCGTCGTACCCGAGGGCGATCATCTGCGAACACCAGGAGTGGCGCAGAACGTGTGGCATGACCGCGATGCTGTGTCGCTTGGCGAGCGCCCGGAAGCGGCTGGTGTAGCGCTCGGGCTCTAGGACCGCCCCATTCGGCGCCGCCGTGATGTAGTCCTCGGCCGGCGTCTTCCCCCCCTGCCAGCGACGCGGTGACTTCGGGTCGTGGTCGGCCGCAAGCCTGAGAGCGGTCTGCCTCTTCTGCGCAGCGCGGAGCTCTGCTATCAGGTGGTCGCCTATCGGGATGTACCGAGCCTTGTTGGTCTTCGTAGACTTGGCGGCGACCGTCGTCTCGCGCTTCGATCCGGGGAGACGCTCCCCTGCCGGCGCCTGAGAGACCGCGCGCCTGATAGTCGCCCGTCTCGTCTCAAAGTCCACGTCCCGCCATTGCAGGGCGAGCGCTTCGCCCCGGCGTAGGCCCAGGCGGGCAGAGAGCAGAATCGCCATGAACACTTCGAGCGACTCTTCGGCGCGCGCGAGCTCCACGAACCGCGACACCTCCGCTACGTCGAGAGCGCGAGACTTGCCGCCTTCGCCGCCCTCGTCGCCGCCTGAGGCGTTCGGCTTCGCGTTCACGTCGTGCACCGGGTTCGCCGGGAAGTCCTTCTGCACGTCCACAGCAAAGGAGAAGATCGCGCCGAGCACGTTGTGCACCTTCGTGATCGTCGCCCCCGAGAGCTTGCCGCCGTAGCTGCGCTGACCATCGGCTGCAAGGGCCGTCTGCATCCGTACCACGTCCATCACGGTGACTTCCGCCATGCGCGCCTTGCCGAGGTGCGGGGTGATCTGCTTCTCGATTGCCTGGCGGTAGCGCTCGCGCGTGGTCGCCGCGAGCTTGCGCGGTGCCCACTCACTCATGTAGTAGGCCGCATATCGCTCGACGGTCCACTTTTGCCGCACCGCGCGTTCCGCATCGCCTTCGTTGGCCGCGCGCGCCCGATCCTCCAGGAGCGCCACCCGGACCGCATCCGCAGCCCTGTTGGCCTCCGTCGCGTTGCGCGCGGCGAAGACGCGCGTGAGACGTTTGCCCCGGACGTAGACCGTGACCTGCCAGCGATCGCCGTCAAGATGTCGCAGGGAGCCCGTACCCTTCGGTCGCCGAGCCATGATCTACCCCTTCCGCTCTGCTTGCTTCTTGACGATCTGACGCGCCTGGTAGGACTTCTTGGCGCGGCACTTGTCGCTGCACACCTTCTTGTGTGAGCGCGCGTCCGTGGCATCCCACCACTTTCCACACACGTCGCAGATCTGATATTCACGGTTGCCGTCGATTGCCAAGGCGAGCTGAAGCCACATCGCGGCCTCGAGCGTGTAGACCCCGAACGTGAGTCGCAGTCCCGCGCCGTACGCCCTGTCTGTCACGGCGAAAGAGAGAGAGACGTCCTGCGCCACCAGCATCCGCGCAACCTGTCTCCGCAGCAGGGCCTGAGCGATCTCCCGCTCCGTCGCGATCGCTGCCGCGACCAGCACCGGCTCACGCCCGAGCAGCTCGAGTTCGGGGGACACCCCCGGAGGCAGGGCCAGGGACCCCTTGTCGTAGACCAAGAGCGAGTCGCCGACCTTGCGCATCTCATAGTGGGCGAGAAGCAGCTCTTTCGAGCGGCCCGCTCGCAGACCCTCCCACAGTCGCACTGCTCGGGAGACGTGCCCCAGTGATGCGCTCCACTCGTCGAAACTGCCTGCGTACCCCTCGATTCCGTCGGTGCCGTACTGCGCTATCACCTGATCTAAGAAGCTCATGAACATATGCGGCCGCTGAAGCCGCCCGTACTGGCACGCGAAGGCGGCGAAGGCGTCCTCAGTGCTCTGGAGGTCGGCGAACGTCTTGAAGAGCGCCGGCTCGTCCCTGAGTGGTTCGTACGCCGCGCCCTCCTTGCCGATCATGACTCGGCGGTCGCTTGCAATCGTCGAGGAGATCACGTCGCCATCCGCGTTGGTCTCCTCGGTGGCGTCCTCATGGACTGTCTGCCACGTCGGCGATGGAAGCTGCCGCCAAGTGAAGTCCACCAGATCCGCAGGCGACGCCCCGGGCTTGGACGCTGTCATCGCTTCTCTTCGCTTTCGCGTCGTGTATCCGGTTGTGGGCACACTCTTCGGCTCCTAGAATCGGCGGTGCGGACCGCGAAGTCAATACCGCTCACTGAGAGGAGCCCCTAGCCATGACCCGGACTCTCATGGAAGCCGCGCGCCGGCGGCTCGGGATCACGAAGGCCCAGCTAGCGCGTGATGCCGGAATGAACGCGACCACTGTGATGCTCATATCATCCGGGCGCCTAAGGCCGTACCCAGGCCAACAGGAGCGCCTAGAGCTGGCATTGGGCATCGAGGCTGGACGTCTGCTCGAAGAGGTGGACGATGCCAGCCACTAGACCTGCGACGACGCGCGCCGACTCTCTCCCGGACGTTGCGACGGTCGCAGAGATTGCGGCCTGGGTCCGCGTGGACAGTCGCACGCTGCGCGCTGAGATTGTCGCGGGCAACGTCCCCGGAGCCTTCCGCGTCGGCCGTTCATGGCGCGTTGTCACGCAGGAGTACCTGCGAGGCGTGGGAGGCCACCATGAAGCCGCGTAGCGCCCCCTGTGGCCTGTGGTCCCTATGCACCGACGAGGAGTGCAGGGAGTGCCCGCAAGCGGCTGCAATCGAGCCCAGCGAGCCCTGCCGGGAGCCAGAACGCGTACGGATACCGCGCACCACTCAGCCGGTAGTCGCATTCTCGCTGGTCAACGGACCTGCCCGCTCTGCCTTCTATGGGCGGAGGCGCTGACGTGAGCCCCAAGGTGACGAGGGAAGCCTACGCAGCGGTCTACATCTCCGCACCGTGGCATCGGAAGGTGCTGGCAATCCCCGAGTCCGACCGCGTGGCCGCCTTCGGCTTCTACGCCGCCACTCTCGCGCTGTGCCAGAGCTACCGCAACGACGGCCACCTCCCCGCCGAACAACTCGCGGCAGTGATCGCCTGTCCCGACAGCGAACGCAAGCGCCTCACCGATGCGCTCACGGCGGTGCACCTCTTCGACAAGACGCCGGCAGGCATCCAGGTTCACGACTTCCTAGACCACAACAGCTCGCGCGAGGAGATCGAAGCCGCACACAGCGCGATGCGCGAGGGCGGTCGGCGCGGAGGCGTGAGGAGCGGTCAGGCACGGGCGGGAAGCCCAACCTCGAAGGCCACCTTCGAAGGGTCCACAGAGAGGAGCAGTGCCGAGATCGCAGTGAAGCGGAGTGCCGAGGCGAGCAGAGCTGAAGCGCGTAGCGCTGAGGCAAGCAAGGCCCCGGACCCGGAGTGCCCGATCTGCAAGGGGTCCGGAAAGGAGGGCGACGGTCCGTGCTGGTGCACGGTCTAGAAGGCCCCTCACTATCCACGCACCAGTCGCCAAGAGAAACGTACACCGAACCTATAGGGAGATCACCGTGCAAACACTCAGTGACATCACCACCGCTCTCGACATTCTCAAAGCAGAGGGCTACGAAACGCCCGGTGCCATCGCAGAGATCCTTGCCGCACGCACGGCTGCGCTAGACCCCGCGCCGACACGTGCCACCGCGCGCAATCGGCTTTGGAACGCGATAGCTGCCGGTGACGTGGCAGAGGCCGCCGACGCGAGCGCCGCGTACGACGCCGTTCCTGAGCTTCCCTACTACGCAAACTCCGGACCTGCGGTCGAAAACGCCACGATTGCCGCGCTGTTGGGCGTCGTAGACCCGACCGAGTGCTTCGGCTTCCTGTCGGCCCGTTTCACCGCAACGGGACGAGAGCTCGCCAGCGCTATCAAGAAGCAGGACCCCGACCTGCCAGCTGAAGCGGTAGCACTCCTCAGCTCGACTCCATGCCGCGATGCGTGGGCGAAGGTGCCGAGCCTCACGGCTGGTCTGGCGAGGCTGGCAGATGCGATGGTGGCAATCCTGCGTGACTTGGCAGACGTCCACGTGGTGGCCCGTACCGGGAACCGTCCCGATGATCTGCTCCCGCTTTGCGTCCGGTATGACGAAGACCTCGGGCCGGCGCTCCGGGAGGTTTGGATTCGTGAGCCTCGCCCAGCGCGGATGAACCAGCCGGCGCAAGAGGCCCACCCTGGACGCGCTGGACTCTGGGGAGACATTCTCGCGGCCGGTGGAGTGATTGAGGCGCCGACAACGCCGGGCGACTTCAGCAGGTGGCCGAGTCCTAGAGCGACAGTCGTGGGCGAGCCGTCATACTCCGGCGGTCCATCGGTCCCGCGAGCGCCAAGCACTCCCACGGAGATCGCGTTCTATGCCGACGCGGCCGCTGCACGCGAGGCCAGTCTTGTGACCGACAGCGGCGAAGCGCCCGCCACTCCCGCAACGGGCAGTCCGGGTGTTGGCAACAGGGCGCTCCGTTCTGCCGCCGGGCTTTCGGAGTAGCGCCGTGGAAGCACCGAAGAAAGCACCGAAAGCGCAGAACCTAGCTCCAGCGTGGCACCCGGGCCAGAGCGGCAACCCGAGCGGCAAGAAGCCCGGCACGTTGTCTCTCCGAGCCATACTCAGGGCCAAGCTCGCCGAGGTCCCGGAAGGCAAGGACCGCCGCACCCTAGCCGAGCAGCTCGTGGACTCGACGTGTAAGGCTGCGCTTCGTGGCGACGCCCAGGCCCGCAAGCTGATCTGGGAGAGCATCGAAGGCGCCGCGCAGCAACAGATCGACGTGACGGCGCGGACGTACACCCCGCCCGAAGTCTCGGACGAGCTCATGGAAGCCTACGCGCGCGAGGCGATTGAAGTCATCCGCCGTGTGGAGGAGCAGGATCGCTGACTTTTCCGCACCAGTCACGCGCGCGAGAGGGCGGCCCCCAAAGGGACCGCCCTCCTATTGTGCACGGCACCCTGGCGCCGCCTACTTCGTCTTGACGAGTTCAACGCCGGTTATCTCGAGGTATTGCCCCTTCTTCACTTGAACGTAGAAGGGTCCGCTGACATTGTTGTTCGACAGGATGTTGCTGCCGTTTGCATCCGTCGAAATCTGCCAGTAGCCATTGTCCCCGACGACCGTACCCTTGTAGCGTCCGGCAGTGATGTCTGTGCCGACCAAGTAGGTGCCGTCAGTGACATGCTCCTCCTTCTTGGCGGGTGCCGGCGCGACTTCTGTCTGCTGGTCTTGGCTTGTGGCGGCGTCCAGCGAGGCTTGGTTGAGTTCGCTCTGTGCTTGGTCGAGCTGACTCTGCAGAGTCTCCACTTGGGTATTCAAGCTCTCAATCTGGCTGGTCTGGGCAGCGTCAGGCGCGGTTGCTCCGCCGCTGTTGGCCGTGACAAAGATTGCCCCGACAAAGATGCAGACCAGGCCGATGAACCACCGACTCGTGTACCACTTTCCTTTCTGCCTCCCCCACCAAGCCCCTAGCCGATAGGCAGGGTTGTCGTCGTCCATTCGCGGCTCACTCCCTCTCGACATTGTTCACACCGGCTGGAGTCGCCGCTCTCCGCGAACCCGATGAGATTGCGACCGTGGCCGCCACCAGCAGCAGACACGCCGCTGCAAGCAGTAGCGCGAGGCTGACTCCCAGCTGTTTCAGCGACTCGTTTTGATTGAGCAGGGCATCCGTCTGACGCAGCTCCGCCTCGGCCGCATCCTTCACCGCCCATTCCCCTACGACCTGCTGTTGCGGCGCGCTCTCCGCGCCTGCCTCGTTCGTGCCGAAAGTCGACTCGACCAAACTTGCGGCGGCGTCACCGGAGGTAATCCGTGGCGCGGTGTAGCCGAAGGCCAGGTAGAGTGCGGCGATCCCCACTAGAATGCCAAGTGCAACAGTCGCCCATACAACAAACCGTCTAACCATCCGTTCCCCCTCAATCCATGCGGCCAGACTCACTCTGACTCGCGCAATCCAGCCCCCGGGTCGTTCCCCGTTCCGTTCCAACGGAGCCCGCGCTAAGTCTAGCCCCGTTGTGGCGCGCTAGCGATGCGCTGTATCCGTGCGCTTGTGAGGATGCGTCGGAGTGTCGCGGGGTGCATCGGACACTCCGCGTCGTCGTTGGGATTGTGCCTAGATGCCTGTAAGACACGGCGTCTGTCGCTCTTGACCTCACCCTCTCAAGGCGGAGATCACGGGTTCGAATCCCGTACGGGCTACCAGCCATGACCTGCGGGGACTTCGGTCCCCGCTTTGCGTTACGCGCCCTGCGCACCGCACAGTGACCGGCCGGGGGCCGCCCGGCTTTTGACGCGGTCTCCCACGGCCGCTAGATTGGGTCGTCTTCCAAACAAGTCACGCCCCCCGCTGTGCGTCCGCGCCACCGACGAGTCGTGCGAGAGGAACCGGTCGAGGCACATGAGCGCTCGCCCCACGCTCCAGATAGACGTCGGGATCGACGCCTCGGACACGCCCGACGGGATCCGCGAGCTCGCGCACGCCGGCGCCGACGAGTTCTTCGCCGGGTACGTCCCTGCGCAGTGGTCCGATCGCTACGGTTGGGAGATAGGTCTCAACCGCCGGACCTTCGGCGCCAACTGCCAGTTCACCTCGCTCGAATCCCCGCGCTCCTCGAGCTGCTGTCCGCCTGGGATATAGCCACACCGGTGCATCTCAGTATCGGCGCAGGATCCTTCAACGGCGCTGCCATCAGACATCTCGCCGGGATCGCCGACATCAGGCGCGTCGTGCTCCCACGGAAGATGACGCTCCGAGAGATGCAGATGCTCATCGCGGGTCTCGCCGACCTGGAGCTCGAGTTCGAGGCCCTTGTCATCGGGTATCGCTGCCTGTTCAACGACGAGTTCTGCTTCACACGGCACACAGGCACCGGAGAGCCGTTCTGCAACAGCTTCGTCCCCGACCCCGAGGCGTCGGCCTCACGCCGGTTGCCTCCGGAGTGGAAGGACGTCGCGATGGAGGCCGCGCACGCGCCCGACGACCAATTCCTCGTGGGAAGCGCGCTGGACCGCTTCCGCAAGAAGCAGGGCGACCCCATACGCCCACGGATCCCCGCGACGGATACGACATCTGCAGCCGTCGAGGGCCTGGACGGCCTGTTGGCCTCGAGTCTCTTCACCCACTGCGCGCTCTGCGCCATACCCGGCCTTCGCGAAGCGGGCGTCACCGTCCTCAAGGTCCCGGTGCGGGGCACGGGCCGTCTCAAGCTGCGCAACCTGGAGGTGGTGCGGCGAGTGGCCGACCATCCCGCGCCGACACGCGAGTTCTGCCGGAGTCTGATCGGCAGCCAGGACTTCTGCGACAAGCTGGGAAACTGCTACTACGCCTCCTCGGAGGGGCCGCTGGCCGTGCCGCAGCGCGGCGGGAAGTGAGCGAGATGGAACTCGCGCTCTATCTCAGCAACGTCGACGACCTGCGCAGCATCGAGCAGGGGCTGCGACGCATCGACTTCTGGAACTCCCCCAAGTTCGTCTTCGAGATCATGTTCGGGAACGACAGCAGCACGGCAGAGTACTTCGGGAACCTGGCGGCCGCCGAGTGGCTGGAGAACTACCTGGCCGCCCAGGACTCGTTCAGTCGACTCTACTTCGGCCAGGAGTTCTGCGAGAACCTCATCCCCTCCAGTGACGTCCTGCAGGAGGTCGTGGCCTTCGCGCACGATCTGCAGCTGTCGTTCACCTACGTGACCGGCTACGTCACGGATGCGGGCCTGGCAGCCACACGCCGCAACCTCGCGTTGCTCGCGGAGCAGGCGCCCGGCTCCGAGGTCGTCTTCAACGACTGGGGCGTTCTCACCGTGCTGGCCGAGGAGTTCCCGTCCCTCGTGCCCGTCCTCGGGAGGCTGCTCATCAAGCAGCAGCGCATGGCCCGGTTCACCACCACACCCCCGCCGGTCAACCTCCGTGGGATCAACGCCACCGAGACGGTCGTTCGCGCCGGGCAGCAGGAGGCGCTACGCGCCCTGAACCTGTCCATCCCCGAGTACCGCGAGCGACTCGAGGGTCTCGGCGTCAGGCGTTTCGACCTCGACATCGTGCCACAGGGGGTCGAGCTGCCAGCGGATGTCTGGGGTCTCGAGGCCAGCTGCTACTACCCGTGGGGCTACGTGACAGGGTCCCGCAACTGCCTCACCGCCGGCGTACTCGAGCCCGAGCGCAGCTTCGTCGTCACCGACTCCCGTTGCGCAGCGCCGTGCCGGAGATTCAACCGGGCCACGAAGGTCCTGCAGTTCCCGCAGGCCACGGTCCAGCGGGGCAACTCCGTGTTCATCTACCACACGGACTATGCCGCGCCATATCTGCTGGGAGAGATCCCCGTCGATCGCATCGTCTTCGAACCGTGGATCCCTCTCTGACCAGACCTCGGGTGCCTGCCCGCGGTCGGCGTCGCGGCGATCCGGCCCTGGCAAGAGACGCGCACAGACCCCTGGAGCGCCGCCCGACCCTCGCGGTGACCCGGCATCGCGCTGGACTCCTATCCTGCTAGAATCGGTGGCCGGAGCGGGCCGGACGGCCGCGCGCACACGCCGCAGGGTGTGGTCGTGAGGAAAGTCCGGACTCCATAGGGCAGGGTGCAGGCTAACGGCCTGGCGCCGCGAGGCGACGGAAAGTGCCACAGAAAAGAAGACTCCCCCGATACCGCCCGTCGGCACGCCCGGCGGTACAGGTCGGGAGACAAGCTGAAACGGTGCGGTAAGAGCGCACCAGCGCCGTGGTGACACGGTGGCTTGGCAAACCCCACCCGGAGCAAGGGCGAATAGGAGCGGTCAAGACCTGCCCGGTCGTCGCTCGGGTCAGCCCGCGTGAGGCCGCTGGCAACAGCGGTCCCAGACAGATGGTCGTCTACAACAGAATCCGGCTTACAGGCCCGCTCCGACGACAGCGCCCCCTCTTCGACACAGGAGGGGGCGCTGTCGTGTGGCCACCGCTGTCCCAGCGCCGCGCCATGGCTCGGACGCCTCAGCGCCTGATCGTCTTGACTCTGCTCTTGGAGATCCGGACCACCTGATAGCTCTTGATACGCACGACGTGCGTCCAGGTGTTGGAGACGTTGCCGGCGGCGTCGGCGGCTCTGAGCACGTAATAGAAGGTCCCGGTGCTCAGGCTGCCGGAGGAACTCCGGCCGTCCCACACGAAGTATCCGTTCCCTGCGCCGGTCCTGTTCGACGTGAACGTTCGGAGGAGATCACCGCCGACCGATCCTGAGTGCACCTCGAGCGTGACCCTCGACTTCTCGCTGATGTGATACCGCACTGTCGACGTGTCCCAGTAGCCGTCGTGACGCATCGGATAGAACGTGCTGCTGGTGAACTCGTCGCCGTAGAGTGGCGCCGAGAGGGCACTGAACGAGGGGGCGGTCTTATCCAGCACGAAGGTGGCCGTCACCGTCGCCGCGCGCCCGTACTGGTCGTGCGCGACGGCCGTCACGGTGTGCGTTCCGTTCGAATAGCCGCTCAGGACCTTCGAGACCGACAGCGCCTGCGTGGTTGTCGCGGAGTCGGCCGTCCTGGTCCCGATACCGACCCCATCGATCGCGAAGCGCACATCCTTCAGGCATGAGTCGACAGCAGTGACCGCGAACACGCCCGGCAGCTTCGCGTTGACGGGCGAAGGCGGAGTCGGCGACCACGCGATCGTCGGGGTGTCCGGGTCGGAGTAGTAGACGGCAGCTGAACTGGGAGCACTCTCGTTCGTCGCGAGGTCGACATCGGTGACAAGGAACTGGTGCGCGCCGGGTGTCAGATCCTCGATCGTGACCTCGTACGGCAGCGGCCACGCGGGGTCGTACCACATCGGAGGTTGCCCCACCGGTGTCTCCACCGTCGCAGTCGCCGCCGCCCCGCTCACGACCCTGGCCCCATCCAGGTAGACGCTGAAGTAGCCAGTGCCAGAGAGCGCGTCGTACTGGGCTCCCTGCCAGGACACCGTGACACGACTTCCAACGCCGACTGCGGTGCTCGAGGCGGCGATTGACGCATTGGGGCTCACGCCGACGGACTGGACCGGCCGCGGGGGCGTCACGTCGATCCCGAAGATCACGTAGATCTGAGGATCGAAGACGAGCGCGGCACTGCTGGAGTCCAAGGAGTACGGGAGGATGTGCCAGTACCACATGCCTTCTCTCGGGTCAGTCGAGCCCGCAGGCGGGGCGGGCCAGCCCCCGGGCGGAGGAAAGGCGAAGACCCCCGAGATGTCCAGTGTCTGGTCGAAGTGGGTCCCTGTGGGTACCACGGTGCGCGAGTAGCCCGCCAGAGACGCGGTGTCCGTCGCGAGCATGGCGCCCGGCGTGCGGTCGATCTGGTAGAAGAGACCTCCGACCGCATCCTCGAAGCCGGTCACCCCGAACATCGGGTGAAGGGTGTTGCCCCAGCCGTCGCGCCATCCGATCGGGTTGGTGGTAGTGGTCACGTCCACGCTCGATGATGGGACGGCGCTCACCCGCAGTTGAGCCGCCTGTGCCGAGATCGGTGCCGCCAGGGCCACGAGGAGCACACCAAGAACCACCGCGCCTGCCGCCATCGTCCTTCCGCGCGTGTTCACTTCACTCCCCCTCCGCATCGGAGAGCCCTTCGCGGCCGCGAGCGCTGACGACATCATGCTGTACGCCACTGGAAGGAACCGCACGTGGTGGGCCTGTCCTGACCGGACCGGGGACATGTCGTCACATACACGCACTCCGCGCAGGTCCAGCGCGCGACGTCCTCCTTCGAGGGGATGAACGGCGGTTGCGTGGCCGGCTGCCCGAGGGGCGTCGTGATGGTGAGGTTCGGGTCCGCCGGGCTCCCAGGAATGCCCGGCGCAGAAGCCCCGGAGGGTTGTGACGTGACGGGCGCCGACTCGTTGCCGGCCGCGGCGTCCGCCACCACCGTCGGCGACATGACAGGTGGTTCCTCGGTCGCCGGCGGGACCGGCTGCTCCGGAACCGTCTGCGTTCCTGCCATGTCGCTCGGCTTCAAGCCGGAAGAGAACTGGGCCACGGCCGCCAGCTGCTCGAGAGCAGCCGCGAGGTCCTCTCTGCCCACCGGAGCGGAAGCGCCCTCGCCATCCCGCACCGGCGCGACGTCGGACTCCGTGCCGTCTGCCACAGCGCCCGACGCATCGGGGACCGGGACCGCCGGCTCCTTCGGCTCCCAGATGGGACGGCCGCCGCTGCCCGCCGGAGGCCCGGTGATCGTGCTCGCCGGCGCCCCCACAGGAGCAGGGAAGCTCAACAGGCCCGACGACGACGCCGAGGCGCTCGGCTCATCGCCCGGCACCTCATGCATCTCAGCCGGAGTGCGCTCCGGCTCGAGCCAGCTCATGATC
>Ga0118677_10006513_pt2 | contig 11951 bp, 10 predicted proteins | sample AliMusrvi5mmetaG_FD_86154 | JGI IMG/M metagenome (GOLD analysis project Ga0118677, IMG submission 86154) | reverse complement strand
CTTTTGACCAATCAATTTCGGCATAAGCCATTGGAAAGTAAAAAGCCATTAACTCCGGAAAATAATGCTCAACCGCGTCTTTCCAGGGACTATCGTAATCATCATTGGAAAACTCATCACTAACAATCTCTTTGTCTTCCGGCGTTGTCATGTTTATCCTTATTGGGTTTTAGAGATTATACGTGATGATAGGGTGAAGAGCGTTTAGAAATTGAAACTAGCAGGGTTAGAGTAAACTTAAATAGTGCTTTGCGCTGACCCCATTGATTCTTTATGATCGACCGCTATGATTCGATAGCCTCGTTGGGCTAATAACTCGCAAGTAGCCATACCCATGCCACCCGTTGTACCGGTAAGGATGATTTGTCCTTTAGATTCAGATTCATTCATATTAAGTACTCACTATAAAAACAGCATATTATCGGATAACGGGGGTAAGCCCAAACAAATGCAGGCTTTAGAAATTGGCAAATGATAAAAACTAACCTTATCTTCTAATACATTAATAAGGCTATTTAATTTTTCAACCAATCTAGTCAGTTCATCCTGCTTAAGCTCGACTAAAAAAACAGAAAACTGCACAGGAATACCAAAGTCCCGGATAGTTTTATGTACTCTGCGTAGACGCTTTGGGTTCCAAATATCGTAGCAAATTAAGAATGACTTAACAGGGTTGCTCATGACCCACTCCTTCAACGGTATTAGCGGCAATTCGGGCATAACGGCGCAATAATCCCCTGACAGAATTAACCTTGTCATGAAACGCTTCATAAAAGCGCTGTTTACCCGCCGCCTTGAACAAACAACCTTCTGGATTTAGATTAAAGTCCTCTGGACGCAATACTTTATTTTTAAACAAGTGCCACACCCAGGCATCGACCAAAGGTCTAACGGGTTCCAATAAATCACATGCCAAGGACTCTCTGTTGTAATAGAGCTCATGATAACACCCCACCGCCGGATCAAGCCCGACTACTTTTAAAGCATTAATCGCTTCATGATGAAACAAAGTATAGGACAAAGACAGGCACACATTAACAGGGTCTTTAGGCGGTCTTCGGTTACGATTATTAAAATGGAGTGAATCGGGAAATAGCAACGTAAATGCCTCAAAGTAACCCGCACTGGCTGAGCCTTCAACGCCACGTAAACTGGCTAAGGTGGTCACTTTATCGGGTTCTTTGATAGAAGCCAATGCATTTTTTAGTTGTTTTTGAGCACGAGTTAAATCATAGCGTAGATCAGAACGCTGTATTGATGCTTTAGATAAAAGATGATGTTGGCCTGCTATTTTTAGAGAAACCAGTTGCTTTGCCCATTCCAGACGAAAAGCCGCATCATCAAGTAACCTGAATTGAGTCACCCGCCGATGAATATCACAAGGTATTGTTCCTGATAAGAAAGCAGATCGTTCGGAATAACGCGAGTTTAATACCAACAGGGATACGTTATGTTCCGCAATCAGTCCTAAAACTCCGGCAGAAAGAGCCACATGGGGTGCAACGACAATACGATCCAGTTGTTTAACGGGAACGCTGGTAATTCTTTTACCGTCTTCATACAGTAAGAGGCATGCTCTTTCGTAACGAAGCTCCATTGCTTTTTTCTCAATGAATAATATTTTCATTGCTAGACTCCTGATCAATTAGATAAGAAGTCTATTTAACGCCTTTTTTAACGAGAAAGCTGTTCAAACAAAATTGTTAGTGAAGAAAGAGCTTGATGACTATAGACATAACTCCGGCAATTAAGATGCCTATCATCCATTTTAAAACAGCCAGATCGGTTTTAACCGGATTAACAACATCATCTAAAGCTGATTTTAAATCATTCTTGGTGACCAGTTGATCCTGAGCCTCAGCAATAACTCTTATAACGGCTTCGGCTTGCTCGGGTGGTATTCCAGCTGATTTAAGCTTATCAACTAGGCGTAGTGTATCAAAAGTAATGGTGGTCATCTAATGTGCGCCCAATGAATAATTTTCGTGGCTATCAATGTAGTCGTAATGACTGCTTATTGTCAATCCATAAAAAAGGGGAAATCATGAACACCTATTGTTAGTCTTAATCCCTTCTTAATCAGGGCAACTTTCTAACTTAATCGGGTCTAACTTAAGCGGGTCTAACTTAGTCTTAATCCCTTCTTAATCAGGGCAACTTTCTAACCGAGAAAAAACCATCAATAGATAACCTTCTATTGTCTTAATCCCTTCTTAATCAGGGCAACTTTCTAACAAAGGAAGATTTCCTGCTGGTGAGGAAGTAATTGTCTTAATCCCTTCTTAATCAGGGCAACTTTCTAACCAGCGGATAATAACATCATGGTAATCAAGTTAAAGTCTTAATCCCTTCTTAATCAGGGCAACTTTCTAACTTATTGTGGTCACCGGAAACCCTCGCATTATGTCTTAATCCCTTCTTAATCAGGGCAACTTTCTAACGCTAATGTTCTTCCTTCTGCAGTAGATGATGCGAGTCTTAATCCCTTCTTAATCAGGGCAACTTTCTAACTCTGATGGAGCTCCCTCTCGACCACAATTAGAAGTCTTAATCCCTTCTTAATCAGGGCAACTTTCTAACAGAAAGACTTTGCTCATTTACGTGATTGGCGTGGTCTTAATCCCTTCTTAATCAGGGCAACTTTCTAACGCTCAGTCTGAACTATTTAGTGATATGGTATTAGGTCTTAATCCCTTCTTAATCAGGGCAACTTTCTAACGTACTTCGGAGTCACTATCACACCGAAAGCCGTAGTCTTAATCCCTTCTTAATCAGGGCAACTTTCTAACACTGACATGGCAAGCGAAAAAATCTGGCAAGTAAGTCTTAATCCCTTCTTAATCAGGGCAACTTTCTAACTGAAGATGCATTCTATCCACTCGGCAATGCTCCGTCTTAATCCCTTCTTAATCAGGGCAACTTTCTAACAATGGATTTATGGAGAATATGGTGCCGTTCTCGGGTCTTAATCCCTTCTTAATCAGGGCAACTTTCTAACCATAAATTCCATTTCAGGAGGGAGTTCAATTGTGTCTTAATCCCTTCTTAATCAGGGCAACTTTCTAACAGAATCCGGTTATATCGTTTCTAGCCATTTATAAGTCTTAATCCCTTCTTAATCAGGGCAACTTTCTAACGCTTATGCTTGAGAATGCCGAGCGTTTATTGAGGTCTTAATCCCTTCTTAATCAGGGCAACTTTCTAACGCAATAGCAATTGCCAAAACAATTCCATTTTTAAGTCTTAATCCCTTCTTAATCAGGGCAACTTTCTAACTACGACTTAATGCTGTTATTACCTTCTATTACGTCTTAATCCCTTCTTAATCAGGGCAACTTTCTAACACATTGAATAGAATAAGAGCGCATAAGCCCTGCTGTCTTAATCCCTTCTTAATCAGGGCAACTTTCTAACCTCATTACGCGGGTTCATTCCTTACCAGGCTTCGGTCTTAATCCCTTCTTAATCAGGGCAACTTTCTAACTTGGAAAAACCGACAATGCAAACCGCTGGTATCCGTCTTAATCCCTTCTTAATCAGGGCAACTTTCTAACATATTGGCGACGATGAAGACAACACCACTAGTGGTCTTAATCCCTTCTTAATCAGGGCAACTTTCTAACCTTCAGATCAACCAAAACTTGATAATCTTCTGTGTCTTAATCCCTTCTTAATCAGGGCAACTTTCTAACGAAGGATGCAAACAGAAAAGTTGAGTATTATCGTCTTAATCCCTTCTTAATCAGGGCAACTTTCTAACCTATTTCATGTCTATGACCAGGGTGGTAGTCTTTGTCTTAATCCCTTCTTAATCAGGGCAACTTTCTAACTCTGACGTCGCATCAGAACAGTTAAAAATACTAAGTCTTAATCCCTTCTTAATCAGGGCAACTTTCTAACAGCAGTATTCGTCAACGGAGTTGGGTACCCATCGTCTTAATCCCTTCTTAATCAGGGCAACTTTCTAACCAGAAAAGTTGAACATTTTCAAACTCAAATAACCGTCTTAATCCCTTCTTAATCAGGGCAACTTTCTAACTCAATACCTTCTCCTACTGCCACAACAATCGGGTCTTAATCCCTTCTTAATCAGGGCAACTTTCTAACAGTCAAACAAGGGAAGGTGGCGGTGTTCATAAGTCTTAATCCCTTCTTAATCAGGGCAACTTTCTAACATAAACAAATCGCATTGGTGTAATAGCTATGTCGTCTTAATCCCTTCTTAATCAGGGCAACTTTCTAACAGCATTATCAGACACAGATAACATGCTTTCATGGTCTTAATCCCTTCTTAATCAGGGCAACTTTCTAACACAGAAAAGTTGAACATTTTCAGGCACAGATAACGTCTTAATCCCTTCTTAATCAGGGCAACTTTCTAACCTGTAACTCATCCTCATTCCGAACCACTTTAGGGTCTTAATCCCTTCTTAATCAGGGCAACTTTCTAACAAACCTCCACCTGCAAGTTGTGAGAGGGGTTCTCGTCTTAATCCCTTCTTAATCAGGGCAACTTTCTAACCGCAGGTTCACGCCTATTTAAACAGCAACCCTAGTCTTAATCCCTTCTTAATCAGGGCAACTTTCTAACGGTAATGCTAAGACAACCTATGCTTGCACTGCCGTCTTAATCCCTTCTTAATCAGGGCAACTTTCTAACTAAGAAGGTAATATCATGAAAGCAACACTGAGAGTCTTAATCCCTTCTTAATCAGGGCAACTTTCTAACCAGGCAATCCCAGATTAAAGGTTCATGCGTTTGGGTCTTAATCCCTTCTTAATCAGGGCAACTTTCTAACCTTGAGGCCAGCCTTCTAGGGGCGTTTGTTGAGTCTTAATCCCTTCTTAATCAGGGCAACTTTCTAACGATGAAGAAAAGGCAAGAAACGAAGCCAGACTTCGTCTTAATCCCTTCTTAATCAGGGCAACTTTCTAACCTAGCTTTTCATCTATGTTCGGCTCACTTTCCATGTCTTAATCCCTTCTTAATCAGGGCAACTTTCTAACTAAGCGTGCAACACGCGTTAGCCGCTTTGGGTGGGTCTTAATCCCTTCTTAATCAGGGCAACTTTCTAACCTCAAGATCAAGTTAATGAAGCTATTAAAACTCGTCTTAATCCCTTCTTAATCAGGGCAACTTTCTAACATTTAGCTTCTTGCCTATGCAACTCTTTAAGCGCTGCACTTACATCTTGATTGTGTGAGTTTAAACAAGCTCCCCACTGCAATGCTCGCCACCAAAAACGTAACGCACCTTTTATAGAAGGCGGTCTTATTTCTGGTGCATCCGCTTTATCGCCACCACCAATAAACATCGGTGTCACTATGTTGTAATCTGCTTCAATAATTTGCATGGGTTATTGTGTCCTTTAGTGTTATGGCTACATTGTAGGGAGTAGTTTCTCAAACAACTCAGAGAGCTTCTGTTTTAAATGAGCTTCTGATGATAATATTTTCTGTACCTCTGCCCTATTTGATCGATTTGCATGTGCTAAAGAATTACGAATATTGCTCAACAATTTATAATCAGGCCACTTTATCGGGTCTGCGATACTTTTAAGGTTCGTTCTTATTTCATCACGCAACTCATAATTCTCTGGATCAGCATGCGGTGTTTTTTGTTTGAGATGATAAGTGATTAAAGCCTCGTACCCCATAGCAGCAGCCCTGACATAATCACTCCGCTGTAAATAAAACAATGCTTTCTCACGTTGCCGTAAATAAATATTGTCCTGATTAACCCAACTGATACGCTCTCTTAAACTGTCCTGAAACAAGCTGGCAATGCCCGGCAATTCACCGGCTGTATTTGTTGCAAAATTGCGTAATGGCTTACGTGCCTGAGTTACGCTTAAGGTATTTTCATAAAAAGAAGCTGTTTTTAATAAGCCTGCCGTGTTGGGTGATAGTCCTTCTTGTATTAACAGCTCACTAAAGGGCGCTATGTCACCCGTTTTATCAAAACCATGTAACGCCGTAATCCAGTCAGCAATCTTTAGCAAACCATCCAGTCTCATCACAGGGGTAAGGGGCTTATCAGCTTTGCTTGTACGATCCATCGCGCCATAATAAATACCTTTTATGTCTACTTTTTTGGCAGTCTGTAAATACATCGCACTTAATAAGCCCAGCATGGGTAAGTGTCTTAAACCATGCGTTAAATCCAGAGATACCTGATCACCGATACCAATGTCTTTCGCCATGATTTTTAATATTTCTACTTGCGTTGAGGTACTATCACCGTAAGGGATCAGATTTAAGTGCCAATCAACATTTAACTTTTCTCTTAATAAGGCTTCACAGGCGGTTAATTGAGCTTGTGTCACTTGATCCGCTTCAACGGCTTCTATTAACGCTAATTTTTGATCTTCATACTCTTGCACATCAACAAGACTGTCAAATAACACATCCCACATACTACCCGAAGTGCCTAATATGACCAGTCGATCGGGCTTTATAACATTGTTAAGACCCAGTGAGAAAAACTGGGTCGTTTCAATGTGTCCATCAAAATCATAATTGGCTGTACTGTAACAGCCATCTCTTTTTTGTGATTTTCCTAAAAAACCGATCAACGTATGAGTCATATTATTTCCGCTCCAGTACTCACTTCATGGGTTCCGGTGATTTGTTTTGAGAGATCATGGTAGATTTTTCCCGCTGATATTGCTTTTTCAATAGTCATTGCTAAATTCCTTTAATTTAAAAAAATGTATTAAATCACAACTGATACACTCAAAATAGGCATACAAATTTGTTTGTTTGGGTGAAGGCTGAAAATGGAATAATCACAGTCATTCAGAATAGAGCGATGCGCATCACTATCGTTCAGCACATCCTATAGTTGTGATTATGACTAACTAAATATACGTTATTTGTTCCTTTCGTAAATTCGTGGCATACAGCAAATAGTTGTTCTTGCCTGTACTTGCTATTTGGTAAGCACGAGCAAGGTTCTCCCCTAATGCATCGGCTAACTTAGAATTAATTCGCGATATTTTTTCAGAAAAAAAGTTGCTATCCATCCCCCGTTGCAAAGCAGCAACTGTTTTAGCACCATCACCTTTCTTCCCTAAAATCTGCCTCCAAAGCACTAAGAACTGTTCACCATAGTCTGCATTGGCTTCCATATTGGGTTTGTAAAGTACGCTTTCTGATAACACGGTTTGCTCAATCATCCAACAATAAAAAACAAAATAGATATTTGTTAAAGGCACCTCAATACCATTAGCCACCAGTTTTTTAGCGGTCTTATCAATAATCAGTTCAGGCGGAAGTTCAGCTTTTCTGGCTAAATTAATGGTTTCTAAAAACCCCGCCTTTCCATCTAATAATTTTTTCGGGATATCGTTTCTTAAGCGCACAAACGGAATTTCGGCCAGTGAAATTTCCGCAAGCTGTGTATCAAGCGGTCTGTTATCGCGGGTATAAATCACTTTACTGTTTTTACTTGGATAATAAAACTCAGGATGGCCTTCATAGCCTTCAGATACCAGTACATGAGAGAGCCTGTCTTGGGTTCTGCCAAACAAAGAAAGTGCATAACCCAAATAATACCCCATGGTTTTGCGCCCCCCGGCTATCGACACATGAATCGCTGCGTCTTCTTCTTGCGTCAACCCACTGACGACCTGAGTGATATAATCGGCTGCCGCTTCATTCTGCTCTGGACTTCTTATATCATCCAGAAGATCACCGTGATGATCAGCAATCACATGAATATGGTGTTCATTAAACTGAATGGTCGGCATTTGGTATTCTTTACAGAAGGCCAGGAACTTACCGCTATCTAGATGCAACAAATCAAGCTTAGCCCGATGCGCCCCTTCAATGGTAGATATTAAATGAACTTCGGTCGGAATAAAGGGCGTCTCAGACGCAATCGTTAGACCATACAGGGTTTCAGTGAGTATTTGCGGCGATAAGCCACTGACAGCAAGCAGGATTCTTTTTTTATATTCGTGTGGTTGTTTCATTTGCAGCCCTTTCTGTATTTTTTATTTTTCACAACACACCTTTATGTCAATCGTGTCAATAATGCTAACTCAAAAGGCACGTGCATCATTTCTTGATCGTTTAATACCTTACCCTCGGGTAAGCGCTCTAATAAACGCAGAATTAATGCTTTATCTCCAGCCTTCATAGTGACATGAATACGATTAATCTGAATATCCAGAGCCAATAGTTTAGCCAATAAATCCGCGCTAGCCGAATGACCAATAGCTGAAATAAAGTGATCGCCCAAAACCTCTCTTGCCTGTTCTATCGAGAGTGGCCCTTCAAATCTCCAGTCCCCATAACTCGTTAAAACAGGCGTATTAATAATGTATATTGTCATAATTTACTCTTGCACAGACTTTTTAAAATAGTCATCGCTAAATACCTTTAATTTAAAAAACAAGCATTACATCACAACTGATACACCAGCAATAGGCATACAAATTTGTTTGCCTTAGTAACAGTCCCAACCCACAAAACTATTAAACCACACCCCAATACAGGACCCTTCTTTAACAAATTTGTTTGTTCTGTGGAAGATATGCAAAGCGAACGGATCTGAATAATTACAAAAAAATGTTGGATGATGTAAACAAGATTGAGTTAATAGTAGACCTATACCTAACCACAGCTAACGAACACTAGTTTGCTCTAAACCCTAACAGGTATGCACTCAGAGGAAAGACGTCCAGAATGGACGAGTCAATGTTTCGAGTAAACAAGTATTAGTTTGCAACAAACAAGGTCTTGTTTGCTCTAAACAGGGTTCCTTTTACTACAAACAAGACCTAGAACGCCCATTTTCTGGCTTACTGACGGCCTCGCATCAAGTCGATAAGTCTAAAACAACCTCTCCTATGAGCAAACAAGGTCGTGTTTACTCTAACAGTGATCTTGTTTGCGACAAGAAGAACCTTGTTTGCCGTAAACAGAACCTTGTTTGTTACAGAAAGGGTCTTGTTTGTTATAAACAAGGTCTTGTTTACGCCATTCTTACCCTTTCTTAGGACGGCTTGGATCTTAAAAAAACCATTCTTGTACCCGCCTGAACCTCACGCCCAAACCATTTTAAAAATAATCCATTTATATCGTACTTTAAATTGATAAAGGACTATACTGGTTTGCGTAGCACTTAGAATCATCTATTTGTTACGAGGGGATTGAACAGGATTTCGATACATTACGCCTGTTTTTCAGGCAATCGCAGAGGGATTTATGAAAACACAAAAAGCACTTATCAGTTTCAGTGACGTTAAAGATAATGATTTAGTCAACGATGCTCAAAAAATTGTTGATAAAATGACCAACAATCTTAACTACACTGCTCCTCAACCCGATCTATCCACCGTTCAAGGTGCGATACTCGCTTACTCCGCCGCCTTAGTTAAATGCAAAGATGGCAATAAAGAAGACACGGCTAACAAGAACGCCCTGCGCTTAGTGCTAGAAAATGCACTGTCTGCGCTCGGCACCTATGTGAATTTGACTGCAGCATCTGATCTGGTTAAATTAGACAGCTCAGGCTTTTCGCTCTCAAAGATACCGCAGGCTGTGGGTATTTTAGATGCACCGACTTTAAACGTGCAATATGGGAATAATCCCGGTGAGATGGGCGTTGAAATTGGCGTAGTAACCAATGCCAATGAATATCTCTTGCTGTTTTCGCCCTCTCCTGCACCGGTAAATGATGCAGAGTGGCGCAGTAAATTATTTTCTAAAACCAAGGGTACCATCACTGGTTTAACCAGCGGAATTAAATATATCTTTAAAGCCGCTGCTACCAGTTCAGAAGCCAACAAAATGGGCTCATATAACTTTTCAAATCCAGTTGAAAAATTAGTCCCATAGCTTTAATCAGTTGGAGTCCTTGTTTAGAAACTTAGCTTGTTTTTAAGTGAGGACTCTTACCGTTAAAACAGTTTCACCCCCAAGTCATATATTCTTGATCCTTCCAGAAATACGTATCACATTCCTAGCCAATAAATTGCCCGCATATTCTGACCCAATCTGAACAATCATTCTGATTTAATCTGAACACCTATTCTACTGAGCCAGGGTATGACGTTATCGGAGATAATGCCTTGGCTGATGCTATTTTAAAATCGATGCAAAAAAATGAACGCCTTGACTCAAGCTGAACACTTAGAGTAAAAGTAGTTTTTATCGATACATTAGGTTTTAGGTGTTCACGTTCAACCAGAATCAATGTTCAACTTAATCAGAATACGTAGCATGGAACAATTAACCGATTTAAAAGCGATATTACATTCGAAACGTGCCAATATTTATTACTTAGAAAAATGTCGCGTTATGCAAAAGGATGGGCGCGTACTGTATTTAACAGAAGCCAAAGACCAGAATTATTACTGGAACATCCCCATTGCCAATACCACCGTCATCTTATTAGGGACAGGTACGTCTATCACGCAAGCCGCTATGCGAATGTTAGCCAGTGCAGGTGTATTAGTCGGATTTTGTGGCGGTGGCGGCACGCCTTTGTTTACAGGCAGTGAGATAGAATGGTTAACGCCTCAAAGTGAATATCGTCCTACAGACTATGTGCAAGGCTGGTTAACATTTTGGTTTGACGATAGCAAGCGACTCATCGTTGCGAAAGCCTTTCAAGAAGCCCGTATTGGATATCTGAAAAATGTCTGGGCCAAAGATCGAGATTTAAAAGCCGAAGGGATTTTTATTGATGATCCTGACATCAGCACGGCTTTAAATGGTTATGCTGAACAGTTTGAAAAGGCTCAGAAAGTCGGTGACCTCTTACAACGAGAAGCCTTGTTAACGAAACAACTTTATCGGTACGCCGCCAAAGCCACTAAGCTAGACGGATTTGTTAGAGAGCGTGAGAACACCGATTTAGCTAATGGCTTTTTAAATCACGGTAATTATTTAGCCTATGGCTTAGCAGCCACAACCCTATGGGTGTTAGGCATTCCGCATGGCTTTGCGGTGATGCATGGTAAAACTCGACGCGGCGCATTAGTATTTGATGTGGCTGATTTAATTAAAGATGCCATTGTTTTACCGTGGGCATTTGTCTGCGCCAAAGAAAAAATGACCGAGCAAGAGTTTAGGCAACAAGTATTACAAAAATTTACCGAACATAAAGCCCTCGATTTTATGTTTGATCAAGTCAAGCAACAAGCCTTAAGAGATGACCTATTATGATGGTCACTTTTGTAAGCCAATGCGAAAAAAAGGCACTGAATAGGACGCGTAGAGTTTTAGATGCTTTTGCCAATCGCATTGGTGATAACACCTGGCAAACCATTATTACTGAAGATGGTTTGATCGCCGTTAAAACGCTGTTACGCAAGACGGCGACTAAGAATACCGCTGTTTCTTGCCATTGGATAAGATCCAGAAGTCGGAGTGAATTGGTTTGGATTGTGGGGAATCGAGATCAATTCAATCCAGAAGGCGTCGTCCCTGTAAACTACACTTTAAAAGAATTAATCATGGATATTCCAAACGATAAGCCAAGCCCAAACATGCTCTATGCCAACACTCAATTACAGTCACTAAATGAACATTTATTTGCTGTAGGTTATGTGGCTGAGCAACTCCATAAACGCCTTATGCCCAATCAAGATAAGCAATCAACAGCAACTTTTGTAGCTGGTTGTTTACATGACTTAGGGAAAATAGATCCCTGTTTTCAAGCTTGGGTCAGAAATCCTAAGAAGAAAGATTTTATAGCAGAAGATGGGCAACACATTGATGATGCAAAATTTAGTTTTGATAAGCATCCGAGGCACAATGAAGTTTCGGTGTTACTTTATCAATTACTGGATCAAACTTCCTTAAAATCTATTAATGCTGACAATAAGAAATCTATAAAACATGTTATTTATTGGCATCATGCCAAGCCTTTCAGAAAAGAAAAGGACTTTAACAATTACGGTGATATTTATAAAAAGCTAAACGGTAATCTTAAAGAA
>Ga0118677_10013188_pt1 | contig 11952 bp, 8 predicted proteins | sample AliMusrvi5mmetaG_FD_86154 | JGI IMG/M metagenome (GOLD analysis project Ga0118677, IMG submission 86154) | reverse complement strand
AAGTCAGGTAGATCTGAAGCACGTCGTCGCTGTCGAATTCCTTCAGCATCCGCCACTGGCGCAGGTAACGGCGGGTGATGGTTTTGACGATTTCATCCGCGTTCTCCTGCTCCATCTTCGCGGCAATGGCTTTGGCGATTTCTTCGGGAGCCTCCTTCGTCAGCCTTTTCTCGACCAAGTCGGCGATCTGGTCCGCCTTCTCATCCCCAAGCTTGCCCTTCAGCGCGCTGGTGATGTCGTTATAGATCTTCGTCTCCGGCTTAACCGTGGAGGTTTCATTGGCGCCGGCGGCGGTGAGCGACTGTGCGGAAGCCGAGGCCGCACACAGGGCGGTCAGCGCGAGAAAACCGGTAAAGTGGATCGTTTTCATGTATTTGCCTTGTCCTGTTAGTTCAAAAGAAGGATGGCACACTGTTGAGTGTGCCATCCGAAGGTTTCAATCGCGTTACGAACTCTTTAGAAGTTCGGCATAGAACCCGGCAGAGTGTACCGGATGTTGAAGTAGATGGTATTGTCGTGGGCGGCTTTCGGGGCGTTCGGAGCGACGTACCAGGGGCTGCGCTGCAGCCATTCGTACTGACCCATGAAGTTGACGGCGCCGTAGCGCGGGTTCTTCCACATGGTCTGGTTGAAGCCGAAGCTCAGTTCGTTGATGGCGCGGTTCTGGCCGTTGCCCGAACCCGTGAAGCCGTAACCGACCAGGCTCTTGCCGTTGGCGTCGAGCGCCGTGTTGCGGCCGGCGTAGATGGCGCCGTAGTAGGCATAGAGCAGGGTGTTGTTGATGGTCCATTCGACACCGTCCACCGTGCCGCCGGCATGGATCGGGCTGGGGCTGCCATCGGCGCGCAGGATCACGTCCGGAACCTGACCGAAGAGGTAGCGGCCGCCGCCGTCGCTCCAGTAGTTGTTGGTGACCACGCGGAAGTTCTTCACCACTTCGAGGTTGGCGTTGAGGGAGACGCCGCCGCCGACTTTGCTGAAGTGCTGGTTGGTGGCGAGCGTGTAGGTCTTGAAGGTGCGTTCGATGCCGGCGACTTCGGCGTGCAGTTTGGCGCTGGGGTCAAACGCGACTTTGACGATGACGTCGGGAGCGAGGTTCGGGGTGCTCAGGTAGCTGCTGGAGGTATCGTCCAGCTGCGAACCGAGGTAGCCGGCCAGAGCCGAGGGAGGAGTAATCTTCGGACCGCCCGCCTGACCACCGGCGTACTGGTTGGGGTTCTCGAGCGAAACGCCCATGGTCACCGTCTTGTTCGGGTGATAGAGGACGCGAACGCCGGGCTGGCGGGTCCAGGTGAGGCCGGCCATGTAGTTGACGTCGACCACCTGAGAGTAGAACAGGTCGCCGGGCAGGGCGGAGATGCCTTTGCGGTTTGGGGTCAGCATGCTCCAGCTCTGGCCTCCCAGGAATTCCCACTGGCCTTTGCGAACGTCGATCCAGAAGAGGCGCAGGCGTGGTACGAAAGCGCCGTTGGTGACGCCGATGCCGTTGGAAGCGCTGGTACCCAGGAAGTCGAATTCGTTGTAACCAATGAAGTGAGTTCCCTTCCAGTCGCCGTCGGCACGGAAGCCGAGCCGGGAGTTCTGGGGGGTGAAGCGAAATTCGGAGAGGTTGCCGGGGACGCCGTTGTTGTACGGCACGGAACCGAAGTTGCTGCCCAGGCTGGAGCCCGCGTTCTTATCGCGCCAGACGCTGGTCAGATCCATGAAGCCGACCGGGATGATGCAGGTGCTGCCGAGGCGGAGATAAGCCGGGACGGCGTTGGAATCCGGCGCCGCTTCACAGGGGTTCTTCGAAGCCGAAGCCGCGGGAGCCGCCTGGGGAGCCGGGAAAACCGGAATCGCTTTGGCGGGAACCGGGATCATGGGGGCGACCGAAGCCACGCTGCCCAGGTTCGGGCGCAGGGACGACTGCGAGGCCTGTTCGATCAGTTTCTGCTGCTGTGCAATGGTCTGCTGCAGAGCATCGAGCTGTTTCTGTTGGGCCGCAAGCGCTGCCTGCAGCCGTGCAACCACTTCGTTTTGCGGTACGGGAGCGCTTGCTGCTTCCTCCGCGCCAAAAACCTGCGTGGTGGTGAGCAGGACCATAAAGGACGCTACCGCAGTGCGGGCGAACCTGTGTTTGTGTCTGTTGTGCTTGAATGTCATGGGTGAAAACCGGGATTCGCGCGCCTGATCGAGGAGACCAGGATCGCAAAGAATCCCTAGTTTAAGGGGTCTTCCGCGCACGGGCCATGACAGAACTGTGAAACTTTCGTTACAGCGTATTACTGAGGTGAAACAAGGGATATTCCCTCTCTGATTTCGTCCGTAGCCCGTTTGACAACGGCATCGCCCGCCTGCAGATCTCCCGTGATTTCAATGAGATCGCCATCGGAGATGCCTTTCCGCACATCCACCCACTGCGCGTGGCCATTCCGGTTGCGGACGACGAAAGTCCGTTCCGTGGTGGTCACGACGCTGGTCTTCGGGACGAAAAGAGCCGGATGCGCGCGGCGGACCGGCCATTTCACGGACGGGTACATGCCGGGAGCGAGAGAATCGTCACGGTTCATCACGTCCACCTCGACGGCCATGGTGCGCGACTTGTTTTCCACCGTGTGCGCCAGACGGGCCACCGTGCCCGAGTAGGCGCGATCGGGAAAGGCGGGTACATGGAACGTAACGGACGCCCCGCGCGTGATGCCGCCGATATCGGTCTCCGGAACGAACACAACGAGACGCAGGCGGGAAAGCTGCTGCAGCGTTAAGAGCGGCGGATTCGACGGCGGCCCGGCGAGCGCGCCCGGATGGAGGAAGCGTTCGGTCACCACGCCGTCGAACGGTGCTGTAATGCGGAGGTACGCTTCGAGTTCCTTTTCGGCGTCCACACCCGCCTGCGCGGCGCGGCGGGACTGTTCGGTGCCTATGCCGCGCTGCAATGCCTCGGCAAGCGGGGCTATCAGATATTGATCGCCCACGGCCTGCAGAATGCCGACTACCTGCGGCGGCGCCTGCGCGAAACGCCCGGGGCGGTGGTGATGGTGCCGGACAATTGCGGGCCATCGGTGGGGTTCAAGCTGTATGATCCGGCGCAGGTGGCTGATCCGCAGGCGGAATACGCGCGGGAAACGGCGTTTGCCGACAACCCGGATTATTACCAGCGCATTGCCCGCAATCAGGAATACCACCGCAGGGTTTTTCTCGCCCGCGGCAAGGTCGGGCTGTACACCAACTGGATTCAGTTCGCCAGCCACACCGCATACGACGACCATGGCCGCTGGCTCCCGCTGCCCGGCGAAAAAGCGGTGTTCTTCAACCCCGCCACCGGGCAGCTTCAAATCGATCAATTCCTGGCACGCCTCCATGGCTGACCGGGCGGTGATTCCGGGGCTTGCCTCGGTGGCCGCCGCAGGCTAGGTTCGCGCCATGCAGGAAACGATGGACAGCTCGCGCAAATGGAGCGGATACGTGTGTCCCGATTGCCGCTTCGTGTTTCGCGTGCCGCGCGACCACGACGGCCAGGGCGTGGTGTGTCCGAGTTGTCGGAGGATGTTGAAAATTCCCGCTGCAGGCGACCGGCCACTGCCCTTGGTGGCGTCGTTGCGGGTGGTCCCCGTGGAAGAACCGGTGATCCTCCCGCAGGCGCACAAACAGGGCCGCCGCCGTCGCTCGAAGAAATCCAGTCACCATGCCGCGCATGAATGGGATAGCTCGTCCGGTATGGCCCGCCGCATGCTTTCCCTCCATGTGGAAAAACGCCAGATGTTTTGGATGCTGGTTGGCGGGGTGACCTTGTTCGCGTTGATCGTGGCGGGCGTGCTGATCGCCAATCGATCCAAGAGTGTGACAGCCCCGGCTGCGGGTGCCCTGGCATCTAACAAAACGAGTGCCGGCCAGCACTCCTCCGCCGCCGCACGCGCCGATGTGGCGATTCTCGCCGAAGCGGAACCGCTGACGAGAAAATTCCTCACAGCCACCCGGATCGAGGATCTGTTACCGCTGGTGCGCCATCCCGAAGTGGCCGTGGCCAGGATGCGGGACTTCTATCCCAAAGGTGCCGTCGACCCGCCTGGCCTTGCGGAATTCAACACCAGCTCCGCAGTCGTTCGCGAAGGTGCGTTTTTTTTCATCAATGTCCGCACCCGGTCCTTTGATGAAAAATCCATCGCTTATGCCGATTCCAAGGATGGACTCAAAATCGACTGGGAAAGCTGGGTCGGCTGGTCCGCCATGACCTGGGACGAATTCCTCAAGACCAAACCCACCACCGCGCGGGTTTTCCGTCTCCGCCTCAATCCGATCGATTACTATAACTTCGCCTTTTCCGATGACCGGAAATGGCAGGCTTATCGCATCGTTTCGCCCGATGGCGCGCATTCGATCTATGGTTATGTCGAACGCGGATCGGCTGTTTGTGCCAAACTCTCGCATCCAAGCGAGGACCGGACTGAAATCCAGCAGGTGCCCTCGATTCTGTCGTTGAAATTCCCGGGAAAAGCGATCTCCGCCAATCAAGTGCTCATCGAGGATCTCGTCGCCGAAGGCTGGGTGCTGGAAACCGAACCTCCGCCGTGACTCCCACCACCTACGACAAAGTCCTGGAACTCAACCTCGATCCGCAGGCGTACGGCACCTTCGCGGAAATCGGCGCCGGCCAGGAAACCGCCAACTGGTTTTTCCGCGCCTCGGGCACCGCCGGTCTGGTGGCCAAGACGATTTCCGCCTACGACATGACGATGAGCGATGCCATCTACGGCCGCACCGAACGTTATGTCTCGGCGGCCCGCCTGGCCTCGATGCTCGATCACGAAAACGCGATCCTGTTGGAAAGACTGGGTCCGAAACGCGGCAAAGACACCACGTTTTTCACCTTCTGCAATACCGTCCGCGCCCGCGGCTATCAGGATAGCGGCGAGTGCCACGGCTGGCTCGGCATCCGCTATCAGATGACCCCGCTGGCCCCGCCGTCCGACATCACGCTGCACGTCAGATTGCTCGACGCCCGTCCGATCGACCAGAAGGAGGCGCTCGGGGTGATCGGTGTCAACCTGATCCACGCGGCGTTCCGCCACTGCGGGCAGCTCGCGCGTTTCACCGGGTCCTTGTTGGACAACCTCGCGCCGGGCCGGGTGGAAGTGGACTTGTTGAAATTCTCAGGTCATGGTTACGAACGGTTCGACAACCGCCTGTGTGCCCTGCAACTCGTGGAAAGCGGGCTGACCGATGCGACGATGTTTCTGCCGGATGGCGAGGTCGTGCAACCTGCCGAGGCGCTGCACCGCCGGCCGGTGCTGTTGTTGCGCGGGAGCTTCAACCCGGTGCTCAACCTCCACCTCGCGATGCTCGAACAAGCCCGCGAAAGTTTCGCAATCCCGCTCGTCTCCACCGAGCATGGTGCCGCCATCGAACTATGCGAAATATCAATGCATAACTTGCTGCGCGGCCCGGGCATCGACGCCGCGGATTTCATCGACCGCGCCGACGCCCTTCAGTTGTTAGGGAAGACCGTGCTGGTTTCGCGCTGCGCCGAGTTCCACCGCATCGCCGCTTTCCTCACCCGCTGCACCGATCAACCGGTCGGCATCATCCTGAGCATCGGCCTGCTCAACGAGTTGTTCAAGGCGAAGTGGTCGGAAAACCTCGCCGGCGGCTTGTTGGAATCCTTCGGACGTTTGTTCAAACAGGGGGTAACCCTCCACGTTTTCCCGTGGCAAAACCGCAAAACCGGCGAACTGGTGACGGCCGCATTGTTCCGCGCTCCGGAGAACTGCCTCCATCTCTATCAACATTTCGTGGACAACCGCCGGATCTTCGGCGTGGCTCCGGGTGATGTCGCATTGCTCGCCCATACCGGGCGCGACGTCTGCCGCATGATCCTCGCCGATGACCCGGATTGGCGCGATCTGGTGCCGCAAGCCGCCTGGCCGATGGCGGAGCGCCACGCGCGGCGGCGGATGCAGTGAGTGATACCACTTCCAACAAACGCAACCCCAACGGCACCCTCAAACAGTGGCCGCAATCGCTGCCCGACGGCAACCCCAAGGAACCCATCATGAAACACGCCTCGACCTGCCGCTTCCGACCAGACAGTCCTCCCTCCGCCACAGCCAGGCGAGCACGATGAAATAGCCGGTGAATTCGGCGACCTTGTTCCAATAGCGGATGGGTTCGTCGCTGCCGTGGCAACCGCAGGAGATGTCGAGTTGATGGACCCAGGCCCAACCGATACAGAAAGCGAACACGCAGACCAGTCCCGCCACGGTGAGGATGGCACCGCGGCGGAGAACCCCCAACATCAGACAAACGCCAGCGACCACCTCAAACCACGGCACTGTGCAGGCGGCGATGGCATCGAACGGCGGCTTCACGAGTTGGTAGTTGCCGATATCGCGGGTGAAGCGGTCGAGGCCGGCACCGAGGATTTTCACTCCACCGCTGTACACGAACCAGCCGCCTAACAACACACGGGTGATCACCGCGGAAATCCTGACAAACAAATGATATTTCATGACGCTTTCCAATGGATCGGTGGCGGGGCCCGCCTCAGTTTCTGGGTTGATCGATTGCGGCCCGCAACCCGTCGGGCAGGCGCTGCCACAACTCGGGATGGGATTCGACAAGTCGCGCGACATCCGCGAAATCCTTGATCCGCTTGCTCTGTCTCCTGCTGGGGTCGTTCCATGCCAGGATCTTCCCTTGTAGCGTGTCCTCCAGTGAAGCCACCCGGAGCAGGATTCCATGCACGTCGGCAGCCACCGCCCGTTCCGGAAACGAATGATAGATCTCCTCCGTGCTCAGTTGGATGCTGACTTTGGACTGGCCTTTGAAATTGGCTGACCACTGGAACCTGTCCATCACAAACCCCGCCTCTGCGAGAATGGTGATCGTGCGTTCGACATCGTCGGCGACGACAACGAAATCCACATCCTGGGTCACCATCGGTTCTTGAGCCCAATGGTTCACCGCAATGCCCCCGATCGCGCACCACCGGATGTCTGCTTGCTCGAGGCAGTCCACCAGCCGCATGACATCGTCCGCCCCTCCGGCGGTTTGCCAATCGTAGAATCGCTTCGCGGTCATGAGGGTATTCTAGCCATCCGCCAGGGCCAGCGCCAGTCTGATTTCGCAGATCATCGGCACCGGTGGTCACAGACCTATTCTTCCAGCCATCGGTCGAGTGCCGCTTGGAGAACCCCGTTGCGTTTGACGCGGAACGAATCACCAGTCGCAATGGTGACCCGGCGGCCTGCACTGTTGTGAATATGCAACAGCACCGGCGTGGTGCCGGGGTGATTGGCAAGCGCCCCCGCGATTTCCATTAGATCGCGTTCACCATGGCGGGTGGTCCAGAGCGTCAGCTCAAGCGGTCCCTTGCCGTGGTCGGCACCTTTTTTCGGTTTCAACTCGGCGATTTCATAACCGGTCAGGCGGCGGGCACCGGTGCGGTCGTCCACCTGCACGGCGCATTTGAGCTTGATGATTTTGCCGACCTCTATCAGACCAGCGTCGCGGGCGGGAACGTAGGTTTCACCCCACAGCATGATTTCGGCGTTGCCGGTGAAATCCTCGAGCACGAGCACGCCGAAGGGTTTGCCGGTTTTGGTGACTTTGGCATCGATCGAGCGGATCATGCCGGCAAACGGGAAGCGATCGCGGGCGTTGGAGATTTCAAGATCATCGATCAGCCCGAGGCGACGGTATCTGTCAGAATCGATGACGCCGCGGAATTTGTCGAGCGGATGACCGGTCACATAGAATCCTAACAATTCCTTCTCATGGGCGAGCCGTTCGTCCTTGCTCCATTCCTCGACCGCGGATTCGGCGGAGTTGGATTTGGCGGACTGGGCGGGCGCGGCGAAGTCCATCGCGTCGAATAGCGAGACCTGGCCGGAGGCCTTGTCGCGCTGGGCGGACGAGGCGGAGGCAACGACTTGTTCCAGGCGGTTGAACATGCCGGCGCGGGATTCGCCGGTCCAATCGAGGGCTCCGGCTTTGACGAGGTTTTCGAGGATGCGTTTGTTGACGACCTTGGAATCCAACCGGGTGGAGAAATCCTCGAGCGAGGCGAATTTGCCACGGGCGTCGCGTTCGAGGATGGCGGCGGCCATGGCGCCTTCGCCGCAGTTCTTGATCGCGGCGAGTCCGTAGCGGATGGCTTTGGTGCCGTTGGGGGAAGTTTCCGGGGCGAAGCGCAGCTGCGATGCGTTGAGGTCAGGTGGCAGGATCTCCAATGACATCCGGTGGCACTCGGCGACAAACACGCCGATCTTGTCGGTGTTCTGGATTTCGTTGGATAACAACGCCGCCATGAACTCGACGGTGTGGTTGGTCTTCAGATAGGCGGTCCAATAGGAGATATGGGCATAACAGGCGGAGTGGGACTTGTTGAAACCATAACCCGCGAACGAGGCGATTTTGTCGAAGATCTGATCCGCGAGTTTGGGGCTGATGTCATTGGTTTCCTCACAACCCTTGATGAACATGGCGCGCTGTTGTTCCATCTCCTTCACATCCTTCTTGCCCATCGCCCGGCGGAGCAGGTCGGCACCGCCCAGCGTGTAGCCCGCCAGCAGTCTCGCGGCATTCTGCACCTGTTCCTGATAGATCATCACTCCGTAGGTCTCGGCGCAAACCTTCTCTAACAAAGGGTGCTCGTACATTGCCTTCTTGCGGCGTTTCTTGACGTCGAGCATCTGGTCGATGAACTCCATGGCACCGGGCCGATAGACCGCCAGCAGGTCGATGATGTCATCGATTCTGCCGATGGCATATTTGCGGCAGGTTTCCACCATGCCACCGGATTCCAATTGGAACACGCCCATGGTTTCGCCGCGGTTGAGCAGATCGAAGGTCGCCTGGTCATCGAGCGGGACGCGGTCGATCTCGAAGTCCGGGGTATGGCGCCGGATGTGTTGCACGGCCTCATGGATGACGGTGAGGTTCTTCAACCCGAGGAAGTCCATCTTGAGCAGGCCCACATCGGTGATGGCCTTCATGGCATATTGGGTGACCACTTCCCCTTCGTTGCCGCGGGTGAGCGGGACGTGTTCGTCGAGCGGGCGGTCGCCGATGACGATGCCTGCGGCATGTACGCCGACGTTGCGGTTGAGGCCTTCGAGTTTGAGGGCGTATTCCCAAAGTTCCTGATAGGACGAGCTGCTTTCGACGAGTTCGCGCAGTTCGGTGTTTTTGTCCCATTCGCGGCGCAGGATGGATGACTTGTATTTGTCCTGATCGTCCTTTTCGAGCGGCTTGGGATCGATCAGTTTCGAGAGACGGTCGCCATCGTTGTAGGACAGGCCCATGACGCGGGCGACATCGCGGACGACGCTTTTGGCGCCCATCGTGCCGTAGGTGATGATATGGGAGACGCAGCGTTCGCCGTATTTTTGGCGGACATATTCGATGACTTCGCCGCGGCGGCTCTGGCAGAAGTCGATATCGACGTCGGGTGGGCTGACGCGTTCGGGATTGAGGAAACGTTCGAACAACAGGCCGAAGCGCAGCGGGCAGATATCGGTGATGCCCATGGCATAAGAGGCGAGCGAGCCCGCCGCCGAGCCGCGGCCCGGGCCGACGGGGATATTCTGGTCGCGGGCCCATTGGATGAAATCCGCCGTGATGAGGAAATAGGAGGCGAAACCCAACTGGTTGATGGTATCGACTTCGTATTTGAGGCGGGCGGCGATTTCGGGATCGTTGGCGCGTTGCTCGCCGTAGCGTTTGACGAGGCCTTCGCGGCAGACTTTCATGAAGTACTCTTCGCGCGGGCTGCCGTCCGGCGTGCCGAATTGCGGGTATTTATCCGACGAGGTGGAATCGAGTTTGAGCGTGACATTGCAGCGTCCGGCGATTTCGAGGGTGGCATCACAGGCACCGGGGAATTCGGCGAACAGCGTGCGCATTTCCACCGCGGTTTTGAAATAGAGTTCGGGTGAATAGCGTAAGCGGTTCTCATCGATAAGCAGGTGGCCGGTGCCGATGCAGATCATCACGTCATGGGCTTCCCGGTCTTCGGGATTGAGGAAATGCACGTCATTGGCGGCCACGGTTCTGAGGCCGAATTCTGCGGCCAGTTTGAGCAGGGCCGGATTGACGCGGCGTTCGGGCTCGAGGCCGTGGTTGTGGATTTCCACATAAGTATTCTTATTGCCGAAGATATCACATAACTCGGCGAGAGTTTCGCGCGCTTTTCCCTCATCGCCCGCCAACAGCCATTCATTGAGCGGGCCGGAGATGCATCCCGTCAGGCAAATGACGCCATTGGCATGTTGCCGCAACGCCTCGCGGTCCACGCGGGGTTTGCCATAGTAAAGGCCGTCGAGGTGGCCTTTGGTGACGAGTTTGCTGAGGTTGTCCCATCCTTCGTTGGTTTCGGCCAGCAAGGTCATGTGGGTGGCGCGCTCGCGGCCGATGATCTCTCGCCTGTCATCCATCGAGCCAGGGGCGAGGTAAATTTCGCAGCCGAGAATGGGTTTGATTTCCTTTTTTTTGCAGTCTTTGTAGAACTGGATGGCACCGTAGAGGTTGCCATGGTCGGTCATGGCTACGGCGGGCATGCCAAGCTGCGCGGCGCGCTTGGCGAGGTCGCCGGTGCGGATCATGCCGTCAAGCAGCGAGAATTCGGTATGCAGGTGGAGGTGGACGAAGGATTCGGACATCGGACGGCTCGAGGGTAGCGCACCCCGACCCGAGGGCAAGCGGTAGTGTGGGGAAATTGGGGGGAGAGACCAGAGACCAGAGACCAGAGATCAGAGATCAGAGATCAGAGATCAGAGATCAGAGATCAGAGATCAGAGACCAGAAACCAGGGACGCTCCTCAACCGCGAGGGTAGGCAGGGTCAATGAGTTTGACGAATTCCCTGACCAGTTCGAAGGCACGACGGGCCTGCATCGCCCGCAGCAGCGCAGCCAACCGCTCCGCCAGCGCCTTCCTCAGCTCAGGCTGGGAATCCAAACCCGTCACCGAAAAAGACGCCAAACGCATCCGCGAAGTCTTCTCGAAATGCCAGGAACAGCAAACCGAACGCCCCCGCCAAAAGAAGATGCGGGAGATGGCGGGGGGTTCACCGTGAGGGAACGTAAAATGTGCCGCGGCGGCGCGGGGGACTCTGGTTCAACTATGCCCTTTTTTTGCGCTACGTCAATGTGCATCAGCGGGCGCGATTGGACCGGTCGATGGTACGCGACTGGCGGGCCTATGCCCGTCGGATGGCACGGCTTGTGCGGTGTGGTTTGGGTTCAGGGTCGGATCAACGGCAAATATCGCCTTGGCCACTTTGTCCTTACCCGCTGATCGTGGGAAGTATGCACGTGGCACGGCGCTGCTTGCCATAATCATGATCCTCCCCTTGTATTGCTCGTGGATTCTTCTCGATGTCGCAACTTCAGGCCAATGTCGCAGGGGAATCGATTCGGACTGCGAACTAAATATGAGAACCGGCATGGCAATACAGGCTAGCGCGACAATGTGAACAATGTGCTGAAAATGTCCGAGCCTCTTGCATATCGCGGGAATTGATACCGCGATGAAGATCAGAGGAACTACAAGAAAGATCGCTGCCGATAGCGATCCGAAGGGCAACCCCAAGCCCGCTGCCCACTGGCCTTGCATACCGCTGGTATCAGCCGCAAGAACGGTGAGAATGATTCCTTCTGGAATGTAGATCCGGCGCATGAGTATCGTTTTTTTCACCGAACGTTTTGTTGAATATCGCGCGGCATTTGTCCCTTCTTATGCCGCACGCTGTATAAGAAGGACAGATGCCGCCCGGAAGGGCGGACTCCGTCCACTGGCGGTCTGTGGAGAGCGCCCTTTCAAGGGCGATTCCTATCACCAATTCCAGGCCGGCCAAGGAAAATCGTCGCCCCTCCGGCCCCTGACCTCCGCCCCCGAAAGTGGCTGGCGCGTCTCGCGCCAGTCCGTCCGCGGTGCGTCCCGCTCCGCCTCTTCCTCTTAATGACCTCCGACC
>Ga0118677_10013187_pt1 | contig 11952 bp, 17 predicted proteins | sample AliMusrvi5mmetaG_FD_86154 | JGI IMG/M metagenome (GOLD analysis project Ga0118677, IMG submission 86154) | reverse complement strand
ATTCAGATGCTCTCGTGTGGTCATCGGTTAAAATATCTACTCCACCGGCTGCGTTTGAGGAAGGGTGAAATCAGTGCCGGGATGGTCGGTGAAAACTCTGATTATCTTTCGACGGCGCTTCATTTTTCGCATTGATCAACCGTTTTCATCTCGTCGGATTCTCTCAACTGGCACAAACGCATTCCGAACCGGGATAACGTCTCCTTCCCTTAGAGGTGCTGTCAGAAAAGACTCAACGAGAATGTCTGTGTAGCGGCGATTGCGTAGCACAAGCTTCTCCGCGCGCCACGCATCCGGTCCAATGACGGCATCTTCTGGCCTGCACCAAGTCACACGATATTCGTGCCAGAACTGTGACAATGAATCCCACCGGAGATAGTCGAGCTCACCAACTCTTTCCCCCGTCTTTTCAATAAACCAGCCGAACTTACGTCCAAAGTCGCACTCGTATTCCAAGAAGTTGGCAACATGACGCCGAGCGGCATCAGCCAATCTTTCGATGTCGCGAGCACGACCGGTAATTCCAAACCACACCCCTCTCCCTAGGAGCCTATCGCGGAGGTTGATGCTGAATGTTGCACAACCTGGAGCAATTGTATATGACGCTCTTTTCGCAAGACGGCAGTAATCACGCGAACAACGATGAACTTCAGTATATCTTCCAGGGCATTAGCAAGGATGGTCAGTATTATGTTGCTGCGGACTTTCGCGTCACACATCCCAAGCTGGAAAACTTTAGGCCGGATGCTGAAAAGGGAAACTATACGCCGGATGTTCAGTTGCTGTCTTCTCTGAAAGAAATCTCCTTTACACCGTCGATCGGCAGTATTCTGAAGTGGCTTGGAACGCTCAAACTCGGCGAGCAAAAATGATGGTGGCGTATATTGATCTGATGAAGTAAGCCCGATCATCAGGGTTGGAGAAGCAAACTCCCGATTCACATTGGGGAAGAGTCCTACTCAACATTCGGTTGGCAGAACCGGTGACTCTGTGTCGCACTAAATTCCAACCCGGATCGCTTGTGTCCAACTATTCTTTCCTGGCTAGAACACCCCGTAGTCGCTCTACGTTGCCCCAAGAATATTCCTACCCCCCAAACAATTCCATCTGGAACTCTTCATCTCCCCCTCGTCTGGAGCAATCCCTTCGCAATAGCAATCTCCATGATCACGTCCCGCTTCACACCCATGCCAAGATGAAACTGGATCAGGGCTCCTTTTACGCACGCTTTTCTCTGGTCGAAAATCTGCTCAGGAATCTTTGTTCGAGTCTCGATAAAAACGGGATTTTGAACAGCAACATCTTCACCATCCTGGCAATTCCAGCATAAGCTACCGCGAAGAGTGGAAAAACGAAGAACCCCATCATGGGCGGCATTTCTTCCCGAAATTTAGTGATCGCCACAATCCGAACAGCACTCCAGGCACAGGAAACAGCAAGAACACAAATCCACGCCCTTCTCCAACTTCTCGCAAACGGAACGTAAACAAAAACAACCAAATCAATCGCCTCTTGGAGCAGATTACCAACCAGATCAATCAAGTAGTGCATACGAAGTTCCGGGTTGTCTTATTGCTTGCTTGGAGTCGTCCAACCACGCAGGGCCTTAAACTCTGATGGCGACAGTCGTTTCACGCTGCCGTCACTGAATCCGACCGCAATCGAACCGTCTGGCCAAAGTCCAGGTCTCTCGAAAATGAGCACTTTTGGATTTGGAGGAATTGGCAATACGTAGTCTGCATGATTCTCCAGAAGGCCTTGATTAGTCCGCCAGCCATTCGGGTTTTGGCTATAAGGCTTCGCGATATAAAAGTTCTCGACCAAACACTCACCTGCCAGCAAATCCACCAAATGTTGTGGAGAGGCGCCGCCGTGTCTGTTCCTGTATTCCAAGATCGCTTTGGAAAACCCTCGAAGATTATAAATGCTATTCCATTGCCTGATCTGAGTTACTGACGGCCTGGCCCGAGGCTGTATCAACAACAGCGGAACGAGATTCACAATGACCCCTAAGATCGAAAGCCAACGACAACGCTCATGCCGGACAATGCCCATGATTCCAGCGACCAAGCCGGCGATCACGGACAAGCCCGCGAGGATGAGGATGAACCCTGTCAGAAGATTGGAGACGAAAGCAAACGCCGTAGATATGCCTAACAGGACGCTGAAGAGAAAAACAGGGATCAACGGCATCGCAACTGACACAATCCCCAAAATGGGTCTTCTATTTTCCATACTGTTGGGCGTCTCCATTCTCAATGGTACTCGACGGGATTTATCTCTGAAATACCCTTGGGAAGACTGACCCTCACTTGCTTCTTCTGTTCATCATTCCCAACTGTAACGACCAGCACATCGGGTGCCTCGAAACGAAACTCTGGAGAGGTAACACTGCCGATTGCATCGTCTAAATTCCGAAAGGTTTTGTCTGCCACAGAAAAGACATATGTTTTGAAGTGCCAGGGTGAGTGACCGCCGGAGCTGCTTGTCGTAAAAACCAAGAACTTGGAATCAGGACTCCACTCGAATCGACACACCAAACGCCCAGAAAACTCGTGACGTGCATACGTGTCACCCAAATAAGTGTTGCCACCAACAACCTGTTCCTGGCGGATGATGACAACACGAACTCCATCGAGGTCTCGTCTCTGTAAAAGGGATTCATCGGGAACTTCTCGGGCACATGCGAAAAACGCTTTGTCCAATGATGTTGCCGTCACCAGGTCCTTTTCTCTCTCCTCAGCATGAGTAGAGCAGCAGCAAAGCAGGGCAAGCAAAACTAAAGCGAACGGTCTCATGGGTTGCGGCTTTTGAGATGAGCGGGGAAAGTGACGGGAAATCTTGAGGATGATCCGGCTTTCATCGCCCGCGATTGTAGCCGATCAACTCCTAAACGACTCTACTCTCCCGGCTGGGTTTGAGGAAGAGTGAAATCAGGGTGAACATCGTCTGCGTGCAGGATTGACTCACAACCCTCTGCTGCCTGCTTCTGGCTGTTCATCATAGCATTCACGCACCGAATCGCGCAGCAGAACGACAAGGGTAAACACGCCCAGGGCTGTGCCAAACGGAGATTGCAGGCAGTTGATGCCAGCGACAATCAGGGAGAACATGCGATTGCGCCGCTGCTTAATGAAAAATCCTGAAATTAAATTGGCGACTCCACCAAGGACAAGCAGTGTGCCAAAGGCACAGTAAAACCATTTGAACAGCTTGAAGAACTCTTTGGGAGGCATATTGACATTCTTCTGCTGATGCCACACTTCAGGATTGTCGAATACAGCGTGCATTAAGCTGTAGTGCAGAACGAGGAATCCGAGTCCTGCAACGGCAAGCCCAGCAATGACAAAATGGAAGATAGACAGAAGACTCAAATGGTCTGCGTCGATCTTTCTTTGGTCACGCAAAATGGGAGGAAGATTATTCATAATAGTCAAGTCTGCGGTTTGGGTGGGTTAGGTGGACGAATCACCCATTGAGGCGCTGGTCATCAGGGGTGAAGTAGCGGCCGGCAAAGAATGGGATGAACTGAAATATGCCGACGGCGCTGAGCAGAAAAAGCTCCAGTTTGTGCGTTGGGAAGATGAAGAGTCCCATAAAGCAGGTTGTCTCGGCAAAGGCTATTCCGAAGACAAAGACTGCGAGGGCTACCTGAATATTCTTCACTTTCGGAAGAACGAGCCATCGAATCATGGTGCTGATTGCAAATGGCACAACCGCAGTCAGCCAAAGGCCGGAGTCAGCAACGACAGACGGGTGCCTGTTGGAAGCAGCACTCCCAATGAAGTGATAGATCATGAAAATCCCGGTCTGAAATGAGGCCCACAATGCCCAGAAGACAATCAGTGGCTGCTTCGATTCGTTCGAATTCATGGTCGTCAATGCTGTCCGGTAAAAGCCAGCCGTTCAAGTCCAAATGGAAAATACGGCGAAGCCGTTTCATCCTATAGCCCAGGGCAGGCCGACAGCGTCGGACTACCCTGGGGATTTGAAGAAAGATTCCTCAACCCCAAGGTGGGTTGCATCGGTATTCAGGCGCATTCCTTGATGTAACCCACTTCGGGGTTAACACGATTTCGACTGATTCCCATGGTTGGCACTCGTCTGGCGAGTGCCAACCATGGGCTATACGATGCAACCGCGTTGCGGTAAGTGCAGAACTCACCCACTGAAAATAGCGAGGAGCCTTCATGGTGAATTTCAAACGCCGGACTTAGGATGAACTGACACTCGTCGGGAATGAGCAAGGTGATGGTGCGTTTCCCTTGGAGTGCTTCAGGAAATTTACGATGAAGGCGGCTCAGATGAGAATTCTCCGTGAGGTTGATAATGTCAGCCCAACTGATGTCGTCCCTGGACACGTACTGTTATCATGTATTACCGCCCGTTCGATCTGCACCCCTGTGACATTCAGGTTCTGGAATACCACCGTGTTTGAGGGTTTTGAACGGCGATCACCTCGAACATGGCCATGACATTGGCCACGGGAATATCGTCAGTCATCATGTGCGACGGAGCGAAGATGAAGCCGCCGTCCCGGCCGATCTGATCCAGCAATCGCCGGGACTCGTCGCGAACCTGTGCCGGGGTTCCAAAAGGCAGGACTTGTTGCACGCTCATCCCTCCGAGGAATGTGAGATCCTTCCCATACTCCCGTTTCACCGACACCAGGTCCATGGCCTCGGGCTGGAACGGATTAAGAACCTGCACGCCCGCCTCGATCAGATCCGGGAGCAATTCCACAATGTCACCACAGCTATGGATGATGACGATCCAGCCCTTACTGTGAGCCACTTCATACATCCTGCGGATTCTGGGCAATATGAATCGCCGCCAGAGCTGTATTCCCATGATCAGCCCGTGCTGCTGTCCCCAGTCATCGCCAATCCAGACACCGTCCCATGGATGATTGCCAACCGCATCCATCATCGACAGGTCGTGTTCCAGGATACGATCCAGCAAGGCGTCCACAAAAGCGGGGTTCTCCAGCATGTCCATCAAGAGTTGTTCCATCCCGCGCAAGGCCCATGCCCTTTCAAAGAGCGACAATGCCAGACCAAAACACTTGAACCGACCGGATTTTTCCGCATCCCGAAAGAAACCTTCCAACCCATCCAAACGGTGATGGCTGGTTGCAGTCGGCCACGGCACTTGCTCCAGATCCTCCGTTGTCAAAACCGGCCGGGCAATGCCGATATCCTTGTCAACGGTCCGGTCCCAGACTACCCCGAAGTCGTCCTGAACAAATCCCGGGCGCACTTCCGTCCATTTTCCCCGCATGGAATAGCGGCTAAGATGATCGCCCGTGGCCGTTGGCAGATCATCCGTCGCCAGTTCCCTGGAGGTCGCCGCCTTGATGCCTGGCGAGTATTCCGCATGGTAAGGGACAAAGTCAGGCTGCCGATGGGCGATGGCCTGAAGCATCCGCTTGCGGAGTGTTATCGGGGATGAGGAAGTCGAAGAGCCCATCGATTGGCATCGGTCGCAGAAAGGGCAAACGACCAACTCGCCATTGAAAAACGAGTGGACAACTCGTTGGCGACCCATTCAGCATCGTCTGTTGGGAGCATGGTGGTGATTCCTCCATAGGTCCCAATGCGTTCTTGGACCGCAGCGACCGTTGCTGGGGGTGAATGCCCCGCCATGGCACCGGTGTCTCCCAGTGCAAAGTCGATGAGCTCATGGCCGTCCGCGTCGACGATGCGATTTCCCACTGCCGTGGCATAGGAAAGTGGGAAGCCCCCCGCCCACTTATTCATCCACGTCATCGGAACCTGACCAAGGAGGTGCGTGGCGGCATCGAAACGTGCGTTCGATACGGGATTCGCCGATGCGTAGCGTTCGCTCTCTTGGGCCACGAGTTCCGCAACTCGTTCTCGATTCGCTCTTGCCATCAGGGCCTCCAACTCAACACGCGTCGCTCGTATCGCCTTGAGCGTAGTGACGATGGCTTCAGACGCTCGACAGTGGCACACTGAAGGCATGGAACCTGAGAATCTCGCTCCCTTTGATCGCCCAGCCTGGTGGTGGTTTGCCCTCCTCGATGGCCCCTTAGGCCTCCTGGCGCTCTTGGCGCTCCGCCCAGGCCTCGCAGCCAAGGTCCGGCGTCGAATCCCACTCCAGAGCGACAGAACGCTTCGGGCCGTCTTCGCCCTGGCCATCGCCATTCACCTCGGAGAAGGGGCTCTGGCCTGGAAGAACGCCAAAAAACGTGGCGTCCCGGCCCTACCCTGGGTCCTCCAAACGACCCTCGTGGGCTTCCCCTCACTTCTTCTCTTGAACCAGCGCCCCGAGGTCGAAAATGAGGCGGAGTAGGACTATCCCGCCACTTTGCCCAAAAACAGGGCATGATGGTCACCGAGAAGCCCCGATTCCTGGGGCTCCAGAGAAGGAGAATAGAAGCCGTGAATAAGACCGAATTGATCGACGCAGTAGCAACCCACACGGGGAATGCAAAAAGCACCGTGGCTGAAGTCCTTGCAGGACTTGAAGATGTAGTTGTTGCCACAGTTTCCAAGGGTGAGAAAGTTGCACTTACTGGTTTCGTGTCATTTGACCGCGTGGACCGCAAGGCCCGTACCGCTCGAAACCCTCAGACTGGCGCAGCAATCCAGGTGAAGGCCTCAAAGGCCCCCAAGGTGGCCGCTGGTGCCAGCTTCAAGAAGGTTGTGAAGGGCGAGGCTCCTGCCCCGTCCATCAACAAGTAGTCCAGTTCCTCGGCCTCTGGCCGATAGAACGCAAAAGAACCCGGGGCTTCAGAGCCCCGGGTTCTTTTTATTGCAAGTCTTTATGCCTGCGTTGGCCAGTCCCCTCAAGGAACCAAGAACTACTCAGGCAGGATGTCAACGAGCTTTCGGCCCTTGCGCGTACCAAACTTGACGAGTCCGTCGCTCAAGGCAAACAACGTGTCGTCTTTTCCGATGCCCACGTTGAGTCCTGGGTGAAAGTGTGTGCCTCGTTGTCGGACAATGATTGACCCGCTCGTCACTGCCGTTCCATCAAACACCTTCACGCCAAGGCGCTGGGCATTTGAATCACGACCGTTCCTGGTAGAGCCTCCACCTTTAGTCTTTGACATATCAGATCCTTCTCTTTAACCCTTGGCCGAGATGCCAGTGATCTCCACCGTTGAGTACTTCTGGCGGTGACCCCAGCGGGTGCTTTGGTTTGACTTGTTCTTGTAGGTCATCGCGTTGATCTTTGGTCCCTTTTCTTCGCCCACGATGTTGGCCGTTACTGATGCTTTTGCCAATTCTTTCGGCGTCGCCAGGACGGTCTCGCCGTCGACGATCAAGAGGGCTTCGAATGAGATCTGGTCACCAACCTGCTCAGGTCGCAGGTCAACGCGAAGGCGTTGTCCCTGCTCTACCCGCTCTTGGGTGGCTCCGGTGCGAATGACGGCGTACATGGAACTCATACTCTAGCCGAGAACGCCCGGGGCCAGGAACGCAGCCATTAGGGAAGATCCCGATCAAAGACCAGGCCCCGTCCCTCACACTGAGGACAGGACGTCGACAGCGACTCCATGAGCCCTTCGGAGATCCGCTTCCTTGTCATCTCAACGAGGCCCAATTCAGAGATATCGAAGACTTGGGTCCTGGTCTTATCCCGAGCCAGTGCCTGGCGGAGCTGGGCCGTTACCGACTCTCGGTGGGCTTTGGACTCCATATCGATGAAGTCGATCACAATGATTCCACCGATGTCTCGGAGACGCAGCTGGTGGGCGACTTCTTCGGCAGCTTCCAGATTGTTTTTGAAGACCGTCTCTTCAAGGGTCGTCTTCCCGACATTTTTCCCAGTATTCACGTCGACCACCGTCAAGGCTTCCGTCCGCTCAATGATGAGTGAACCGCCAGACGGCAACCAGACCTTTGAGTCGAGCGCTTTGTGAAGTTGTTCATGGACGAAGTAGCGCTCGAAGAGTGGCAAGGTCTCTGTTGCAAGGTCGTAGTGTTCAACCCGATCAGTCATCTCAGGGCTGACCTGCGAGACGTAGGTCTTGACCTGTGCGTAGAGTTCAGGATCATCGATGAGGACTCCTCGATACTCGCCGTTGAGTTCTTCTCTCAACATCCGAACAGCGAGATCAAGCTCTCGATAGACGAGCCCCGGTTTGGAAGAGCGATTTGCTTCATTTTCAATCGCTTCCCAGCGTTGCGTGAGATCGGCCACGTCGCCCGCTAACTCTTCAGCGGTCGCCCCTTCTGCGGCGGTTCGAACAATGAGACCGTGGCCTTTCGGGCGAATCTCGTCCAAGATCTTTCGAAGTCGTCGCCGCTCGTTGTCCCCAAGTCGCTTCGAGATCCCTATGGTCGACGAGTGGGGAACAAGAACCGCAAAACGACCAGGAAGCGACACTTCCTGGGTCAGGCGCGCTCCCTTCGCTCCAATCGGGTTCTTGGTGACCTGGCAGATCATCAGTTGTCCAGGCTTCAAGACGTCTTCAATGCGTGCGTCTTGAGCGTTCCCTGCTTCAACGTCATCTGGGTCGTAGTGAACGTCACCTCGATAGAGCACTGCGTTCTTTGGGATCCCAATATCAACGAACGCGGCTTCCATGCCAGGCAGCACATTTTGTACTCGCCCGAGATAAAGGTTTCCATCGATCTGCGTTGTTTCATCTGTTTCTTTGACGACGTAGTGCTCGACGAGGGTGCGCCCTTCGAGCATGGCAATGTGGGTCGTGGTCCCCTGGACGTGGACACACATCATGTAGCGGCCGACGCTTTTACCCCGCCGCTCTCGCCCGCCTCGGCGACGCCGCTTTCTCCCCGTGCCACCGGGCGCTTCCTTCTCCTCGGCTTCCTCGGAAGTCGCGGCAACGACTGGCGTCGGCTGTCGACCTTCTTCTCTGGTGGAGACCGGAGTCACGGGTGCCACAAACTCGCCGCCGGACGGCTCACTTGGTTTCGTATCGCCTATCTTCGGTGCCGGTCGGGTCTCCCCTATTTTTGGACCCTCGTGTTCAGGGGCGCTAGGCGTTGAACCAGTTTCGAACGTGCTGTTGTCTACTTCTTCGTGCTCCGTCATTTCTCCAGAGCCTCCTCGTCTTCATCATCGACCAACTTTCGCGGTCGTCGGATTGGTAACACCTAAGAGCCGACCATCTTCCGTGAGTGGCTCGAGGTAGGTACCTTCAAATTCGATCAGCTGTGCTTGGCGACTCGCACGGACGAGTCTGAGGGTCGGATCGATCCCCTGAAGAAGCTCTGCAGGACGAACACCACGCGGTTTGGTGGCAAGTTCGGCTGACAGTCGTATCGACCCAACTCGTTGTCCAGGTCCTTCACTTTTCAGGCTGAGCACGCTGGGCCTCAAGTCATCAGTGACCTGTCGACCTTTTCGTTCACGCTCAATTGGGACGTTTGCAGCGCCGAGCAGGGCTTCAACCCGCTCCGTTCCTTGCGCTGCGCTCATTCCAGTGACCTCCACGATCCAGAGACATGATGTTACTTCTTCTTGAAGGGACCCCTCGGCACCCCCTAAAGCACTGCTCGCAGTTACGTCAAGACCTTCGGGAAGCAAGGCTCCAAGTTCCTTCGAAATTATTTCTAAGGACTCTTGGCTCCACTCTTCCCCCACCGAAAAAGGACTCACAACCGGCGAAGAAGACGAGAACCGAATATCGGTGAACTCAGCCTGCGATTCACAACCTGTGGGGAGCGCCAAGGAAAAGCTCAGAAGGGGTCGGGAGAAAATCCTTCAGAATAGGCAACAGGGAGTTTGGCTCGGCGAAGCGCACGCTCCCAGGCTCGTGCCACGTCGCGCTGAGAGGTATAGCGAATGCGTCCAGTTTTTGTATACCGAAGACGGAGCCTTTCTGGGACCACGTGCACGTTTAGTTTCCGGATCGACTGAGTGAAACCGAGACGGGCCTCCCAAGATCAAGGCCTTGTCCAGTTCCCTGGCTGCCGCCCGCGGGTGCACTCGCCGATGCCACCACATGTTCGAGGTCGTAGTTCGTGCAGGCTCCGCAGTCGTAACACGGAGTCCATCGGCAGTCTTCAACGCCCACTTCTTCGATTGCGTCGTGATATTCACCAATAAGGAAGTCTTTGTGAAGGCCTGCAGAGAGGTGGTCCCAGGGGAGCATCTCGTCTTCATCGCGCATTCTGGTCGTATAGTCATCCATCGAAAGCCCCTCATCAGCCAAGGCGCCTTGGAAAAGGGAGAGATCGAAGTGTTCTGACCACTCTTGGAACGTTCCGCCATTTCGCCAGACTCGCTCAAGCACTGCCCCAATCCGTCGATCTCCCCGTGAAAGCACACCTTCAGCAGCAGTGGCGGCAGGTTCGTGCCAGCGAATCTGGAGGCCTTTGGTCTTCTTGGCAGCGTCTCTCAAGAGTGTGATCTTTCGCTGCAATTCACGCGGTGCATTCTGGGAGTGCCATTGAAACGGCGTTTGGGCTTTGGGGACAAATCCTCCCACCGACGCCGAAACCGTCACGTGCTGGTGATATTGCTTGCCAATTTCCACGCATCGTTTTCCCAACTCTGCAATTCCGAGGACGTCTTCATCACGCTCAGTGGGAAGTCCAATCAGAAAATACAACTTGACCCGACGCCACCCTTGGCTAAATGCGGCATCAACCGCTGCGAAGAGGTCGTCATCAGAGATCAACTTATTGATCACTTTACGCATTCGCCAGGTGCCACCCTCTGGGGCAAAGGTGAGACCCGTGCGCTTCACTTGCTGAATCTTCGCTGCGGTCGCCACAGTAAAGGCGTCAACTCGAAGCGATGGCAAACTCACCGAGACTTGGCCACCATTGTTTGGGTCATCAACCACCTCGGCAACAACACCTTCAATCCCCGAAAAATCGGCACTGGAGAGCGACGTTAACGCGACTTCGTTGTAGCCAGTTCGCTCTATCCCCCGTGCCACCATCTCCGCGACTTGTGCCGCTGGTCGCTCTCGAACGGGTCGAGTAATCATTCCCGCCTGACAGAACCGACAACCCCGGGTACACCCGCGAAAGACTTCGACGTTGAGGCGATCGTGGACAACTTCGGTGAGCGGCACCAGTTGGTTTTTTGGATAGGGCCAATCTCCTAAGTCTGCGACCGTTCTCTTTTCCACAATCTCTGGAGCACCAGGATCAAGAAAGTCGAGCCCCACTTGGCGGCATCCCTCAAAACGCGGCACATACAGCGAAGGGACGTAGACACCCTCCACTGCAGCTAACGCTTTGAGCAACGATGCTCGATCACGAGAGGGGTCTGCTTTCCACGCACCGACCACATCAGTGATCTCGGAAACCACTTCTTCACCTTCCCCGAGTACGACGGCATCAAGGAAGTCAGCAAGAGGCTCTGGATTGTACGTACAGTGCCCACCAGCGAGAACGATGGGGTCGTCAACACCACGAGCGTCTGCATGGAGTGGTATCAACCCTAAGTCGAGCATGTTCAGGACATTGGTATAGGTCAGTTCTGCCGAAAGGTTGAAGGCGACGATGTCAAACTCTCGCGCTGCGAGGTGGTTCTCGACACTGAAGAGTGGGATGCCTTCGTTTCGCATCGCCGCTTCCATGTCAACCCACGGTGCGTAGGTTCTCTCAGCCACTGCATCGACTCGTTCGTTGATGATTTCGTAGAGGATCTGTAGTCCTTGATTGGGAAGACCAATCTCATAGGTATCGGGGTACGCGAGCAGCCAACTTGTGATCCCCTCGCCGTGAAGTGGTTCAAGAGCTCCGAGTTCTCCTCCCACGTAACGAGCAGGCTTCTCGACATGAAAGAGGAGTGGCTCAATTTGGTCAAAAAGCGAACTCATAGATGCTCAGTCTACGACGAAGCGCATGAGCAGAAGCCAGAAAGGGTGCGTGCCTATTTCGCTGGCGGATTCGTTGTTGGAGATGTGGTCGTGGCTGGCGATGATGCCGTTGGGAACTTGACCGGTCCAACTGGATTTGTCGCCAGCCAGTTGAAGGTCTGGGCCACCACGGGTGC
>Ga0118677_10013186_pt1 | contig 11952 bp, 8 predicted proteins | sample AliMusrvi5mmetaG_FD_86154 | JGI IMG/M metagenome (GOLD analysis project Ga0118677, IMG submission 86154) | reverse complement strand
GCCGTAGACCCAGAGGGTGATCCAGCAGACCGGCACGTGGTACCACCAGGCGTGGTCCGGCCGGCGGCGCATGCCGCGGAACTGCTGGACGAGCAGCGGTAGCACGAACGCGGTGCAGAGGACAAAGCGCAGGATCGCCAGCTTGTTCTGCCGTTGCCAGGGGTAGGTGCGCTGGCGCGTGGCGGCGAAGTGCAGGAAGTCGCGGATGCGGCGCTGCTGCTTGCGGCGGAAAAGGGCGAGCTCGTCACAGAACAGGTGCACGATGCCGGTTTTCACCTTGGCGAAGTGCGGCTTGCCTGCTGCCACAGCCTGGTGAACCACGTCGATGTCGAAGAAGTAGGGGGACCAGGCGACGCGGTCCAGCAGTTCACGCCGGAACACGAAACCGTTGGCGCCGATCGTGGGGAGCGCGGTCTCCTCCAGTGTCAGCTTCAGGTAGTCGCCCATGTCGGCCTGCTTCACGGGCAGTTCGGTCCAGCGCCCCGTGATGCCGCACCAGCGGTCGTAGTTGCCCAGGAATAGGCAGAGCGGGTCGTTCATCCCCAGCAGGGCGAAGTAGCGCGTGAGTGCGGAGTCCTGCGGGCGGCAGGTGTACGCAAGCGGCTCCGTGCCCATGATCGCGGGATCAGCGAACGGCGCAATCATGCGCCGCAGCCAGGTGGGATCAGGGAGGATGTTGTCGCTGTCCACCAGCGCGATCAGGTCGCCGCGGCTGGCCGCGATGCCGGCGGCCTTGCCTGCCTCGCCGGTGCGCAGGGGGTTCGCGACGATCCGCTCCACGCCGTGGCCGTGCGCGATGGCCAGGGTGTCGTCGGATGATCCGGCATCGGCGAGGACCACCTCGACCTCGTCGCGCGGAAACTCCTGCGCGCGGATGGCAACCAGGCACGCGTTCAGCGTGCGGGCGGAGTTGAGCGTGGGTATGACAATGCTGACCATGTGCCGATGGCCGTTAGTTTCGCAAACCCGGCGCGGTTACTCAACCGGATTTGCAGGGCACGGGGCGGATGGGCACAGGTCGGATGCTGAACACTCCGTGCCGCTTCAGGCATGCTTTGCTGCATGGCGCTGCTCGAGCCGGCCCTGCCACCACTCCGCCCTCCGCTTTCGTTCTCCGTTGTTCCCTCTGTGGGCATGGGTTATAGTTACAGCGGGTTTGGCCGGAAGAAGCGTTGATGGGGATGGGTGCGGCAAGCGGAGGGCGCGACATGGAGCGACAGGCGGAACACGTGGAGAAACAGCCGAGCTGGGCGGCCAAGAAGGGGACATGGCTGACGTTCCGGCCGGACATCAAGGTCTTCGACTGCACGGTTCGGGACGGCGGGTTGATGAACAACTCCCGCTTCGAGGACGCCTTTGTCAAAGCGGTCTACCAGACCTGCCTCGCAGCCGGCGTGGACTACATGGAGCTTGGCTACAAGGCCTCGCGCCGCCTCTACTCGAAGGACGAGTTCGGCTGCTGGAAGTTTTGCGCGGAGGATGACGTGCGCCGGATCGTGGGCGACAACCCCACGGAACTCAAGCTTTCCGTCATGGCCGACGTGGACCGCACCGACTACCACGAGGACATTCCGCCCAAGGGCCAGAGCGTCATCGACACCTATCGCATCGCCACCTACATCCACCAGATTCCGGCTGCGATTGAGATGATCCAGGCGCTGCACGACAAGGGGTACGAGACCACCGTCAATCTCATGGCCATCTCCGTCGTGCAGGAGCACGAGCTCGAGGAGGCGCTGGCGCTGCTTTGCCGCACGCCGGTGGATGTGATCTACCTCGTGGACAGCTACGGCTCGCTCTATTCCGAGGAGATCCAGGCGCTGACGCGTCTCTATCGCCGCCACGCCGACGCCGCCGGCAAGAAGATCGGCATCCATACCCACAACAACCAGCAACTGGCCTATGCCAACACCATTGAGGCGCTGATCCTCGGCGCCAGCTACCTCGACGTCACGCTCGGCGGCCTGGGCCGCGGTGCGGGCAACTGCGCCACCGAGCAGCTCCTCGGGTTCCTGAAGAATCCAAAATACCATCTGCGCCCCGTGATCCAATTTCTGCGCGACCAGATCGTGCCGCTGCGCGCCAAGATGGCGTGGGGCTACGACGTGCCGTACCTGCTCACCGGGCAGCAAAACCGCCACCCGCGTTCTGCCATGGCCGTTCTCGACGGCCCGGAGCGCACCGACTACCTGAAGTTCTACGACTCGCTCTCCGAGCAGGAATAGGCGTCCGCCGTGCGGTGGACGCCTATGATTGCCGGAAAGCCGTCACGGCGTTCCTGACCGGAGATATTTTTCCATGCCGTACGGAAAGTCGTGCAGGCGGTAGTTGCGCAGGCGCTTCGGGTACAGGCAGTAGGTGCGCGGATAGCACAGGAAGAGCCACGGGCAATCCTCGCGCACGATGGCTTGCATCCGTCGGTACAGTTCCTGACGTGCGGTCGGATCGACCGTGGCGCAGGATTGCTCGTAGAGGCGGTCAAACTCCGGGTTGACGTAGTTGCAGTGGTTGGGACCGGGCGAGCCGTTGCGGCCGTAGAACAGCTGCAGGAAATTCTCGGCGTCCGGGTAATCTGCTGCCCACGCGAGGCGGAACATCTGGGTCTCCTTGCTGGAGACCTTGCGCAGAAACGCGGGGAAGAGCTGGTATTGCGGCTGCAGGTCGATGCCGATGCGGTCGAGAAAGGCGGCCAGCAGTTCCGTGGATTCGCGCGCCTCCTGTGTGGTCTGGCCGAGATCCAGCGTCAGCACTAGCCGGCGGCCGGTCTTGGGATCACGCCCGCCGGGATAGCCGGCCTCAACCAGCAATTGCCGGGCGCGCGCCAGGTCGAACGAATAGGCGAACGGCTCCGCTGCATAGCCGACGGCGCCGGGCGGTACGGGGCCGTCCGCCTTCTGCACGCGCCGGTTCATGAACGTCTCCCACGTTGCGCTGTCAAAGGCGCAATTCAGCGCCTGGCGCAGCTTCTTGTTCGGCCCGAGCACCGGGTCCTCCAGGTTGAAGCCGATGTAGGTGACCATGAGGGTCGGCTGGCCGACCAGGTGGAACCCCTGTTGCGCCAGTGCGGGGCGGAGTTGCATGTGCTCGTCAGCCACAGCATCCCAGTTGTCGCGGTCAATCTCACCCTGGAAGTCCAGCTCGCCGGCGAGGAATGCCAGCCAGCGCGTGGCCGCGTCGTCGATCACACGGCAGACGATACGGTCGTATGGAGCGCCGCCCTCCGGCGTCACCGCCGCCGGACCGTGCTGCCAGCCGCGCCAGGCCGCGTGGCGCTCGAAAACCATCTCGTGGTTTCGTCGCCAGGAAACCAGCCGGTAAGGGCCGGAGCCGACCGGATGCTCGCCCAACCCGCTGCCATACATCTCCACCGCCTCGCGCGGCACAGCCGCGGCGTAGCACATGGCCAGGAGCCAGGCAAACTGCGGGAAAGGGCGGGTCAGTTCGATGCGCAGGGTGCGTTCATCGAGCGCGCGCAGCCCTTCGAGCGGCCGGTTGTAGTCGGTGGGCTCGCGTCCGGTAGAGCGATCTGCGAAGGCGCGCATGCCACGAATGTTGTCGAGCACCAGCCATGCGCCGGAGGAGGCCACCTTGCGGTCTGCCAGCCGCTGGAGGGCATAGACGAAATCCTGTGCGCACACTGCCCGGCTGCGTGGCTGACCGTTCGCGTCCGTACCAAAACAGGGGTCGGGGTGGAAGCGTGCCTCAAGGTCGAGATGGAAGACGTAAACCTGCCCATTGGAACTGACCTCCGGCAGGGCAATTGCCACGCCGGGAATCAACCGGTACGGGCGCGCCGCGTAGTCGTACTCCAGCAACGTTTCATAAACCAGCGACACGGCCTGGGACGCGGGTACGGCGTCGGCGTTCGCCGGGTCCATGCTGTTGACGCGTTCCTGCCTGGTGTGGAAGACGGTCTGCGCGGAGCTGTACGAGATGGTGAGAAGAAAGAGAAGGCAACCGCAGAATAGCGAATCAGGAATGGCAAATCGCAAAGGTTGCCGCCGCCCGGCATGGTTGTTGGTCTCACCCTTCATGATTCTGCGGTTCCTGGTTCGATATTCTGCCGTTCTTACCGCTTCTCCGCCACTGCCGGATGGAGATAGATCGGCATAGGCTCGCGGTGCGCGCGCTCGGGGTCAGCCAGCAGAAGACGGCCGACATCAACGGCAGTGGAGAAATGGACGCCGGCCAACAGGCGCGCGGGTAGGAAGGTTTCCGAGAGGCGTGTGCCGAGACGATCCCAGTCAGGAGAAACCACCACAGCATCAGCCGGCAGCAGGGCAGGGAGTTCGTCCCAGATGGTCAACCGGAAATCCGCTGCCGTATGGGTTGGCGGGCAAGTGCCAGCCGGCGTGACCAGCGCGAGACGATCCTGCTGCCGCGTATATACCGCGCACCAGAGCCGTTCGCGTCGCGCGTCGCCGATCACGGCCAGCGGAGTCCGGAGATTCTTCGCGCAAAGCAGCGCGAAGGCCAGCGCAGCGGCGCTGCTGAGTCCGAGCAGGGGCTTGTTGTCCGGCAGTGTCATCCCTTGCAGGGCAGCGACGGCCGCACGCGTGCCGGAGAAAGAACCGGGTCCCAGGCCGGCCACGAAGCAATCGATTTCTGCCAACGATACACCGGCAGCGGTTAGCGCCGCGTGCATCCGCGGCAGCCAGTCCGGCGCGCGTGCGTCAGCCGCGTCGGCAATTTCTTCGCAAAGGCAGACCGCGTCGCGGAACAGCGCCCAGCTGGGGCGGACGGCGGAACGTTCGAGAACCAGTATCAGCATGAAACAGCGTGCTCCTTGCGCATCGGGAACAGGTCCATCGTGTCAGAAAGAAGCGGAAATGTCGAATCACGAACGGGGTTTGGGACACAGAGACCACAGAGGGGAAAATGAGGCCACAGAGGTGTCTGATTCTGACTCCCTCAGTGTGCTCACTCCCGCTCTGCGCTCTCAGTGTCCACATTCCGTGTTACGAGCGAACCGTAAAACCGCAGAACAGCAGAGTGTCGATTGTTGAAGTGTCTTTCAACACTCTGCGGTTGGGTGTTCGTCACTCTGCGGTTCACCGGTAGTCCGCGAAGCACGGTTCGGGACACAGAGACCACAGAGGAAGACAGAGCACACAGAGGAACTCGAATACAAAATTCTCAGTGTGCTCACTCTCGCTCTGTGCCCTCTGTGTCCGCACCGCATGTCTTTATCCCGGTTCCGCATTGCTCTGTTGCACCATTACGCGCATAATCCCGCCAATTTCGCATGACCAATGCCCCCCAGACCGATCTCTGCCTGGCACCGCTGCGCGGTGTGACAGGGTGCGCCTTCCGCACGGTCTTCTGCCGGCATTTTGCCGGGCTGTCGCGCGCCGTGGCGCCGTTCATCCCCACGGTGCGGGGTGGACGCGTGAAGCCGGCGTTGCTGCGTGAACTGCTGCCAGAGCGCAACGCGGCGCTGCCAGTAATTCCGCAGGTCATCGGCAAGGATGCGGCCGATCTGACAATCATGCTGGAAGCCCTGCGCGGGCTGGGCTATCGGCGCGCGGACCTGAATGCTGGCTGCCCCTGGCCCATGGTGGCACGCAAAGGGCGCGGCGCCGGGCTGCTGGTAGACGCTGACAACCTGCGGCGCATGCTCGATGCCGGCTGCGCAGCCATGCCCAATGGATTCTCGATCAAGGTGCGGCTGGGGCTGAAAACATCCGACCTGCTGGCGCAGCGCATGGAACTCTTCAACGACTATCCGCTTTGCGAGGTGGCGATCCATCCGCGCACCGCGCAGCAGATGTACGAGGGGCACGTGGACCTGGCGGCGTTTGCCGCCTGCCGGAAACTCTGTCGGCATCCGGTGGTCTTCAACGGCGACATCCGCACCGCGGCGGACGGTGTTTTTCTGCGCGCGCGGCATCCGGATATCGACCATTGGATGATCGGCCGCGGGTTGCTGGCAGATCCGTTCCTGGTAGAGCGGTTGCGTGGCGCAACCGGGCCACGCGATCTGCGGCGGTTGAAAGCCTTTCTGGACGACCTGCTGGAGGCGTTCATCGCGGAGTCGCACGGCGAGAAGCAGGTGCTGGGGCGCTTCAAGGAGCTGTGGGAGTACCTGGCCCCGAGCCTCTCACACGACGGCCTGCTCTGGAAACGTATCCGCCTCTGTCACCGCCTCGACGAATACCGGCGCACCGTGGACGACTGTTTTGCGCGCGAACCGCAATGGGTCGAGAGCGCGAATGGACTGGCGTAACGTCGGGCCTCACCGGCCGCGGTCAGCGGTCCGGTGCATGCCGTTGTTCGCATCATTTGTCTCTTTCATTAATGCATTGGATAGCAAGTTAATCGTTGTGCCGTCCATTAAAACAAGTGATCTGTGATGCCCCGTTTGTGCATGAAATAGAGTCCCTGAAACAACCACCGTTTTGGATTTTGACAGTTCGAGGAGCGCTTGCTCCGTCTTGCTGTTCATTTGGATCGAGATATCTGTGATGTTTGTTTCGGTCTCGGAATTGGCGAGTTCATTTGGGTTGCCTTTGACGGTGACCGGATTCCTCAAACGGAGAAAGGAATGGTGTTCCGCGACGTCTCCCTTTTTTATGTCCTCATAATTTGGCGGTCCAGGAAAATCGGCTGTCCAAATGACGCCTGTGAGAGTAACCGGCACAGGCTCATATTCCAAAACTTGTTGACGATTAGAAACGATAGGTCGGCATCCACTAAGAAACGATAGTAATATTAGTATTATTCTCATTTTATTCTTGCGAACTATTATATCAGCGTCAGTTGAAAACTGTGTAATAGCACATAGAAATGACCAACATCTTAAATAGTACACATGCAGAACCGTGTACTATGCGCGATGTTTGTACTATTACACATGCCAATTCCGTCCGCTGGCGGTTGGTGGGTTTCATTTCTTCCCGCACGGAAACTTCTGGAGAATCCGCTCGAGGGCCGGGAGGAACGGCGTGCGCTGGCCGATGTCGAGGCGTTCGAGGTCGGAGCAGTCGAGGTGGCAGTCGCGCGGGCGCGGCGCGCCAGAGGGCGGGCGAGCATCGGGTTGCAATATTGTCGGATCGAGGTCAAGCAGGCGGGCGATAGCCAGTCCCATGCCGAACTTGGTGAACGGCTCCGAACCGGACCAGTGGAAGGTGCCGTGAAAGTCCGGATGCGCGAGGCGGTACTCGACCATCTGCCGCAGCACGAAGGCGACGTCGTCTGTGTGTGTGGGATAGCGCGTGGCCCAGTCGTCGAACGCAAGCGGCGTCTTCTGTGCCTCGCGGAGCTGCCGGGCGAGGCCGGTCACCACGGACTCGTCGAGATACTCGACCTCGCCGTACAAAAGAGGAACGCGCAGCACAGCAGCATCGGAGGTTTCAGCCCAGACAGCCAGTTCGCCATCGCGCTTGCTGCGGCCGTAGAAATTCAGCGGATTGGTCGGCGCGTCGGTTGGGTAGGGCGGCGTGACGCCGTCGAAAACGTAGTCAGTGGAGAGGTAGACCAGCCAGGCGCCGTTGGCCGCGGCCCACTTTGCCAGCCGTGCCGTTGCCTCGACGTTGAGCTGCGTGGTGGCCTCCTGGGAGCGTTCGCTTTCATTGGGGCGACGCTCTGCAGCGCAGTGCAGGATGATGCGCGGCTGGCGGTCGTCGAGGTAGTCCTTGACGGCCCGTGCGTCGCAGAGGTCAAGGCGGTCGAGCCCGCAGTCGGTACGCCGGAAGGCGACACCGGACACCTGCCACGTGGGTACAGCCTGGCAGGCGGCGCGTGCCGCGCGTCCCAGCATGCCCGATGCGCCTGTTATGAGGATGGACGTCATGCGCTCCGCAAGTTCTGTCACACCTTATCCACTCGGCAGGGTTCCGTCAATGCGTGCCGTTCGATTGTATCAATTTCGGAAAGCGGCTCGCGAGGACGCTCGATCTCCCGTTCGATGGCGAACGGTTTGCACACGCCTGGATGGCGAGCGTCCACGCAAGCCGCTTTCTTTTCGTAATTGGTACACGACCGAACAAGGCGCACGATTGACTTCACGCGGGGCGTTGTCTACACTGCTCCCTGTCTTTCCGCCGTGGGGAATTAGCTCAGTTGGTTAGAGCACTTGCTTGACATGCAAGGGGTCGGAGGTTCGAGTCCTCTATTCCCCACCACTTATTAGGCACGGTGTCCCCAGTGTGGTCACGAGCAGCGAGGCGGAGTCCGCCGGCCGCAGCGTAAACGTCTTTGCCGAGGCTGCGATCAGGCAGCTGGTCCCGGCCTTCAGCAGCACCGTGACGCCACCCGCGGTGATTTCCGCCGCGCCATCCAGCACGAACAGGGCATGGAACGTGGTTCCATCCGTCGCCAGCGCCTCGGTGCGGCGCAGCTCCATCCTCCGCAGGGTGAAATAACGGCACGTCAGCACGTTCTGCCAGTCGTTGCCGTTCGGGTTCGGGACGGGCGCTGCTGGCCGGAGCATGCGCGGCTCGGCGAGGTTGTGATCGATCACTTGGAACGCCTGCTGGATGTGCAGCGGCCGGGGCTGGCCGGAGGCGTCAAATCGGCCCCAGTCGAAGAGCCGGTAGGTCGTGTTTGAATTCTGCTGCACCTCGAAAAGCAGGCAACCCGTGCCGATCGCATGCACCAAGCCGCCGGGGATGAACAGCGCCTCGCCCGGCTCGATCGGCAGGTGAAAGAGCTGTTGCGGTGCCGTGCCCTGCGACATGGCCACGCGAAACGAGTCGGGCGTGGTGCCGGGCTTGAGGCCGGCGTAAAGCAGGGCGCTCGGCGTGCGACCCAGCACGTACCAGGCCTCGGTCTTGGCCTCGCCGCCGACCAGGCCGGCGTTTTCATCGCTTGGATGGACCTGCACGCTCAGGTTCTCTCTCGCGTCGATCAGCTTCAACAGCAGCGGGAAGCGGCTGGGTTGCGGGGCGCGGGTGCCGGTCAGGCGCGCGCCGAAGCGAGCGGCCAGCGCGGCCAGCGTCTCGCCGGCCAGCGGGCCGTTGGCCACACGGCCCATGCCGTCGGGATGCGCCGAGATTTCCCAGGATTCCGCGCAGACATCCGGCGTGCCGGTGCGGCCATATCGTTCGGCGAAGCGGCGCCCGCCCCAGATGTAATCCTTGTAAACCGGGGCGAATAGCAGCGGATAACCGATACCATTCATGTTCGTAATAGTAACCATATCGGAGCGATGATTCCACCCTGAAGTTACGATGCGAGCTCCGGCCAGGCGTGGAACAGCAACAGCATCTCGGCATTAAAAATGGCGTGCATCGCGATCGGCGTCAGGAGCGAGCCGGTGACCGTCATGCCGAGCGAGAGGCAGGCGCCGACAGCCAGCAGCGGCAGGAATGACGGCAGGTGCAGATGAAGCAGGGCGAACAGCGCGTTTGTCAGCAGCAGCGCGACCGGCAGCCGGCAGCGGCGCAGCACGGTCGGGAACAGCACGCCGCGAAAGACGGCCTCCTCCGCGATTGGCGCCAGAATCACGGCGAGCAGGATCAGCAGCAGCCGTGCGGCTGTGCCGAGTGCGGGATTCGCCAGCGTGTCGAACACGTTCTGGCGGGCCGCGGGAAAGCCCAGCCCTTGCAACAGGTTTTCCGCCAGCCACGCCACCAGCAGCACGGGTGGCAGCATGGCGAGTCCCAGGTGGACGCCGGTGCGCAGGGCGGCGCGCGCGGTTGTCCGCGACAGGCCCAGCGCGGCGATGGCACCAAGCCCGGTGCGTCGGCCGGCCAGCCAGACGCCAGTCAGAATCGCGCCATAAAACACGCCGTTCATGGCGAGCTGCCACACGGAGGGCGGCGCGGTGGGGACGCTCCGCGCGGATGCCGCCGCCAGCAGCGTCGGGAGCACGGGCAGCGACAGCGCGACCAGCAGAAGCGTCGCGTCCCGGACTTTCCAGGGGAGCGCCTGCAGTTGTCTGGCTGCAGTGGACGCCGGTAGTAGCCGCTGTGCGGCGTGCCGTTGCATCAGTCGCAGGCAGAGGAAGAAACCCGCCAGCAAGGGAAGGATCGACAAGACTCGCGCGGATGAGGAGAGCAGGCAGCAGGACAATAACGACGGCATGAGTGATTCTCTCCGGCGGCGTCAATGCCGCTCGTGTCCTCCCGGATGGTGATGAAACCACGGTGGCAGGTTGGGCCAGGCGTAGCTGTAGTACATCGCAGGCGGCAGGTCGCCCCAGGACCACGACGGACTAGCATAGCCGAAGAAATACGAGGTTGTGGGTGTCGGTGCGACCTCGGGCTGGAGCGACACGGTTGTGACCGGGGTTGTCGCGAGCATGGCGTCTCTGGCTGCCCGCTGTTGCCGCGCGACCTCCAGTTCCTGCTCCCATGCCAGCGTCCGTGTCCGTTGTTCTTCCGCCTCGCGGCGTCGCGACTCCCAGAGTGCCAAGATGGCGCTCCGCTCGACGGGCGAAATCGCGGGAATCGCAACGTCCCGCCCCTCCGCGCGGACGACGGTGGCGGTCGGCCCCACATGCAGGACGGACAGGTCAAAATCCTCGATCTTCCGGGCATCGCCATCGCGCACGTACCCCCAGCCGCCTGTGACGAGCGAAACCAGGCAGGCCATCCAGCCGGGTTCGATCAGCGGCTGACCGACGGTCAGAACGCGGTTGGAGCCGGCCGCGTCGCGCAGCGTGACAATGCTGGTGTCCGTATCGAGGTTGGTGTTGACCGATGGATTGAAAACGCGTGCCCTGCGTGGCTCAAATGCGGCGACGACATACGGCCCCATCGTTTCGCCGGGGCGCGACGCGACCGTGTCGCCGGCCATGTCGCGGAAGTAGAGCAGGGGGGCTGTATTGGAGCCCGTGCCGCTGCTGGAGCCCACGAACAGATAATTGAACAACCGGGGGCGCGCCGAGTAGACACGCAGGCTGGCGGTCGCGTCTGGCCAGACCGGAGCGCTCGGGTGATCATCGGCGGCCGCAGCTGTTGCGCCGTCGAACACCAGCAGCGCCGCCAATATCCGGCGGCAGATGGCGCCCGGCAAGATTCTTCCCGCTACAGGGAGCCTCACGCCCCGCCACATGTCGGTGCGCCTCGTTGTGCGTCTTCTGTGCAACGCCGTGACCATGCCGGCATGATACGTCGCGACCGCGCCTGGCGCAAGCGCGTAACCATAAGGACCTTTCACCTTTTTTCAGCATCCGCTTCTTCTTGTCCGAAGCGACTACAGCAGGGTTCTGCGTAATTTCCTCTGTGTCCGCATCATAGCCGTACATCGCGCTTGACGCCGCGGCGCGCGGCGGCGACCATGCGACGCGTCAATTTTTCGGGAGGATTCCATGGGCTTCGATCGCGGCAGTGTTTCGTTCCGGCTGTTCTACTTGTCTCGCTCCTTCGGTCCGGCGCTGGTCGTGCGCCTCGCGGCCCAGGCCGCGCCGCCGATCGAGACGCTGGGGCACGAGCCGATCCAGGGATGGGTCACCGGGCGCCACCTGCTGGACACCCGGCTGACCGAGGAAAACTGCGTTTTCGGCGGCTATCTGCACGCCTCGCTCATGCGCGCGGAGCGCAAGATCCCCGAGTCGCTGCTGCGCGCGGAATGTTTCATGGAAGAGCTGGCCGAACTGCAGGCGCGCGGCGTTCAGTTCCTGAAGCGCGAGGTTCGCGCGGAGATCCGGCGCACCGTGATGGAGCGCATTCTGCCGAACATGCCGCCAACCCTCCAGGGCATCCCCTTCGTCCACGACAACCGCGCCGACCTGGTGTATGTGGGCGCCACGGCGGAGAAGCAGGCCGAGGCGCTCGTGGTGCAGTTCGGGCATACCACCGGCGTCACCCTTGCGCCGGCAACGCCCGCGGCGGCGGCCCTGAAGCGAATGCAGGTGAACGTGCGCGATCTCGATCCCACCAGTTTTTCCCCGGAGTGCGAGGACGAACTCGCTTCTGACAGCCTGGGCCAGGATTTTCTGACCTGGCTGTGGTTCCACTCAGAGGCGCGCGGCGGCCTGGTGCGGCTGGACGACGGGGAGTACGCGGC
>Ga0118677_10013185_pt1 | contig 11953 bp, 9 predicted proteins | sample AliMusrvi5mmetaG_FD_86154 | JGI IMG/M metagenome (GOLD analysis project Ga0118677, IMG submission 86154) | reverse complement strand
GGTGTTGTCAGTGGCGGCGCATCAGGCTGTCGAGTTTATCGGTTGGCCCGAAGGCGAATTGCTATTGGCGGAGGCGACGGTTTATTGCGCAACCGCGCCGAAGTCCAACGCCAGTGCGAAAGGGATTTGGGCGGCGAAGGCGGATGTCGAGTCGGGCCGGACTCTCGAAGTGCCGGCGCATCTCAAGGACGCGCATTACAAAGGCAGCGAACGGCTCGGCCATGGGAAGGATTACAAGTACGCCCACGATTTTGAGGGGCACGTCGTTGCTCAGGAATATTTGCCGGTCGGGAAGAAATATTACGAACCCGGCGACCAAGGGTTTGAAGTCCGGGTGAAAGAAAGAATGGAGAAATGGAAACAATTGCTCGCCAAACAACGCGGCTCATAATCGCGCTGCTATTACTGGCCGGCGCGGTTGGCTGTGAGACGTTTCGTATCCCGTGTCCGTGCGGGTCGCAGGCTTTCGTGCAACGATGAAGCGTGAACCGCGTAAACGAATGTTGGCGCACCTAACCGGCTTGGACGCCGGCACAGTACACCGGCACAGCCTCGCGGTCATGAAACGGCTGGCAGAGTTGCCGGTGTTTATGAACGCGAAATCGCTGGTGGTGTATGTTTCATTCGGCAATGAGATTCAGACCCACGATCTCATCCGGCAACTACTGATCGAGGGCCGGCATGTTTGCATCCCAGCCTTTCAAGCCGGCAAGTATCTGGCAGCGGAGATCCAGGACTTCGACCGGGATCTGGTCGCCGGCAAGCTGAAGATTCTCGAACCCAAACTTCTGCGGCACGTGCCGGTCGCCCGACCGGATGCGTGGCTCGTGCCGGGGTTGGCGTTCGACCGCAATGGAAATCGGCTGGGGCGCGGTAAAGGTTATTTCGACGCCTTGCTTGAACATGCGCGCGGCGTCAAGATCGCGTTGACGCACGATTTCCAGTTGTTGAGCGAAGTTCCGACTGAGCCGCATGACGTGCGCATGGACTTCATTATTACTGAAAACCAAGTTGTTCATTGCCACAAGGAATCATGATCCTAATTCTTATCTGTCTAATTGTCGGCGCAATCATCGGTTGGGCGATTCAGCGACTCCGTGCGCAAGATCAACTCTTGAAATTGCGCGAGGAATTTGACCGGGAGACCGCGACCCGCCGGCAAGAACTGGCGGAGTCCGAAAAACGGTTGCTCCAACGTGAGAACAGCCTGGACCGGAAAGTCGAGTTGCTTGACCGCAAAACTGAGGAGGTGGCGAAAAAGGAAACCGGCATTGGCGAGCGCGAAAAGGAATTGCATAAATTGCAGGGCGAACTCGACGAATTAAAGCGCCGCTCGCAACTCGAACTGCAACGACAGACCGGGCTGACTGGTGAACAGGCAAAAATGTTGCTGCTTGAGCGTGTTGCTGTTGAGGCCCGGGAAGATGCGGGATTGCTGACACACCGGATTCTCGAAGACGCCAAGACCAGCGCCGATCGGGAAGCGCGGCGCGTGATCAGTATCGCGCTCGAACGTTGCGCCGTCAATCATGTCCAGACGGCAACTGGTTGCACCGTCACGCTGCAAAACGATGAAATGAAAGGCCGGATTATCGGCCGGGAAGGGCGCAACATCCGCGCCTTTGAAGCCGTGACTGGCGTCAATGTGGTGATTGACGACACGCCGGGCGTCGTCGCGCTCAGCGGATTTGACCCCGTGCGCCGGGAAGTGGCGCGACAAACCCTTGAGCGCTTGATTGCGGATGGCCGCATCAATCCGGCGCGCATCGAGGAAGAAGCCGGCAAGGTGCGGGAAGAGCTTGAATCATCAATCATCAAATCCGGCGAGGAAGCGGTTTTTCAGCTCAACATACCGAAGGTCAACCCGGAGCTGATCAAGTTGCTCGGCCGCTTGAGATTTCGCCACAGCTTCGCGCAAAACGTCCTCGACCATTCCATTGAAGTCGCCAAACTCGAAGGCCTGATGGCCGCCGAGATGGGCTTGAGCCAGCCGCTCGCCAAACGCGTCGGCCTATTCCATGACATTGGCAAAGCCGCGGATCACGAAGCCGAAGGCGCGCACGCCGCCATCGGCGCCGCCTTGCTGCGCAAGTACGGGGAACCAGAAGAAGTCTATCAAGCTGTCGCCTCGCACCATCACGAAACCGAGCCGATCACCATCTACGGTATTCTGACCAGTGCCGCCGATGCCATCAGCGCCTCACGGCCGGGCGCGCGCAGTGAAAGCATGGAATTGTATCTGCAACGCCTCGAAAAACTGGAGACCGTCGCCAATGGCTTTGCCGGCGTCGAGAAAAGTTACGCCTTGCAGGCCGGCCGCGAGATCCGCGTCTTTGTCGAATCCAGCAAGATCAACGACACCGAGGCCATGATCCTGGCCCGCAACATCAGCCGGAAAGTCGAACAGGAATTGCAATACCCCGGCCAGATCAAAGTGACCGTCATCCGCGAAACCCGCTGCGTGGAGTATGCCAAATAAGTTGGACCGGGTTTGCCGTGGGCGGATGACGCGCGACGTTTTACCGCAACTGATTTACCTCTTGACCAAACTTTAGATTTCTTCTAATCATTTTCCCGTCTGGAACGATTGTGATGCTGTCAATGGAAATGCCGAAGAATCTGAAAAAACTTCACACTGTGCGCGAAGTTGGCACAGCGGCTGCGACAGACAGACAGACAGACAGACAGACAGACAGACAGACAGACAGACAGTTCCCTTCCTTCTAAAGCAAGTTTACCCGCCGGTAATCTTTGTTATGCAGCGGTCTCCCGACCGCGCATTATTTTCGACCGACGGTCTTCCTCGGACTTTGGAGACCTTACGGTCGCACAGGCGGCGAGGTCAGGAGACCTTCGCCGAACTAGGGCATTCCTTGGGGGAGCGCGGATGATGTCTACCGGCACACAATCCGGCCGGCGGCGCACCCGTTGCCAGTGTGGGGATGACCTCAACGGCCGTCGCCGGTATCATTGCCAGTCTTCGGGTGACCTCCACGGCCGTCACCGGGGTCACCGGCAGACTCCCGATGACCTCAACGGCCGTCGCCGGTATGACCGGCAGTCTCCGGGTGACCTCAACGACCGTCACCGGGGTCATTGCCAGTCTCGGGATGACCTCAACGTCCGTCGCCGGGGTCATTGCCACACTGGCAACGACCTCAACGACCGGCGTATTCACGACACCGAGTCAACTAACCGCCGAAATATTAACCACTTATGCGATTGGAGGCGTTTTAGCCATGAGAGTCATGCGGTATGGCGATGGCACCAAGTTCGGCGATCCGAATGCCCGCTGGGGCAGTCCCAGTTACGTGCTCGAACCGGGCGATCCGGGCTATGTCCCGCCGCCGGTTCCACCCATTCAACCAACCAAAAAGAAAGGACGTAAAAACGTGGCCTCGAACTCAACCCCTGACCGAATTGATGAACTGATCGCTGCTGGCGAAGACCTTTACGATGGTTTGAACCAAGATGCGGTCAACATCAACATCAAGAAGAATGACCCGGTGACCGTGCGTGGCAAGTTGGATGCAGTGATCGCCACCACCAATGTCCTCAAAGCCGCGCAAGGCGCGGAGCCGGCTGCCTACCAGCTCTTGCGGACGGCGGACAGCAACGCCAAAGGCTTCATTGCCGCCTCGATCAAAGTGATCTCGTTGTCGCTCGGCAACGCGTGGAGTGATGCGTGGGTCGCGACCGGGTTGCCGGATAAAACGGTGGGCATGCCCGGCACGCAGGACAAACGGTTCGCCGCGCTTGGTGGACTCGCGGCATATTTTACGGCCAATCCGACGATGGAAGTGACCACGCCGAAATTGACCGTGACCGCCGCGCTGGCGGAGACGCGGTATCAGGCGGTTTCAGATGCCCGGCAAGCGGTGGCGAATGCGTTGTCCAACAGCGCGACGAAGATGATGCCGCGTGATAATGCGGTGGCGGCATTTAAGGCGTGTTACCGGTCGGCAGTGGAAGAAATTGGCGAGTGCATTTCCGATGACGATCCGCGCTGGTACGATTTCGGCCTGAACCGGCCCGCCGACGGCGCGCAACCCGGACTCCCGATGCACGTGGTGGCCAGCGCGATTGGTAGTGGCCGGGTCTTGGTGCAACTGGCTGGCGCGCGTCGCGCCAATTCGTTCAACTATTACCGGCAAATCACCGGCACCGACCAGAAGCCGGTGAAAGTACAAAACACACCCGGCACACAACTGGTGATTGATAGTCTGCCCACCGGCGCAACGGTGCAAGTGACCGTCACCGCCGTCAACGACGCCGGCGAAGGCCAGGCGAGCGCACCCATCAGCGTCGCAGTGACGTAACCAAAGATGCACCAAGCCCCATCCATATTCACGGCAAGTCCGAACAACGCCGGTACCGGGCCTGCTACGTCATTGCCGATGCCGAAATCGGCTTCTACAGCGATGAAATGGTCGTAACCCAACCATAACCAATTAATGAAACCCGGAGCCGGGCGGAGATTAACGCTCTCTGCCCAGTCGGGTGGAAACCAAACAGCAGATAGAAAAGGGAGCATCATATGACAGGCAGGCGACCACTAACCAACCAAGGCAGAGCACGGTCAATCAATGCACAATTTAATAATCTGAAGCGGTGCATTCGCAGTGCGATTCGTTTTTCCAGAAGCCCGGTAAAGACTGAAAAAACATATCGGCGTCGCCTTCGATGGTACGCAAGAGAAGTTTTCCCCCATTAAATACCCACTCGCAACATCACCCCAATAGTCGCAGGTGTGGTAGGTCAGTGGGAAATATCTGATTAGGGTAGATTATGAACACAAAGACCATAAACTTGCTGTTACTGACGATAACAGTAATGATTTGGCCGGTTGGCGAGATTGCAGCACAAACCTATACGCCAAGCACTTTTGCTGGCGGAAAATCCGGTTTTGCAAACGGCAATCGCACCGAAGCTCGGTTCTCGTCGATTGATGGCTTAGCTCTGGATAGCGATGATAATATCTATGTTTCAGATAGTGGTAATTGCATAATTCGGAAGATAACACCTACGGGTCAAGTAACTACTCTAGCAGGTCAATTAGGACGTTCGGGCACCGATGATGGCGACTCTAAGTCAGCGACAATTAGTCGTTTTGGCGGTGGTCTGGCTGTGGGTAAAAGCGGAAATATCTATATATCTGACAGCAAGTGGCATGTAATACGTAAAATTACTCCCACTGGAGAAGTAACAACGTTGGCGGGGCTTTTAAGTAGTAAGGGCAACAATGATGGCAAGGGAGCAGAAGCACGGTTCAATAGACCTGATAGTATAGCAGTGAGCGGTGGCGAGAATATTTATGTGGTGGATAGTCCGAATGGCAAGTTGTGTAAGATTACGCCAACCGGCGTTGTGACGACATTAGCCACGCTGAATGTGGGTGGCGGTCACTATGTTGTAGCGGCGGATAACTCGGATAATGTCTATATAGCAGACACAGATACTTACACGATTCGTAAAATTGAACAAACTGGAAAGATAATAACTTTGGCAGGGTTGCAAGGGTTCATGGGCAGTACGGATGGCGTAGGAACTGCTGCCCGATTTTACACTATTGACAGCATTACGGTGGATAGCATGGGCAATCTTTACGTTTCCGACCGGTTCATCAGTAACGCCATACCCGGTAAGAGCATAGTCCGTAAGGTGACGCCATCCGGATTGGTGACAACGTTAATTGGTGTTCAGGGTAATCACATCGCTATTGACAGCAAGGGCAATCTCTATACGGCAAATGTAGGCGAGATTATGCTTTGGAAGCTAAAATCTGAGCAGGATGGCAACGACAAATTTGTTGTACGGACGACCCCAGATGTTGCGGTTGATCCAGCTTGGAAAATACCGGTTGCTTTCAGCCTGCGCGATGAATACGACGCTCTTGATGTAGTCGTTAAAAACCAGGGCTCGCGCGGAACTTGTACTATCTTTGGAACATTAGGGGTGATGGAATTTCACCTCGCCAAGAAGGGTGAATACGTTCAGCTTTCAGAGCAGTTTGCGAGTTGGGCAGCAAATCAAATATCCCACACTGTTGGTAAGCGCGAAGGTTATTCAGCGGCTGCTGTAATGGCAGGCATAAAGAAATATGGAATCACTACTGAGGCAATGATGCCGTACAATGTGCATTCAGTTAGTGTTCCATCGAAAGCTGTATTGGCAGATGCAGCAACACGAAAGAATGTTGGTGTTACTGTTTTTAAACAGCCCCCAGTGGATCGGTCTAAATTTAAGCCAGGATTCACGCAAGACGAAATCCAAGCGATTTGTGGTGCACTAGCTGAAGGTTTACCGGTTACAGCAGCCGTAAGCTGGCATTATGGTGAAGGCGCTCGTTTCGACCCCGGCTTTATAGTTCGGCTGAGTGGGAGCGACACAGGTGGACACGTAGTTGTATTGGTTGGATATGAGTTGAGCAAAAAATATCCAGGGGATGGTTGTTTTATATTCCGCCAGTCGTGGGGAAAAGATTACGGTGATAAAGGATATGCCCGTCTGACATTTGAGTATGCAAAGCGACATGGCTTGGACGCCTTTGCTATCCGTCTTTTCTAATTGAAAGAAAGCATGAATTATCTTGCAAGAGGATTTCGACAAAAAAAGAACGCGTATACTGCTCCATCGCCTCAATCGGATTTAGGTGATTGTTGCCATAAGCAACGTGTTGATCTATTTATCGCAAGTTTTATCGCACTTTTTTTAGAACTTACGCTGATACGTTGGGTACCAACTTACGAACGCGTATTGGCCTATTTTTCAAATTTCATTCTAATCGCCGCATTTCTAGGGCTTGGATTAGGGGCAATTTTATCGGGAAAGGGACGCCGCTCGATTACTTGGCAACCCCTATTGGTATTGAGCTTTGCATTAATTGGTATCATTTTTAATAAAATTGGTATGACCGGTTCGATTCCAGAAGACGTATACTACGCTGAATACACGCGTCCCCATTTATTGTCTTTGTCACTGACGGAAACTTTAGCAGCGCTTTTTATTACTGTTGCCGTCATCTTTGTGCCATTAGGAAAGCAAATTGGTGCCAGCCTAAAAGCGGTTAACCCACAACTCCAAGGGTACATTATAAACATCCTTGGCAGCCTAGTTGGTGTCTTGGTATTCACTGCGGTCTCGTTCTTGGGACTGAGGCCGTGGTGGTGGTTTGGTATTGTGATGTTGGGATTGCTATGGTTTGTCCGTATGCACAAAGCATGGTTGTGTTTGAACATAGCAATCTGCGTGGTGACAGTGTTCGTAACTTGGTTTGCCGGCGAAATGTATTTCTGGACACCATATCACGCATTAAGTGTATATCCGATGGAACTTAAATCGAACGGCGATTTTATATCAAAAGAGAAGGAGTCTATTAGAGAAGCGAATCTCCCCGACTTCCGACACACACTCGGATTCGGTGTGCGCTTGAGCGGTGACTTCTATCAGGCACCCTTGGATCTTTCTGAGAAATCAGTCCTCCGGACGAATCCTGGTTTTGCCACTGCTCTAAACCAGTACGAAGTACAGTTTAAAATTCTAGATTTCCAATACGACAACATCTTGATCGTTGGGGCCGGTACCGGCAATGACGTGGCTGCTGCTCTGCGCCATGGAGTCCGGCACATTGATGCTGTGGAAATTGATCCCGGCATCCTCAGAATCGGTCAGGTCGCCCACCCGGAACAACCATATAGCGATCCCCGCGTCCACATTATTATCGACGACGCTCGCTCATTCTTTAACAAGTGCAAATCTAAATATGACATGATCATCTTCGGGAATATTGATGCACATCGTCTATTTTCAAGCATGTCATCATTACGACTCGACTCCTTTCTCTACACAGTTGAGAGTTTCCAAGAAACGCGCGGTCTTCTGAAAGAGGATGGCATTGTTGTTATCCACCACGCGTTAGGTAATTCCTTTTTGAATTTCCGAATGTTTGCGATGTTGACTAAAGCTTTTGGCGAAACACCGTACCTGTATGTGGCCAATAAGGGGACCATCAAAGATCCCATATTTTTCAGCGGACCGGGTGTGAAGAAAATTAGAAATCCAAATCAACACATTGCAATTGCGCCAGTCGATCTGGCAACTGACGATTGGCCGTTTTTCTATTTGGCTGGGCATAAGATGCCGACCGAGTATCGTCTGGCACTTGAAGCGATGGCCCTCCTCACGTTGGTTTGCGTTGTTTTAGCATCCCGTGGAAAATTGCAAATGGTTAACTGTCACTTCTTTTTCCTCGGCGCAGCGTTCTTGCTTATTGAGACAATTAGCGTAAACCGTTTTTCCATGTTATTTGGCTCGACATGGGTGGTAAATGCTATCGTCTTCAGTGCGATTCTGTTTGTCATCTTGCTCGCTAATCTTTGGATGAATCGCATTCCATCGCTCAATATACATTTGCTCTACGGATTGCTGACTGCCGCTGTCGTAACGAACTACCTCTTTCCCATACACATATTACTCAGTATGGGTTGGGTCATGCGACTGCTCTCATCAATGATTCTGATGGCCTTGCCTATCTTTTTCGCCGCATTTATTTTTGCGCATTCCTACAAGCAAACACCCGATACCGATCTCGCATTCGCCTCAAACTTACTTGGCGCAGTATTCGGTGGATTGTTGGAGTACAGTTCGTTGGTCATTGGGTTCCGGGGTCTTTTCCTCGTCGCCCTAGCCATTTACCTACTGTCTTATATCACGCTCATCTTGAAGCCACGAAGGCTAGTAGCCATTAACGCTTAAACGGTCGTGGAACAGGTGTGTAAGCCGGGTATGGTGCCGGACAAAAGTGGGTTAATCATCGCGGTTAGTCCCCGCTGTTTCAGCGGGATCGTCACGGTAGTCATCGCCCGGTTTTATCCGCCAGAGGCACGCAAGCCCGCCTGACTAATAACCGATTGCCGCCGGTCGGCGCACACACTAGAATTAGCGGCTGCGACCCGTTAGCGGTATTAAGTGTCGAAGCGTTGGTGTAGCTGCCGCCGTCCAAGCGGCTCCAGGCGCAACTGCGGGAAGCGTCCGGGACGGGCGCGACTACATCCGGCACGCTGCCCAACGTTGATTTGTTGGCCCGGGTCTGGCATTAATCTCATGTGAACATTCTTTTCATCGGTGACATTGTCGGGAAACCGGGCCGGCAAGCGGTCGCGGCGTTGCTGCCGAAACTCAAGCGCCAATACCATCTCGATTGTGTCGTGGCCAATGGCGAGAACATCGCGCACGGTGCCGGGCTGACGACGGCAACGGTCAAAGAACTGTTGGCGGCCGGCGTGGATATCATCACCACCGGCGATCATGTTTGGGATCAAAAAGGTTTTGAGCAGGAAATTGACAGTCTGCCACAGGTTGTGCGTCCATTGAATGTCGCACCGTCGGCGCCGGGACGCGGCTCGGTGGTAATCAATATCGGAGAAAAGGCGCGGGTGGGGGTGTTGAATTTACTCGGTCGTGTTTACATGCCCGACAACGACTGCCCGTTTCGGGCCGCCAAGAGTGAAGTGGCCAAGCTGCGTCGGCAAACCAATATCATCATCGTGGACATCCATGCCGAGGCGACCAGCGAAAAGGTGGCGATGGGACGGTATCTCGATGGTCAGGTCAGTCTCGTTGTTGGCACACATACACACGTCCAAACGGCTGACGAACAGATTCTGCCGAAAGGCACAGCGTATCTCAGTGATGCCGGGATGTGCGGGCCGCATGACTCAGTGCTGGGCCGGGATGTCAACGCGGTGATTCAGCGGTTTGTTTCCGGGATGCCGCAGCGGCTCGAAGTTGCCACTGACAAGATTGAATTATGCGGCGTGGTTGTGGAGGTTGACGAAGCGAGCGGATTGGCACAGAAAATTGAGCGCGTGCGACTGCCGTTCACACCATGAGGCTGCGCGCGAAGTGGGTATTGCCGGTCAGCGCACCGCCGATTGAGAATGGTGTCGTCGAGATTGTCGGTGACACGATTACGGCGGTTGGACAACTGGCCGGGGCGAATCGCGATTTGGGTGACGTGGTGCTTTTGCCGGGGTTGATTAATGCCCATTGCCATTTTGATTACACGCACATGCCGGTGCCATACCGGGCGAGCTTTGCGGATTGGATTCGCGACATCGTCGCGTTGAAAGCGCAGCAGGCGCCGACAGATTATCTGGCCGGGATCCAAACCGGAATGCAGCTCGCCCTGCAAGCCGGTACGACAACCGTGGTGAACATCGAATGTTTTCCGGAATTGATCACCCAGTTGCCGTTATCGCCATTGCGCATGATTTGGTGTCAGGAGTTAATTGATTCAACTCGCCATCAGGCGCTACCGGCGGTTGGTATGGGATTGTCGCCGCATGCGCCATACACCGTGAGTGCGGAACTGTACCGACGGTGCGCGCAATCCGGGCGGTTCATCACCACGCACGTCGCGGAGAGCCTTGAGGAAGATGAAATGTTCCGGCAGGGCCGGGGCCGGCTGTACGACGCTTTCCACCAAAGCGGCCGCGACATGTCCGACTGCGGACACGGCGGACCGGTGGAACTGCTGCACAACTACGGCGTCTTGGGCCGGCATTGTCTGGCGGCACATGCGAATTGCCTGACGGCGGACGATGTGCGGTTGTTGGCCGAAACCGGGACGAGCGTGGTGCATTGTCCGAAGACGCACCGGTATTTCCAGCGGCCACCGGCGCCCGTGCCGGCGTTGCTGGCCGCCGGCGTGAATGTCTGCTTGGGCACGGACAGTCTGGCCAGCAACGACACGCTGGATATGTTTGCCGAAATGCGCGAATTGTCGCGGGTGTTCCCGGCCTTGTCGCCGTCGCAGCTCGTGGCCATGGCGACGACCAATGCCGCAATCGCCTTGAATCAAACCGTCCGGCTGGGCAAGATTGCGGCGGGCGCAGTGGCGGACTTGATTGCCGTGCCGGTGAATGGCCATGCTGACCCCGCTGCTGCAGTTGTCGCCGCTGAGAAAGCAGTTGCATTCATGATGATCAATGGAAAGGTGGTACGCGAATGAAACTAATCTTGCTGATGATAATGCTGGCCGCCGTCACGCTGACACACGCGGCGACTAATGCCGTGCCGTCGAGCGCCGAACAAGAACAGCTGTTCATGGAAGCCGTCATGCTCAGCAGCAAAGGCTTGTATGCCGAGGCGGAAGTGCGCTTGAAGCGGCTGGCTGAAGTGCAGCCGAATGAGCCGACAGTTGTTGAAATGTTGCGCTTGGTCCAACTCAAGCTGCACGACCCGTCAGAGAGCTTAACAAAGAAGTTAGCAGCGACTATTTTCCCGGCGGTGCAGTTTCGCGCGGCCAGTCCGCAGGATGTCATCGACTATCTCCGCCACGAGAGTGGCAAATTCGCCGCCGATAAAACGGAAGTCAACTTTGTCTGGCAGGTGCCTGACAGCGTTCAATTGCCGCCGATTACACTCAGCCTGAAAAACATTCCACTCAGCGACGTGTTGCGTTACGTGACCCAACTCACCGGGTTGCGCTATCGGGTTGAACCCTACGCGGTCGTCATTTACAAACCAGATCCGAATGTCAAACCTGAATGACCAACTCGGCGCGGAACTGGACGAGCTGCGCGCAGCCGGCTTGTATCGGCAACTGCGCGACATTACCAGCGCGCAAGGCCCGCGGGTCGGCATTGCCGGTCGCGAGCTGTTGAACTTTTCCAGTAACGATTATCTCGGCCTCGCCAACGACCCGCTCCTAAAACACGCGGCAACGGAGGCCATCGCCCGTTGGGGTGTCGGCGCGGGCGCGTCCCGGTTGGTGTGCGGTAATCTGGAACCCTACCGGCTGCTGGAGACGAAGCTCGCGCGTTTCAAAAACAAAGAGGCCGCCATCGTCTTTGGCTCCGGTTACGCGGCGAACGTCGGCACGATCACTGCGCTGGCCGGGGAAGGGGACGTGGTGATTCTCGACAAGCTCGATCACGCCAGCATCATTGAC
>Ga0118677_10013183_pt1 | contig 11954 bp, 13 predicted proteins | sample AliMusrvi5mmetaG_FD_86154 | JGI IMG/M metagenome (GOLD analysis project Ga0118677, IMG submission 86154) | reverse complement strand
CTTTTCCAGAGTGGTGTCCCCTTCATCCTGTGCGTCCTGAGCGGCATCAACGCCAGCGTGCTCTGCGGAGCGTTCAACGGCTACCTGATCTCGAAGCAGAAGATGGCGCCCTTCATAGTACCCTCGCGATGATGGGCATCGCCCGCGGCCTGTGCTTCGTCCTGACGACGGGATCCCCTATCTCGCTCGTCAACAAGCTGCCACCCGTGTTCAAGTACCTGGGATCAGGAAGGATCGAGGGCTTCCCGGTTGTCGTGATCATCGCCTTCATCCTGGTGGTGGTCGCGGACACCCTCTTCCGGCGGTCTCCCCTGCTGCGGCTGGTCTACTACTCCGGCAGCAACGAAAAGGCGGCCGTGTACTCCGGCATCAATGTCCCGAAGGTCAAGTTCCTTGGTTACATATTCACCTCTCTGCTGTGCGGAATCGCGGGGCTGCTCTTCCTTTCGCGGTTCAGTTATTCGTCCCCTGTCGCTGGCTCGGGGCTCGAGCTGACGATGATCGCCGGATGCGTGATCGGCGGGATCAGCATGGAGGGCGGAGAGGGCACCATCCTGGGCTCGGTGCTGGGCGTCATCCTGCTTTCCCTCATCAACAACGGCCTGATCCTGCTGAGTGTCTCCGTCTACTGGCAGCAGCTCATCAGTGGAACCATCCTGATCACGGCGGTCTGGTTCGATTACTACCGAGTCCGCATGCGAAACAAGAAGACCATGCGGGTGATACGGGGATAAGACGGACGCAGACCTCTCGTGGAGATATAAAAGGAAGACCCCCGGAACACTTCGTTCCGGGGGTCTTCTCCTTTTGTAGGATATATCCGCCCCCTGCGGGAGGCCCGCAAGGGGGGCGGATGAGGGATGTGTTATTTCTTCGGCACCACGAAAGCGTCAGCGTTCACTTTGGTCACGATGTCGACACCCGAGTTGATGTAGGGTGGCAGCGGGCTGATCTTCTCCGACTTCCAGTTGTTGAACGGGGAGACCAGGCCGTGGGTGTAGATGTACATTTCCACCATTGCCCAGTAGCCCATGTTGAACGTGTTCTGGGCGACGGTTCCGTAGAGCTTGCCGGCCTTGATAAGGTCGAGGACGTCCTGGGTCGAGTCGACGGTCATGATCTTGATGTCGGCCCTGTTCGCGTCCTCACAAGCCTGCTGCGCGCCGGCAGCCCCTATCCCGTCGGCAGCGAAGATGGCCTTCATCTTGGGATTGGCCTGGAGGAGGGCCGAGCAAGCGGCAGTGCTCTTCACAAGGTCGCCCTGGTTGTCGACGGGGCCGACGATCTTGACCTTCGGGTAGTCGGCGGCGGCCCTCTTGGCGAACCCGTCCATCCGCTGGCGGATGTTGAGCTGCGCCGGACGGCCGGTGATGCCCACGATTCCTTCTCCGCCCATCAGCTTCTCGACCATGAACTTGCACAGGAACTCTCCGAGGTAGCTGTTGTCGGTCGAGACAAAGGAAAGCCTCTTGGAGTTCGGGGAATCCGTGTCAAACGTGATGACAGGCACGCCGGATTCGACGGCCTTGTTGATGACCTCGACAAAAGGCTCCGGGCTGATGCAGGTCAGGATGATCCCCTTGGGCTTGGTCGCGGCGATCTGCTCGAAGACCGCGATCGCCTTGTTCACATCATACTCGGGATCTCCGCCGTAAATCGTCTTCACCCCGAACTGCTTCGCGGCGGCTTCCATACCCAGGCGACAGCCAACCCAGAATGGATGGCCGGAAAGGAAGGTGATCATGTAGTAGGTATCCTTGGCATCACCAACGAACGGCGACTTCGCATCAGCACTGAACGCGTTTGTGACGGCAAACGACATAAGCAGACACACGCACAACACGAGAGCGGATATTCTTTTCATCTCTTTTCTTCTTTGCTATGGTCGTGACTTCCCCAATCATGCGGAAAGCCCGATGTGCCACTTGATTATCGTGGCACCCTATTCCGGCGGGAACCCGAGGTACCTGCCCCCTACAAAAAGATGTGGCTTTGGTCCTTCGCTAGCGCACTTCTTTCCCGGCACCTCCTTTTCCAACTCTTCATTTGATCCCAGGATGGCAGGAAGGCTGCGGGCCCGCGCGGGTCTTGCGACGGGTTCCAAGGACGCCTCCCTTGTTTGCCATTTAGATTACCAGACCAAATATCAACTGTCAAGGAAAATTCGGTTCAGGCCTGGCCATGTCCCAAGGCTTGACCCAGCCCTCGGCCGCCGACTATCCTCGACACAACAATTCTGGAGGTTCCCCCATGCCCGAGACCAAAGTCCTCATCAACCTTTCCAACCGCCATATCCACGTTTCCCAGGCCGACCTCGAAGCCCTATTCGGCGCGGGCCACACCCTGACCAAGACCAAGGACCTCATGCAGCCCGGGCAGTTCGCCTGCGAGGAGACGGTGACCATCGTCGGCCCCAAGGGCAAGTTCGAGGGCGTCCGGATCCTCGGGCCCACCCGCCCGGAGACCCAGTGCGAAATCCTCGCCAGCGACCAGTACAAGCTCGGCGTGCCCAATTGCCCCACCCGTGAGTCCGGCCAGCTCGACGGCTCCTTCCCCATGGACATCGTCGGCCCGGCCGGCACCCTCAAGAAGGCGCGCGGCCTCATCATCGCCAAGCGCCACATCCACTTCGACCTGCCGGCCGCCGCCCGTTACGGCGTCGCGGACAAGGAGCTCGTCGCCCTGCGCATCCCCGGCGAGCGCGGCGCCACCTTCGACAACGTCGTCTGCCGCGTCAACGCGGCCTACGGCCTCGAATGCCACCTCGACTTCGATGAGGGCAACGCCGTCGGCATCGGCAACGGCAGCTTCGGCGAGGTGGTCAAGAAATGAGCAAGATAGTGCTCAAGGCCCAGGACCTCGACGGCTACCTCACGGAGTCGGACAAGGCCTCCCTGGCCCGGATGGACACGCACTATCGCCAGGCCATGGTCTCCTTCAACATCCTCTCCACCGCAGGCACCGCAGGCGAGCGGCAGAAGGAGGAGAAGCACCTCATCGGCCTGTACAACGAGATGGGCTCGCTCATGCAGGAGATCTGCCAGGGCGAGAAGCGCATCCAGGTGTACTCCTTCGTCACGCCCGCGGAGAGCCACGGCGAGGCCAGCCGCCTCATCGCCAAGCTGCGCGACGTGCGCACCGGCAACCAGGAGTTCGTCTACTACATCCAGCGCGCCTACGAGCTTCTGTTCAACCTGGCCTTCGGCTCATCCAGGCCAGTGGCGCCCGGAACGCCCAAGCGCGAGAAGAACCACCTCATCATCAAGACGCCGGTCACGGTGCCCGTGCAGAACTACGCCGTGCACAAGATCCCCAACGTCGACGCCGCCATCGAGAACACCGTGATGTGCGTCATGCTGCGGGGTGCCCTCCTCCCCTCGATCATCATGTCCAAGGAGATCCAGGAATACTCGTCCTCGGCCTACGTCACGCCCTTCGCACTCTTCAAGATCAAGCGCGACGACACCAAGAGCGAGACCGACATGGAATACATCATGGACCTCGGCCGCTCCTACTTCAGGCCCGACGAGCTCGACGGCAAGGACCTCGTGTTCGCCGACCCCATGAACGCCACGGGCGGCTCCATGGTCACCGTCGTCAAGTACCTCCTCGACCTCGGCATCAAGCCAAAGTCGGTGAAGTGCTTCAACGTCATCTCCGCGCTGAAAGGGGCGCTGCGCATCACCCGCGCCATCGAGCACGCCACGGTGTACACGCTCTGGATGGACCCGGTGCTCAACGACCGCGCCTACATCATGCCCGGCCTCGGCGACGCCGGCGACCGCATCAACGGCCGCGACGAGGACTCACTCCCCCGCGACATCCTGCAGCTCGTCGCGGACTACGGTTCCAACGTCACGGGGCTGTACAGGTCACAACTGCGCACCATCGAGGCGACGGTTCTGCGGAGGTAGGCATAAAGGGGGAGCGCGGCGACATCCTCGGCACAGGACTCCCCGCTATAGTTGGGCAATACGGCGGAACAACTTTTTCATGGCGGCACGTGGGTGGGCCTGTCAGGACCGAGCCGCGCACCTCGCTCCGCCCAAGGAAGGCTCCGCGAAGCACGCGGCCCGGTCCGACACCCCCCGCCCCACATCATCGATGGAAAGTGGCGCTGCGTTCACCCGATCCACGCCGCATCAGTTGTCGAACGCGACGCTCTCCCCTGGCACCGGGTGGTCCTGCCTCAGATTGATCCATCGTCACCGCCATTCGCGTCTGCTCCCCCGCGCTCCAGCCTCCTCGGCATCGGACATTTATCACAGAAGGGAGCGTCCGGTTGAAATGGCCGATGCCTCCGGTGGCTTGCGCTGCCCCCACTCATTTTTGGGGCCCGCCAGTCGCGCGGCACGGCTGCCGCGCCAAGGTGCTTCGCCGAACGATTCCGCCGTTCGGCGGCGACAGAATGTCACGACCCCCTGTCGGACAATAGCGAGCTATTTCATCCTCAGCAGTATGCGGCCCCTTCCGTGCCCGGTCTGGCTGAGGTCCTGCGCGGCATGCGCCTCGGCGAGGGGGAAGATGCGGCCGACCTCGGTGCGCACACTTTTCTTGGACAGCAGCTCCGCGATCCGCTTGAGCAGTTCGGCGGATCCACGGCCGGAGCTCAGGGCCTTTATTCCCTGTGTCTTCGCTTTCTCCTCCGACAGCTGTTCCGCACGGACACGAGTGTCCCACCCTCCTTCACCAGGGCGGTTACGCTCCACGTTGCCAATCCGTCGATTCTTCGATATAATCTAGACAGGCTAGCCTAAGTTGGAGGTGAACTATGGTCTGGAAACTCCAGGATGCGAAGAACCGCTTTTCCATGGTCGTCGAACGGGCCATGGCAGAGGGGCCCCAGCGGGTAACCAAACACGGCAAGGAGGCGGTGGTCATCGTCTCATCCAAAGACTGGGCACGGATGAGGAGTGAGGATCTCAGCCTCGCCGACTTCCTCCAAAACTCGGCCCTCGCCGGCTCCGGCCTTGATTTCCCCCGTGATGATTCGCCACTCCGAGCCGTGGAGCTCTGATGTACCTTCTGGACACCTGCGTCTTCTCGGAGTTCGCGAAACCCGAGCCGTCGCCGAAGGTCCTCGAATGGGCAAGGACGGTGAAGGAGGCGGAGCAGCATCTTTCTATCCTCGTGCTCGGAGAGCTTCTGAGGGGTGTCGCGCGGATGCCCGACGGAGAGCGTCGGCGGACCCTCGGCCACTGGATCGAAAGCCTCTTCGAGACCCACGGCGACCGTCTTGTGCCGGTGGATGCCGAGGTCATGCGCGCCTGGGCGGAGTTGTGCGCCCAGGCGGAAGCCTCGGGCAAGACACAGTCTGCCATGGATTCCCTCATCGCGGCCCAAGCCATTTCCCGGAAGCTGACCCTCGTCACGCGGAACACCGAGGACTTCCGATTTCTTGGCGTGGCACTGCTCAATCCCTGGGAGTCATTCGGCGGCCAGCAGCCGTCCGACATCCTCTAGGCCAAGCGCCTCGACCTTGATGCCTTCCGTGGGGATAGGGTACGGCAGCCTGGTCCGGCACATCACGAAACCTTGGGCGCCCTTGAACTCGGGTGAGCGCTCCGCGGCAGCCGAGGCGGCGAGCCTGGAAATGCCCGCGGCGGCATCCAGGCCCGGGCTTTCGTTCCATTTGCATTCGATCAGTCGGCAACCCTCCCCGAGGACGAGGAAGTCGACCTCGGTTCCACCATTGTCGCGATAGAAATAAAACTGCCTGTTCATGCCCTTTGCGGCTGTGATCCTCCGCAGTTCCGCGAAGACCGCGGTTTCCCAGAGTGGGCCGACAAAGGGCGAGTCCCGCAGCGATTTCTCGCCGATTCCGACGAGCCATGCCGCGAGTCCGGTGTCGCGGAAGTAGACCTTTGGCCGCTTCACTATCCGTTTCCCGACATTCCCGTGCCAGGGCTCGAGGATGGCTATCTGGTTCGAGGCCTCGAGGACGGAGAGCCAGGCAGCCGCGGTTTTCCCCGTGACACCCACGGCCGCACCGAGCGCGCTCAAGTCCAGTTCTCCCGCGTTTCGCGCGGCCAGCGCGCGCACAAAGCGCTCAAAATCGCGAAGGCTGCCGATGTTCAATATCTGGCGCACATCCCGCTCGAGATACGCGCTCATGTAGGCTGACATGTAGGCGTCGCGCGGGAAGTCCGGGACGCGCCACAGTTCCGGGAATCCGCCACGGGCGATTCGTTCGGGTACCTCAGCATCGATGAAAGCTGACGTGCCACGTAGCTCCGCCGCGCACAAGCCTTCGAGTTCGACGATTGCGGCGCGCCCCGCGAGGCTGTCGGAGACTTCCTTCATCAGGGTGAATTTCTGGCTGCCTGTGAGGACGTAGGATCCCATGCTGTGGCGATCTTCGTCGATCCTTGCCTTGAGATGGCGAAAGAGGCGAGGCGCATACTGGACCTCGTCGACGATGAGCGGCTTCGGATAGCGCGAAAAGAATTCCTCGGGATTCTCTTCGGCCATCGCGGCCACGGAAGGCAGGTCGAGGCTGACATAGCTGTATTCTGGCAGGAGGGCTTTCAGAAGCGTGGTTTTGCCCGTTTGCCGGGCCCCGGTCAAGACGAGGGCAGGGAAATAGGACAAAAGTTCGCGGATTGTCGCTCCGCCCATTCGGTCTATCATGATACGACAAATATGGATTCTGATTACATAACTGTCAAGTGATTGTATGAAATACACTTAGTGCCCGAGTGCAGGAACGCATTTCAGCGACAAAACCTAGGGATCGGTCACTGATCGAGATTCTCGGCGTTCCTATTCTCGATCAAGCCGAATAGTCGTGCCTTCTGGTCCACATCATGGCATCAAAACATCACGAGGCCCAGCGCTTTGGTAAGGTCGCTTGACAGCGACGGCCACACGCCGAAAGATGGGGCCATGGCCCAGCCCGTGAATCCGAAGCTCCCTGTCGTGGTTGGAGCGGCCCTCGCCGTTCTCGTGCTGCTCGGCGTCCTGGGCGGCGGCGCCTATCTGATCATCAGGGAATACCGGCAGGTGTACGTCTACCACTCTGTCGAAGGGCGCGTGCTGGCTTCGGAGCTATCGACGCGTCAGATCCAGAGCGCCAAGCTGCGTCCGGCATCATACACACCGAAGGTCAGCTACGAGTATCTTGTGGACGGTGAGAGGTATGAGGGAAATCGCATCCGTCTGTACATGGAAAATTCCTCGAGCGAGAAGTCGATGGCCCGGATGCGGGACCGGTATCCCGCAGGGGCCAGGGTGAAGGTGTATTACGATGCTCGGAAGCCTTCCATCGCGGTGCTTGAGCCCGGGTTCACGGTGCTGAGCTTCGGCCTCTTCTTCGTTGGGCTCCTCGGGGCGTTTCTTGCCGCGTTCCTGGCATTGAAGTCACGGGCGGGCAGACGGGCGGCGGGTCCATGACCTGTGTGCCGAAAGGCCCTAGCCCAGCGGGAAATGGCAGGCGACCTGGCCGAGCACCTACACGCACTGACGGATTTACGGCACGGTGGACGGTCTAACCAAACGGACGTTATTCCAGGATCAGCAGGTTTTCAAGTCTTTCCGCATCGGGCAAGGCACGGATCCCCTTGTCAAAAATGACAAGCCGGCCCTGATGGTTTTTTGCCAATGATAAAGGTTGGCATCGGTCATTGATCGAGATCCTCGGCGTTCTGAACCTCGATCAAGCCGAATGGCCGCGCCTTTTCACCCACATGAAAAACAGGAAGATCTAAAATGGGGTACACGGTTTTTTCGACGCGGTATGAGTCGTTTTTCGGGGTGAGGGTCGTCCTGACATTTCCAGGTTTTTTCCTGCTTGCACCTGCGCTCATGCGTACATCACAACGTCATTGTTTCGTGATGTCAAGCGCCGACGATTTCTTCGATGACGCGCAGCCAGTTCCCGCCCATGACGGCGGCGACCTGGTCACGGCCGTGGCCGCGTGTAAGGAGGGCGGCCGTCACGGCGGGGATCCAGGTGCAGTCCGGCAGGGCGACGCCGTTTTCTTCGGTCCAGCCGTCGAAGTCCGCTCCCAGGCCCACGTGGTCCGTGCCCGCGACATCGATCATTCGCTCGATGTGGTCGATGAATCGGTCGAAGGTCACCTTGGCCGGGTCAGTGTCTATGAATGAGCCGGGGCAGGTGAGGGCAATGAGGCCTCCGGTGTCGGCGATGCGGCGGGCGAGGGCGTCGCTGAGGTTGCGCGGGTGGCCACAGAGGACACGGCAGTTGGAGTGGGATGCGACGACGGGGCGGCGAGCGGTTTCGAGAAGGTCGACCAGGGCCTCGTCGGAGAGGTGGGACGCGTCGACGATCATGCCGAGCTCTTCCATCCTGGCGACGACGGCGCGCCCGAACCCGGTGAGTCCGTCCACGCCTTGCACGGTGACCCCCCGACCGATCGCGTTGCGCCTGCTCCAGGTGAGGGTCATCATGCGGACGCCCCGCGCGTGGAAGGCCTCGAGGTTGCCGATCCCGCAGTCGGGCCCGCCGATCGCCTCGCCGCCCTCTATCGCCAGGAGGCCGCAGACGAGGCCCGCCTTCTTCGCCGCGCGGATGTCCGCAGCGCGGCGGGCTGGCACAAATCCCTCACCTTGGTCGAATGCGGCCTCCACCGCCTCGAGGAGGGTCCAGGTCCAGTCGGTGGCCCGTTCGACGATGGACGTGGAGGTGAAGAGGGCCATGGTCTGGCAGGTCACGCCCGCCTCGACGAGGCGCGGCAGGTCCACGTGGCCCGAACCTCGCTCGAAGAAGTCCCTCTGCGCCTTCCTATCGTCGCTCAAGCTCCGACCCACGATGTCGAGGACGGTGTCGCAGTGGCCATCGATCACGATGAGGCTCTCGTGTAAGGCACGGGCCTCGGGCGATATCATCGGCAGTGTATAGGCCAATTGTCACCAGCCGAAAAAGCCGTGGTCGACGATCTGGTCGGGTGCGTTCCGTTCGAGGAGGCGGCGAAGCGGGTCGGGGTCCTTGCGTATTTCCTCCGGAATACGGGAAGCCAACAGTTCCCGGAATCGATCCCGGCCCTCGCCGGACCCGGCCGTCTGTGGCTTCATGTCGCGGAGTTCCAGCCAATCGCGGATGTCGGAGTAGAGGGCGTTGTAACGGTTTCGCCATTCCAGGGCGGTCTTTTGCATCCTGTCCAGCCAGGCGAGTATATCCAAGCGATCAAGCCCGTCAAGCTTTCGGCTTGCGGTGTCCAGATCGAGGGCATGGCCTGCGTAGACGCCGTGCCAAATAATGATCCAGACCTTCAGTGTCCTGTCGTCGTCATCAGCGGATTTCGGGCAGCAGTAGGTCCATTCGTTCAACAGGCCGGTGTGCACTGGGCACATCGGAATAAGCATGCCTGGACGGTACGTCGACATGCTGCTTTCCAGATTCTTGGTCTGGATCGATTGATGGACGGTACCACATCGGGGACAGATAAGCGGTGGTTCCATGACAAGTGTATCGAAAAGTCCCATGTGTGCCTCCTAATAATCCATGTCCACGAAGGCTCCGAAGATCCAGCGGGAGGTTGTGCCGCCGATGGTCGCCTGGGCGTAGCTGTAGCCGAGGGCGGACAGCGGCTCCCCCTTGGCGAGAACGGCGAGTATCGGCGCGTCGGTGCTCGGGTCCTTGCGCATGCGGACCTTGTCGTCGAGGCAGGCGGTCGAGCGGGCGGTCGACAGATAGTAGACCGTCGGGAGGCCCTGCTTCTTGAGGAAATCCGTCATGCGGGCCGACGGCGAGATCGTGATCAGGTTGCTGACGAAAAGCACCTCACCCTTGACGTGGACCGCCTCACCGCTCTTTAAGTCGGCGCCCTTCGCGATGAAGTACCGCAAAGTCTCGAGGTCGTCAGCCTCGACGCAGCCAGCGAAAGGCACCGGGCCGCCGGATTCGAGGCCGCTGTCCTGGAGATTGACCAGCCGAGGGTCGAGGTCCACGAGCTTCCTGACGAGCTCGGGGCGCTTGGCCTTGTAGGCCATGGCCACCGGGCTCTTGAACACATTGTTGTAGCTGTAGTCCAGGTCAGGCGCGGCTTCCTTGAAGGCCTTTGCGAGCATCAGGACCGCGTCATCCCGCTTGGCGTCGATGAGGGCCTGAAAGAGATTGACGTCGCCGTCGTCGGCATTGATGTAGTTGGGATTCTGCTTCCGCTCTTTCAGTGTCTTCACAAGCGAGAGAAAGTCCTGGTAGGAGTCCCGCGAGGGAAGCAGGGACGAGGCCGGTTGCTGCGCGGCCAGGACGGCCGTGAAAATCAGGACCAGGGCGAGCGTCGCCGCGGCCGGTCTGGTCAGTCGTGCGGTCATTCAGGACTCCTTTTCGCAACACCATTCTGCACCAGCCAAGCATCGGCCCGGTTTGGTCCAGCGTCAAGACTTGAGGGATCACCCGCATCTTGGGGGATATTGACCAAGAGCCACAATAGGTTGTACTAATTCTCATGGGAATCACGACGGGAGTTTTCCGGTTCACGGTTCGGCCCACAGGGCCGGGGGGCCCGCAGGAACTCTCCCGCGCGGAGGATGCGCGTGCGCTGGGACTTGTGAAGGTCCGCGCGGTGCGGCGTTCCTGCCTGTACTTTGTGCGTGGTGTTTTTTCGCCCGGGGAGCTCGACCTCCTTGGGCGTTTTCTTTTCTGCGACACCGTCGTGGAGACCTTCTCCTGGGAAGCCTGTGGCGACCCGGCACGTGAGCCTGGGGGGAAGTCCCCTGAACTGGCCAACAGGATCGAGGTGGCACTGAGGCCTGGGGTCACGGACTCCGTGGCCGAGGAGATCATGAGGGCCGCCAGGGAAATCGGCATCACGGGGATCGAGGCGGTGTCCACGGGTGAGGTCTTCGATGTCGAGGGCGACAAACTCGAGCGGCGCGACCTGGAACTCCTGGCCGGCAGGCTCCTGGCGAATCCGGTGATACATCGGTATGCGATCGGTCGGATCGAACCAGTGTTCCCCAGCCTCGCGGCCGGCAGCGGGCAGGTGGAAAGCTTTCCCGTGGCAAGCATGTCCGTACCGGCCCTCGAAGGCCTTTCCACGGACCGTCGCGCTGCCCTCGACGGCCCGGAAATGGCGGCGATCCGCGATCACTTCCAGGGCCTGGGTAGGGAATGCACGGATGTCGAGTTTGAGATGATTGCCCAGACCTGGAGCGAGCACTGCGGGCACAAGACCTTCAAGGCCCTCATCGATGTGGTCGTGCCGGCGGGCAGCGCGAATCCCTATCCTCCTCAGGTCGACAACATCCTCAAAACCTACATCAAGAAGGCCACCGACGAGATCGCGGCCCCCTGGGTCCTCTCGGCCTTTGTGGACAACGCGGGCATCCTCGAGTTCGATGACGAGTACGAGATGTCCTTCAAAGTCGAGACTCACAACCACCCTTCGGCCATCGAGCCATTCGGCGGAGCCAACACGGGCGTCGGTGGCGTGATCCGCGATGTGATGGGCGTCTCCGCCCGGCCGATCGCCACCACCGACGTGCTCTGCTTCGGCCCCGTCGACCTGGATCCCGACGAGCTTCCCGCGGGAGTGCTCCATCCGAGGCGGGTACAATCGGGAGTCGTCGCCGGCGTCCAGGATTACGGGAACAAGATGGGCATCCCGACGGTGAACGGCGGCATCCACTTCGATCCCGGCTACACCGCCAAGCCCCTGGTCTTCTGCGGTTGCGCGGGGATCGCGCCCCGAGGCAGGCACCGCAGGGAAGCCCGCCCCGGCGACCGCGTCGTCGTCATCGGCGGGAAGACGGGACGCGACGGCATACGCGGCGCGACGTTCTCGTCCATGGTGATGGATTCGACCACAGGAGAAGTGGCGGGCGCGTCGGTGCAGATTGGTGCGCCCATCGTCGAGAAGATGGTTTCGGAAACGATAATCGAGGCGCGCGACCGTGGCCTGTATACGGCCATCACGGACTGCGGCGCGGGCGGGCTCTCCTCGGCGGTCGGCGAGATGGCCGCCGAGCTGGGCTGCGACGTCGACATCTCC
>Ga0118677_10013182_pt1 | contig 11954 bp, 10 predicted proteins | sample AliMusrvi5mmetaG_FD_86154 | JGI IMG/M metagenome (GOLD analysis project Ga0118677, IMG submission 86154) | reverse complement strand
CAACCGACCCCCGGGTTCGGTTTATCGATCGTACACTGGCTGCCAGAACCAAACAAATACAGACGATCCCCACACTGGAAAAATATGCCGTGATGCTTTTTTTTTCAGGTGTACAAAGTGCCATTGCTGCGCAATTTCCAAATGTTTACCGCCAAGGTCGAACTGAATCCAATAACGCCGGGAATGGTTGGGCCTCCCTGGTGATCTCCCTGGCAGATGGTAAAACAGATGATCAAAGCCTTGACCGGGTAATGCATTCTAATTTGTACAATGTGTTTTTCGGTTTGGAACAAAAAGCTATTGAATATTTTGACTTTATTAAAAAACACCCTTCAAATGACTGACCTGAAATCTTATATCCAGTATTTTCAAACCCTTGCAGCCAGCCACATTGACATTCACGATTTTTACATCATGGATATCAATGAACCGTTAAATGGAATCCGGGATATGCAGTTCCCGGCCATGATCCTCACTTCGATTACCGGGAATTTGCTCGCAACAAATCTCGATAATCCCATTGATTCAATAAAAGGAGGATTCTTGATAATTGACCGTTTAGAGGATGCAAGTGATTTTATCAATGAAATGGAGATTCTGGAAGCCACGAAAATTACCGGGATCGATGTTATTTCAAAAATCATTTCGGATATCTATACCCAAAGTTACTCTCGGGATGATAACCCCCTCCAGGGCTTCAACCCTTCAACAGTAGCCTATCAAATGGTTGATGGTATTTTTGATAACTGTTTTGGTTTTTCATTCACATTTCAGGTCGATTGTACTGTGGATTTATCTCCAAAACCTGAGAAATGGACAGAGAATGTGCCGGAAGAGTCACAAATGAAATACTAAATCTGTCCTTTATTCTCCCCCCGGTGAAGTTTTACTTTGTACTATGGATAAAGTAAAACTCACCCCTTTGGAAATGGCTGATCGTTGGGCCTTTTTCACAATGTCCATCTGGAAAGAGAAACTTGCCAAGTTCAGAATTGGTAAACCAGGTGGCGCCCTCTATAGCTCCTTTCAGCAAAAAGTCATCAGCGCTCCCGATGGGAGCGTCGTTTCCATTCAACTCAGCTTTAACTATTACGGGAAGTTTATCGATATGGGTGTCGGAAAAGGCACCCGTATTGGTGGTGTCCGTGAGAATAAAACTTCCCGGTACCTGGAAGGAAGAATGCTTGGAAATAAACGAGCGCCTAAGAAATGGTATGGGAAGACTTTTTATGCAGAAGTGGCAACGTTGAAAGAACTGATGGCCAAGGAATATGCCCACCAGGGAGTATTACAGATAGTAGAGAATTTTAATGATAATTCAATAAATCTATAATGGCAGCACTTACCGAACAAGCCAAAGCAGAAGTTATCCTGGATGGTAAAAAAGCCACTGCCACGATTAAGGAAATGGAAAATGCAGTTAAACAACTTACTGCTGAGTGGCGTCAGTGTGCTGCCGGCAGCCAGGCGCTGGCTGATAAATCCAAGGAAATCCAGCAACTTAATACCAAGATCTCCGATACCCGGGTTCAGACAAAAGCCATGACCGAAGAAATGAAGAAAGGGCAGATGAATATGGAAAGTCTGATGCTTAACCTCAAAGAAAAGGTGATGGAGTATGGTGGCGCTGTAGCTGCCATCTTTGCCGTTGATAAAATGTATGAGTATTTTAAAGGTGGAGTGGAAGCAGCTATCAAATTGAAAGATACTGAAAACATTCTACTGCAGGTAGTCGATAAAAACAAATCCGCACAAAAGGAATTGATTGATCTGGCCAAGGAAAGAGCCGGTGTTACAACCAATAGCCGTTTAGAAATAGAAAGTGCAGAAAAATTTCTTGCCATTCAGGGCCGTACCCCTGAACAAATCCGCAAAACAATATCAGCCGCCCAGGATCTGAGTGTTGTCACCGGTGAATCTTTAGATGCATCCGTAAAGGAACTCGATGCCACAATGGAAGGGAAATTAAGTAAGAACCTGGGGAAACTTTCTTCACAATTCAAAGAATTGTCGAAAGATCAACTTTATCATGGAGATGCCATTGATATCATCGCTGAAAAATACAGAGGACTGGCCGAAGATGAAGCCAAGACAACCGAAGGACAGGTGATCATGGCGGAAAAGTCATGGTCTGCATTGCAACGTACTTTAGGCGCTTACCTGTTGGGTTCTGGATCCCTGTTATCCTCCGTTTTGGGAGGTGCCAAAAGTGCTTTTGATGCCATGAGTGCAAGTATTGCCAAACTTAATGAAGAATCAAAATCATCCATGCAGAAATTTACTGAGCTTGGCGCTTCAGTTGCCATCCTGGTAAATGAAACCACCCCGCTATTGACCCGATATGATGAACTAAAATCAAAAACGGTCCTCAGTGCAGATGAACAAGGAGAATTGAAAAAGATCATTGAAGATGTTACCCATGCCATGCCTGGGGCTTCTGATGCCTTTGATAAATATGGAAAGGCTATCAGTATTTCATCGGACCGGGTCCGTGAATATATCCAAGGCCAGATAATACTCCTGCAGTACAACAACAAAAAGGCAATCAAAGAAACCACAGATCAGCTCGCAGATGCCGATAAAGCGGTTGCCCTGAATGCTGATCGTGCCAAGGGAAGAAAAGATACAGGGAAACTCACCATCGCTTCGGGATATCATGACATGGATATGCGCCCGGCCACACAGGAAGAAATTGCCAAGTTCGATGCTGAAAACGTGGAAAGGTTAAACAAGCAAATAGCGCTTACATTGACCTTGAAAAACCTCAAAGGTGATGCTTTACAACAGTCCCTGGATATCTATGACAAGGATAAAAAAGCCAGTGCAGAAAAGGCAGAAGCAGCAAAAAAGGAAATGGCAGACCTTAAAAACGTTACGGAAATGAGCCTGGCTGAATTGGAAGATGTAATAGCCAAAGGTGGTGTAATGGGAGCAAATGAAATGCAAAAGAAACTTGGTACCAGGGCCAGTGCGGAATTGAAACACCGGGAGACTTCACAAATTCATGCCGAAGCTGCAAATAAGAAGATTCAGGAGTCATATAAAAACCTGATGGATTCCTTGAAGGTGATGGATGATAAGAACTATGCGGATAAATTCACTGAAACGCAACGGGAAATACGCACAGTGGAAGATAAATACAATGTCATGATCGAAAAGGCTTTGAAATATAAGTCCGATAATGACAAGGCATTGACCACGGAGCAAAAACAAGGAGTGGATGATCAGGTACAACAACTGGCCATCCATCGTGATGCCCAGGTTAAACAGGTTCTGGCTCAGGCTGAACAGAAATTTGCCGATGATGTGGCCCTGATCCATGAAAATTTACGGGTTGCCCGATTATCCATTGCAGCCAGGACAATCTTTGAAGTAACCAAGAAGTATGATGATGCCCGTAAAGAGATCACCGGTGCCATCGAATTTGCTTACACCGAAGAGATAAAGGCCGCTAATGGTAATGTAGAAAAAATCAAGATTGCAGGAGAGAACAAACTGGCTGCAATGGCGAAAATCAAAAAGGATATCGATGCATTAAATGCTGCTGAAAATTCTGAAAAAGATGATGCCCGTAAACTTTTGGATGCCAAGTTTGAAGAGACCTTGGCCGGCATGAAATTAAAAGGTGAAGATAATCTGGCAAAGGGAAAAGAGAAGATTCAACTTGACCTGCAGGTTAAATATCGCAAATTGTTGGAGGAAAACGTCGGTGATCATAAGAAAACAAATGAGATCATCGCCCAGATGAATAAGGAACAGGCAGCCGATGAAGTGGCACTGGCAAAAGAAACCCTGAAAAAAAGTTTGTCCAATGCCATCAGCGCCGCCCAGGCCGGTGTAAATGCCATCACTTCTGTTTTCTCCATGCAAAACGATGCTGAAAACCAGCAATTAAAAGTCGATGAAGAAAATAACAACATCAAAAAAGACAACCTCAAGAAACAACTGGATGCCGGGGTCATAAATAAAACTCAATATGATACAAAAGTGGCTAAGCTTGATCTTGAGATTTCCAACAAAAAAAAGAAAATGGACCATGATCAGGCCGAACGTGCGAAGGAAACTGCTTTGTTCAATGCCATGATCAGTGTCGCTTCTGCGGTTGCCGCAGCACTTACTGCTGGCCCCGGAATTGGTATTGCACTTTCCATTATCACCGCCGCCCTGGGCGCGATTCAAATTGGATATATTTTAAACCAAAAGGTTCCACAGGCTTCAAAAGGCCGATATTCTGTTATCGGGCAGGATGATAATAAAATTTATTCTGATGTCCCCCTGGTCCCGTCACCGGGCACAGGTCTGGTAACATCACCCACCCTGATATCGGAAACCGGCAGTGAATTTGTGATAGATCCCAAAACCACTAAAAACCTTATGGTAAACTACCCGCACGTTATTGATGCTATCAATTACGCCCGGGTACCTCAATTTGGATCAGGCAACTTTCCACAAAGCTCCAGTTCATCTACTACAATACAACAAGCCCCCCGGGAACAAGACACCGCCTTGCTAAATGCCCTTAAGGAATTTAACATCCATGCCCGTAATGGTACCCGTTCCTATATGGTCTATGATGATTTCCGCAAGGCTGACGATACCATGCGTACCATTGAATCTGATGTTTCTAAGAAATAAAATATGCTCTCAATTTCCGTAGGCAATCAATCCCTGGATATCACAGATGATATCTCCATCACTTTGAAATTTCAATCCCCGCTATTCAATGACCTTGGCGATTATTCCTTTCCGTTTAAACTCCCTTTGACCGCAAGAAACAAAATCATTCTGAATTGGAAACATAGAATCGAAAGTACAGATGATAAACATGAATTTTTTCCCGCATCTGTCCTTTGGGAAGGGGTTGAAATGTTCTCAGGATCCCTTCGAACCCAAAAGGCCGGCCTGTATTACGAAGCGGTTATGTATGTAGATAAAGGATCGTTCAACTGGACTATAAAAAACTCCATGCTTCACCAGGTGGATTTGGGCTCACAAATTGTACCCCCCAATAACCTCACCTATTATAATTGGACCCTGGCTCATTATTATCCAGAGACAAATCTTTGCTTTCCCCCTGTTTATAATGAAGATTATACAGGAGTTCAGAATACTAGTTTTGGAGAAGATACTTACAATTTTAACTATACTTCGGCTCCCACCGGGATCCGTGTAGTAACGCCTCAAGGGAATATGAGCATCATTGTGCCCATGCTTTATTTGCGCTATGTTTTAAACAGGATAGCACAGATTTTAGGGTATAATCTGATTGATGATTTTTTCAATAAGACATCAGACCTTCAAAACCTCATCATTTACAATTCAAAAAACATTGTATATACCAATCCTCAATTTGTCCAGGGGAATATGAAGATATTCTACCAGCAACACGTTCCACAAGTAACAATAAAAGCATTTTTGCAGGGATTGGAAAATTATTTCAATTGTCGATTTTTCGTCAATGATTTGACCAAATCAATTACTATAAAAAGTGCTTTAGATATAATGGCAAAGCCTTTGGCTATTCCCTTTTCACTTGGTGTCTCAGAACTGACACTATTGATCGCAGACCAATTAACGGGGTCCATCATGACGATAAAGGGAGACGATTCAGATTCTGTTTTTACACAAGTAACTGATTCTGATGCAGAATATTTAAAAATTGTTTCCGGATCGGTACAAACATTGTCAGACTTAACAGTTCTGCCGATGTCAGCCATTATAACCAATGAAGATGTTTATTATGTAATTGATGTTGATGCCTATTACATAGCCACATGGAATGGGACTACAAATGTAATGGACTGGAATGTTTATCAAAATAATTTGTCCCCGGCCACAATCAATCTTTACCGTTATCAAAGCGCCAATATTTCAAAAATCGAATCTGATTTCAGTTGTTTGTACGAATCAGCACCAGGGACAGGTGTCGCATGTGGAAACTTAAAAACAGATTGGAAAACAATTACTCCCCGACTAATGATCGCAAAGATTTACCTGACAATGCGTGCAGTAACTCAATCTTCCTCTATGGATTTGAAATTAGGTGGTTCCAGTGGGATTTTTAAAAGATTCCACCAGAAATGGGAGAAATGGATCCTTGATGATCGCAGGAATGTAGAGTTTAAAAAACAATTGACTTTCCTTGATATCCGTGATCTGGATTTTTCTGCCAAATATGAGATCAATGGTACAAATTATCTTTTAAATACGGTCTCTGTCAGTATTACCAAAATGGATATCAAACCGGCCATTATCAATGCCTACACCATTTTTTAATGTCCTTTATAAATTCATCATCCACACTTAATATTGTCCCATGATAACCATTCAAGAAACACCAGCGGTGACTGGATTTTCAGGAAATCCGTCACTTTTTAAAGTCCAGGGTTCAAACTATCTTGCACAGGCCGGGCGTAAATGCAGTTTTTTTCTTGTTGTGACCATAGCTGATTTGACCACTGGGCATTGGTTAACTTTCACATTCCCAAATTCAATAGTCACCCTGATATCATCTGCTACTCCGGATGATTCCGGATATCAGTTTCAAACGCCTGTAACAACAAGCTTTTCAGCATTTGCACAAACCCTGTACAATTGCTGCCAGAGCAACTTTGAATTAACCTCCAAATTCAAAATGACCCTTGGGCCGGCCACCTCCCTTAGCAGGATCATTCAATTTGAAGCGTTTGAAATTGGGACTGAAAGCTCAGCACTCGTAACAATGAACCTTGTCACGGTAAGTGAAATCCTGTTTATTTCGGGTTTGAATGCAATGGAAAATGATAACTATTGTGTAGTTGGAGGGATATGGGATGCCAATTTCAAGCAACTGGCTCAGGATATCAAACCCGTTGATCAGTCAGGAGAAGCCATTTTCAACTTTGCCGAATATCTGAGTGCCTTGCAGGAGTATAACCAACAGCCCCGATTCACCTATCCGTTTGATCCCACTGCTGTATTGAAGATTTTTAATAATTACGTTCTGCAGTATTTTGCCGGGTTTGCTGAGAGATATTCAGGTATAGTACGGAAGATTTATTTTGCCCCCCTTCATCACTCACTGGCTGGTGGATTAAACAGGGAAACTCTTGTGTATTACAATCAGCAGGAACAAAATTTCTTTGAAGTAGAGGAAATCATCCGGTCATTTATGACCTGGGCGCCCCTTTCCAAAATTACCGATAAAACAGTACCCGAAAAACTGTTTTTCTACGTCGGTCCAAACCCTGCCTATGGCTTGTTAATGCTTGAAGTAAAGGTACATTTTTCAGATGGCACAACAGCATGTCTGGACCCCGTTCAAGTCGATACGCTGGCAGATAACGTGATCGAATGTTCCATAGGATATGAAGCTCTTCGCCTCAGTGAAATATTCCCTTCAAATCCGATTAAATCATGGGAAATATGGCTTGAAACAGAAGCTGGATTGGTCGTATCCGAAACAAGATCATTTATCAATGATCCAATTACTTATGACAATGAAAGGATTTTCATTTTTCAAAATAGCTTCGGCCATGCCTATGATGTTATCCGCTTCACCGGAAAGGGATCAGTAGATATCAACCTCACATTTGCCACGGCCAGTTCTGAATTGTTGGAAGAAGCCACAAGTTTTAATGCGCCTTCATACAAATTTGATGCATCAGAAGGACAGAAGATGAAGGCAAATTCCGGATGGATTACCCGGGAAATGAAAGACTATCTCCGTGACCTGGCATTATCTCACCAAGTGTTTGAATATAAGGATGGTTTGTTATATCCCATCGTCATTATCAATGAAGCGATCAAAGAACACTTCATTGATAATGAGTATCTGTATAGTCTCGATCTGGAATATGACCGAGCTTATCGGGATTTTTTTTTTTCTAGGATGCCGGTAATGTTATTCCAAATTCTTACCCGCTTTTATTCAGATGATTACGAAGATTCTTATAGTTAAACTTTTCAAAATGACTTATTTAGAAGTAAAAGCATTGATCAAAGCAGCCCTCACCCTTCGCCCAAGTGGACAGAAAGTTTTGGTATCAGCTCATGAAAGTGCTGAAATTGCCATACTGGATTATGTCGAATCGCAATCAAACCGCACCGCCCATGGAACAACGGCGGCTAAAGTAAATTTCGATTTGGTATGGAGTGCCGCCTTTACCAATACAAATTATGACTTTACCGTCAGTGGTTTTGATGCATCCGGCAACCCGGTTGAAATTAACCTGGTTGCCAAAACCAATACCAAAATCACCGTTAACACACTGGTCATCGCTCAAATTTCAGCTATTGCAAATTCATACTAAACCCTATCCATGAAAAAGATCATCGTTACACTTTTGCTTTTGGGTCCGCTTGCCATGTTCGCGCAAACCCATATATTTTCATCCATTACTTTCGATCTTGGTGGAGTAATAAACAAATTCCAGGCTCTTCCTGATTCCGTTGGGTTTAATGGTGTTTTCTACTCTTCTGCATTTCGCAGGAAATTGAACACAGTAATTAACCAGGTAGTTTTAATCCCATCACAATACAATGACAAATGGTCCTATCCTGGCTGCCGGCAACTGACCGATGGATTAAAGCCAATCAAACCCTCCTTTTTACTTTTCGATCCCTCGAGCAATGTAATTTATTCTGATGGAGGTAGTGTCCCGGTCGGTGGGGGAGGAGCAACCCGGGCAATCCATATCGATGAAATTTCATCCTTCGATACAGTTACCGGTAATCCGGTGCCTGTTCAGATCGAATATGGGATTGAAATCAAAGGCCAAACGAAAATAGATACAGTCTTTACGGATGCCAGTCCTACAACGGTTTTAACAATACAGTCCGGAGTGGTAAAAAAAGCGAATTTTCCTGCAGTACTGGTACCTGGGACAGACTACCTTCCCCCAACGGGATCAGGCGCATCTTTAACCGGAATAACCAAGACTCAGGTAGGGTTATCTGCATTGAGTAATACGGCCCAGGTTACAAGTGTCATCGGGACGGCTCCAATTTTATCATCTGGAGGCACCACCCCAACAATCAGCATCCCGGCTGTTAGCTCCCTAGTAGATGGATATCTTGCCCATGCCGATTATGTAAACTTTGCCGGAAAAGTCAGTATGGTTTTCCCTGGTGTCGGGATTCCGGTTTCCAGCGGTTCAGCCTGGAGTAGTTCTTTAATAGGTGCGAATGGTCAATCTCTCAGGTGGATATCCGGAGCAGCAAGATGGTGGCCTGATAGTTTAGGCAGTGGGGGAGGAGCCCACACAATCGATTCCATTTGGCATACCCCTACCGGGATAGCTTATGTTTCTACAAGTTCCTTTTCATTTAACGCTGGCAGCGATGTAATAGCGAAAATGGTAAAAGGTTCTTTGTGCCGGGCAGTTTCAAGCAATGGATCAGTTTTAAAAGTAGGTTATATCACAACATCTATAAACGCTTCCGGAATAGTAACCTGCGGATGGGTAGGATCCGCTGATCTGGCCAGTGGTGATGTTATCCGTATTGCTGTTAATCAAAAGATTGATGCCTTTACCCGTTACATTACTTCTCCCCAGGAGTGCGTTGCCGATACAGGGTACCAGGGAATGTATTATCTCAATACCAAAGACAGTCTTTTTTTATTGCCGCCAGATTTTGCCGTAAGAAAAGCTGCGGTAGGTTCTACCACAGCCACGTGCACTTTTAATATTCGCGCCAATTATATCCCGCTTTTTTCCGTGGCTCCAGATATTACCACGGCCCGTACATTGGTTGCTCAACGGCCTACGACCTTTTTAATCGCTCCTGGGAAAGAAATTGATGCCATCATCGGAGCCAGCGCCGCCACAGGTGGAACACCAAGCAGAGCACAAGCTTTCCAAATCCGTTTAATTTTAGTTCCAACCCCAATATACAGATCCTTATGAAAAAGATTCAACTGTTTTTTTTAGTATTGTTATTCCCTGCAGTAATGTTTTCTCAGGTTTTCGCCAGATACAACTTTAACAATCCGCTTGATGCCCTTGGCCTTTATAATGGCCCGGATATTGGCAGGGTTTTCACTTCTCCAGGGATTCGCGGAAATTGCTTGTCCTATACTTCCGGACAATCACAAACTATTCCATATATTAGTCCATTATCAAGTGTTGCACACTTCACAATGGAAGCATGGATTTATTACACCGCAGGAACCGGAAGTATTGCCGGGTATGGAGAAGTGGCAGGAACATCCTGGACAAAAGACATCATTTTTATGTATCCCAATACAGCTACTCAGTGGCTATTTCAGGTAGACAATGCCGTAGATGGCGGTTTCAATGTGACAACAACGGCAGCCATAATTACAAATAAATGGCACCAGTTCATTATGGTTTATGATGGTACAGGCACAGGAAATGCAGGGAGATTAAAAGTCTATATGGATGGCAACATGGCTTCCGGTAGTTATGATGGCACCTACGTAGCCCCGGCCACAACGGATCCTATGACTGGTGCCACATGCGCTTTTTGCCAGTACTCTGGAGCTTCAACAACCTCCGGAAAACTTGATGAATTTATTTTCTATTCAAATAGTCTTACACCTGCCCAGGTTAGGAATGAGTATTCATATTACACAGGTAAATTTCAATAAAAACGAGTATGACAACAATCGCACAAGAAGCGCTTTCAGCGCATTTGCTCTATCAAAAACAACACTGGTCCACCATGATCACCACTGCTAAGGATACCTGGCTAAGAACACGGGAAGATTTGGAAATGGCAGCTGAGGCCGAAATAGCTTCAAATCTTGCTGAACAGCAAGCAATAGAAGCACAGATAGCAGCAAGTCAACAGGCAATTCGATTAACACAGATTCGCGCAGGAGGATTTGCCGGAGATAATTCATTGACTGATTACAAGACCTTGTATGAAAGCCGTCAGGATATTTTCGGAAGGTTTTGGGAAGATCAGGCGATTAGTGACAATACAGAAAGTACAGGTATTGAAACATTTATAAATCTATGGTTAAAGTATAAATTGAACTAAATTTCAAAAATATGAAAGTAAAGGAGATTTATTCATATATCCTGGCAGCAGTCATTTTTATTGGATTTGCTTATATCATAAGGTTCCTCATGCTCCATGATATTCCGGCCGGGAACCGGGACCTATTGATTACCTTATTGACTACTTATACAGTTTTGGTTGTGTTAGTTGGTAAGTATTTTTATGATGGGAATAAAGATACGGCGGCCCATAATGAAATGCTCTACAATTCAACACCTAAAGCTGATACTGTAATCAATCAAACAACACCAGAAGTAAAAGGGTAAAAATTATCGTATGCCTGAAACATTGTTGGTAAGGATATTGTCTGGAATGGCATAAAGAAAAGGGGCTATTAAGTCCCTTTTTCTTTATGCCATGGTTCCAGCGCCTTCTGCAACTGCGCCAGCCTGAATAGGGTGACAATACCCGCCAGCGTTACCAGCATTGCCTACCGAGCCTTTTCTAGCTGCAAGATACTGAAAAGCGCCTTTTTCATGGGCAACGCCCCATCGATGGGATCGGACGTTTTTTTGTCCACGCCCATCAGTTTCACGGTTTATTGCTTCAATGACGCAACCGGTTTCACCACGCCCGGGAGCGTGTCGCCCGGGCTGGGGACCGGCGTCGCGCGCCGGGCCCCTCCTGCGAACGCGTCTCTCACTTGCCGATGGTGATGCAGGTCCCGGACTCATAGTCTCCCACCGCAGTCTCGAAACAGGTCATCCCCTGTCCGAGAATGTCCTTGAGGTTGAACGTCTTTCCGTTCAGCTTGAAGGGCTTGCTCGAAAGCAACTGCGCCGTATTCGCGAGTGTGCCCGAGATGCCGCCATCCCTGCTCTGGAACACTCCTGCCTTTCGGACGAACGTCGCCACGGGTTCTCCCCAGGTGGAGCGGTCCTTCCAGTCGCGCAGGTCGGGCCGGTCGTTGAAGTAGATGGTGGCCGTTCCTTCGGGGATCATGAAGA
>Ga0118677_10013181_pt1 | contig 11956 bp, 9 predicted proteins | sample AliMusrvi5mmetaG_FD_86154 | JGI IMG/M metagenome (GOLD analysis project Ga0118677, IMG submission 86154) | reverse complement strand
ATACCCTGTCGCAAGAGCCAGATATTCTCCACGGCAGCGGATGGCCAGACGGCCGTCTCCATCCACGTACTCCAGGGCGAGCGGGAGATGTCCGGCCAGAACCGGACGCTCGGCCGCTTCGATCTTGTCGGCATCCCTCCAGCGCCCCGCGGTGTTCCGCAGGTGGAGGTGACCTTCGACATAGATGCCAACGGAATAGTCCATGTTTCCGCCAAGGATCTCGGCACGGGGAAGGAACAAAAAATCCGCATCGAGGCGGCGAGCGGCCTCAATGACGACCAGATCGACAAGATGGTCAAGGAAGCGGAGGCCCACGCCGCTGAGGACAAGCGCGAGCGAGAGCGTGCGGACGCCCGAAACGAGGCTGACGGCCTGCTCTACACAACCGAAAAGGCTGTCAAGGACTTCGGCGACAAGGTGAGCGCCACCGACAAGGCTGCCATCGAGGCGGCCGAGGCGGAGTTGAAGAAGGCCATGGAGGGCGATGACGTCGAGGCGATCAAGGCCAAGATCGAGGCGCTGAAGCAGGCTTCCTACAAACTTTCCGAAGAGATATACAAAACGGCCGCTCCCCAAGGGTCGCCCCAGGGTGATGATGCTCCTGGTGGTGGTGAAGGCCCCTCAGGCCCAGGTTCGACCGAAACTGGTTCGGGTAATTCCGGGAAATCCGGCAGCGCGGAGGACGTGGACTACCGCGTCGTGGACGAAGACGACAAGAAGTAAAAGGATCCATCTTGGCCAAGCGTGATTACTACGAAGTCCTGGGGGTCGCGAAAGACTCAGCCAAGGACGACATCAAGAAAGCCTATCGCCGTCTCGCGATTCTGAATCACCCGGACAAGAACCCGGGTGACAAGGCTGCCGAAGAGCGTTTCAAGGAGGCCACTGAAGCCTACGAAGTGCTCGGGGACGACAAAAAACGGCAAGCCTATGACCAGTTCGGTTTCGCGGGGGTCGAGGGGATGGGCGGCGCTGGCTCGGGCCAGGACTTTTCCTCCGTGTTCAAGGACTTCGAGGACATATTCGGCGGCTTTGGCGGCTTCTCCAACATCTTCGACTCCCTCTTCGGAGGAACGGGGGGGGACGGCAGGAGCAGGGGTGGTGAGCGCGTGTCGCGCGGGGCCAATCTCCGGTATGACCTCGAGCTTACATTCGAGCAGGCCGTGTTCGGGGCGGCGGTCGAGATCGCCTATACAAAGAATGATTCCTGTAAGACCTGCCATGGTTCGGGCAGTTCGGACGGCGCCGGGAAACGCGTGTGCCCCACCTGCCAGGGATCGGGGCAGGTGCGCAGGAGTTCGGGGTTCTTCTCGATAGCGCAGACCTGCCCGAGTTGCCGTGGTGAAGGTTCCGTAATCGAAAAACCCTGCCGCGACTGTGCCGGATCGGGGCTCTCGAAGAAAAAGCAGAAGATAAAGGTAACCATTCCCGCTGGCGTCGAAGACGGTAAAAGGGTGTCCATTCCTGGCCAGGGCGACACCGGCCCAAATGGCGGCGTTCCAGGCGACCTCTATGTTTTCATGCATGTGAAGGGCCATGAGTATTTCGAGCGCGACGGCGCCGACCTGTATTGCGCGATACCCATCAGCCTCACGATGGCGGCCCTTGGCGGCGAAGCGGGATTCACCACCATCGACGGCAAGAAGATCAAGGTGAGCGTGCCTGCGGGAACGCAGAACGGCAAGATGCTTCGTGTGCGGGAAGAGGGCGTGCCGGTGGCCGGAGGCCGACGCGGTGACCTCTACCTCAAGATCCTCGTGCAGGTTCCCCAGAAACTTTCGAAGCGTGGCCGAGAGATACTAGAGCAGCTTCGCGAATCCGAGGGTGAGGAAGGCGAACCCCAGCCGGTCAAGCTGAGCGAGCTGAAGACTTAGGAGCCTGTCTCTTAGTACGCGCGATGCAACAGCCGCTCCGCGAGGCGGCCGAGTTCGTCGCGCTCGGGAGACGGTGGAAGACGTCCAATTTCCGCCACCGCGCGCGACGTGAAGCGGCGGGCGTCCGCGCGCGCCAGTTCCGGACCTCCCAGTTTGGTCGCAAGCGCGGACACGGCGGCCGTCACCTCAGAAGACACGACCTCGCCCCGATGTCCTGCGCGCGGCAACAGCGCCTCCATGCCAGGACGATCGGCCCTCAGCGCGTAGATCAGGGGCAGTGTGCAGAGCCCTTCGGCGATGTCCCTTCCGACGGGTTTGCGTGGCAGTCCATCGACAGATTCGAAATCGAGGATGTCGTCGATCACCTGAAAGGCCATGCCGATGTTGTAACCCGCCCGACGAAGGCTTTGCGTGATGCGCACCGGTGCCTTGGCCTCCGTGGCGCCGGCGTGGAGAGCCAGAGAAAAAAGGGCGGCGGTCTTGCCGGCGATCGTGCGGAAATAGCGGCGGACGCTCGTGGAGTACTGGAACTTTTCCAGGTCCTGGGATATTTCGGCCGAGCAGACCGCCGCGATGAGCCTGGCGAGGCCACGCGCATTCTCTGGCTCGGCACTCTCGGAAGACAGCAGGAAACAGCGTGAAAAAAGCCAGTCGCCCGCAAGGACAGCTTCCTTGACGCCGAGGCTGGCATGAAGGCTGGGACGGCCGCGTCGGATGGGCGCCTCGTCGATGATGTCGTCGTGGACCAGGGTGGCCACGTGGAGGAGCTCGACCGCCGCGGCGAGCTTCTCGATGCGGATGGGATCGGCGGCGTGGCCAAAGCTCGAACCGATGATGAGGAGGGCCGGTCGCAGCAGCTTTCCCTTGGATTCGACCGCGGTGATAACCGAATCCCGAATCGGGAAACTTGGGCTATCGAGGGTCGCGTCCATCACCGCCAGGACGCGCTTCAGGCGCGCGGCGAGGGTGGGACTGTCCTTCCAGTAATCGGTCATGGCGTCAGTATGGCGCCGTCATTTCGTCGGATCGTCGGTGTACAGATGCGATCGGCGGGCGAGGCGCGTGCCGTTCCACCATTTTTTGAAGAGGGGCACCGACCAGTAATCGAGGCCGAAGGCCCGGCCACCACCACCCATCATCACAATCGCCGCGAAGAAGAACCAGGCCTGGTCCCATTTGAACATGCCGGAGAACGTGAAGACCAGGGTCAGGACGATGCTCGCGACCGCGCCGAACCAGGTGAAGAAACCGCCCAGGAAAATGAGCCCGATGCCGATCTCGGTGACCACCACGGTGGATTGGAAGAAGGTGTAGGACAGGTGGGAGAAGATGCCGTCCATGAAAGTAGTCTTGAACCAGTGGACTATCCCGGACTGCGGGTCGAGGATGGGCTTGGTCAGATCCCAGATGTCGTGGAATGCGGCGGGTGCGGGAGTGGCCGCCACGACGGCCTCCGCGGCCGATGCGGCGCTGGTCGCCGCGGTGGAAACCGCGGCCGCCACTGGAGCGGCGGCCGCCGCGACCGTACCGGCGGCCTCGGTGGCGGCGCTCGTGGCATCCGTTGCCGTTTTGATGCCCGCCTGCACGACGCCGGGCGAAAACATCCAGCCGGACTTGCTGCCCGATGAGAATGCGAGCCAACCCTGGCCTATCTTGTTGATGCCCTCGAAGAGCCAGGAGATGCCCAGCCAGAGGCGGAGGAGAAGGGGCCAGTAGCCGCGGATCCTATAGGAGAAGAAGCCGCCGATGATGGAACGTCCGGCCTTTATCTCGAGGAACTCGTGCCTGAAGTATTCCCACACCTGGTTGATTCCGGCGATTCGGAACAGGTAGTACATGTTGATGATGTGCTTCATGGCCATCGCGAAGAAGCCACTCGTCCGCATGCCGCCCGCGTTGGCCACGCCGTAGCGACCGCCGGTCGACACCATGAACCCATGGTAATTTGCCTTGAACTCATGCGGCGCGCCGCCGTCGATGTCAGCGATGATGTTGCCCGCCGCCGCTTCAGCGCTGAAATGCGCCGACTCGACGATCATGGCCAGGGGCTTGCCGTCGATGGTCAGACCCGCGTTGTCGCCCACCGCGAAGGCGAATGGATACTTCTTGGTGTGGAGTCCCATGTCGGTTTCGATGTGGTTGCGCTTGCCCATCGGCAGGCCGAGGCCAGCCGAGAACTCCGTTCCCTTGACACCGCAGGTCCAGATGAAGGTGGCCGTTTCGATCGGAGATCCGCCCTTGACGAGGATCTTGCCGGCCTCGGCGCCCACGATCGGTGTGCTGATCATGAGCTCGCAGCCCTTTTTTCGCAGGTAGGCTTCGGCCTTCACGCGCAGTGGCGCTTCCAGCATGGGCAGGATGGTCGGCAAGGCCTCTATGACAACGACCCGGGTTTCGGAGGGATCGATGTAATGCTTGCGGCACATCGTGTCGCGATATTCGAGGAGTTCGCCTGCCATTTCGATGCCGGTGAAACCGGCGCCCGCGACGACGAAGGTGAGGAGCCGCCTTCGCGCTTCGGGGCTGGTCTCCGCGGCCGCCCTCTCGAATATTGTTTCGAGGTGGTGACGTATCCGAATGGCGTCATCGAAGGACCATAGCGTCAGGCAGTTTTCTTCGACACCGGGGGTGCCGAAAAACTCAGGCTGGGCTCCGGTGCCTATCACGATATAGTCAAAGGGGTAGCGGCGTGAGCCGGACTGTGCGTATTTTGCCTCGAAGTCAATTTTTTCTATTGTATCGACAATGCACTCGATTCGCTTGGCTCCGAATATCTTGCGGAAACTGACTTGGACCGATTCCGGATCCGCCCGCCATCCCGCCACTTCATGAAGTTCGGTCATCAAGGTGTGAAATGGCCGCTTGTCGATCAGCTTTATTTCGACGTCATCGCGATTCCGAAAACGCTTTTCAAGGATTTTCCCAGCCCATACACCGGCGTAGCCGCCTCCAAGGATGAGAATCAGCTTTTTATCTCCCATGTTTGACGACTCCTAACCGAATGATGGCCGAATTCTACATCGAAAGGTAAAAAATGGCTATATTAAAATATACAATGATTCCGGTGACGCCCTTGCGACACCCGACTTATCTTTTTGGGCGATTACATGTACTATTGTGGATCGTTACCCTACTTCTTTAAGCGAGTTGGCTATGGATTTTCAACGATTTGGCATCGACCCTCGGCTCGCCAAGGCGGCGGAGGACCTTCCGACCAATTTTTTCTTCTATGAAAAGATGCTCACCCATGTGGTCAATGGGAATGAGAACGTCTGCGTAAAAATCACCCTTGACGATGGCCGGGAGGAAGTCCTCCTCCTGCCCGCCCTCCAGTGGCTTCTATCCGGTGAGAGCCGGAAAGCACTGGTTGTCGTACCCGATGCCGAAAGCGCGGATCGCTGCGCCGCGGCAATCGGACGCTTGGGGTCGGCTGCGGAAATTGACGTCTGTCGTGTACGACGCGACGACAACGCCGACCAGCCGCTTCTCCTCGAGGGCGATGTCTCCTCCTCGGTCCTCATCGGAATGCTCGAGGATCTCCTTGAAGCGCCGGGGCTCAACCTCCGCGACTACGGTTTCCTTGTTGTTGACGGCGTCGACCGAATGGCCGAGCTGGGCGCCGATCTGGTGCGGAAGTTCTGCGCAGCGGTTCTTCCATCATGGGAGCGTCGGAGCGTCCTCGCCGGTGCCAGAATCACGGTGAAGGCCAAGAATCTGGCGTGGGACCTCGCGGACAATCCTGCGGAGTTCAACATCGAGGGTGAGGTCGCGAAGGCCCAAAGTGTGCTCAAGGAGACCTGGAAAGTCCCCGGCGAATCCAAGCTCAAGTTTCTCCTCGGTTTCCTCGATCGCGAAAAGCCCTCGCGCCTCTGTGTCTTCTGCAATCTCAAGGACACGGCGATGGATTTGACGCGGCGCCTATCCGCCAATGGCATCCGAACCGACTCCATCCTCGGTTCCCTACTGGCCGAGCGAAAGTTCGCGCTGGTTGAGAAGTTCCGGGCGGGAGACAGCACCTGCCTCGTCCTCACCGACGAAGGCGCCGAAGGCCTCAGCCCTGGTGTATTCCCCCTGATCATCAATTACGACATTCCCCTGGAACCCGAGTTCTTCGTGAAACGCCTCGAGATGCTGGATCGATCGGATCCGGTCGCGAAGGTAGTCAGCCTCGCCTGTGATCGCTACATCTACGGCCTACCCGCCGTCGAGCAGTACATCGACGCAAAGCTGGACGCCCTCCCGGCCGATGAGTCGATGCTCACTGCGGTTGATAAAAGCGAAGGCATGGGTGCCGATAGAAAACCACGTGGTGATTCCTATCCCAGGGATACCCGACGTGGTCAGCCCCAAAGACGGGATGCTTATCCACGCGAGGCTAACCCACGCGAGGCCAGCAACAGTCCCGGCATCCGCAAAAGCATTTCCGAGGCCACGGGCGGTGCCCTGGATATGAGCGGGAATGTTTCGACCAATCGACCCGTTTCCAACAAGGTTCCATCCACCAATGAGCCCCGACGCGGGCAGGAACGGCATGGAAAAGGCCCGACGGGAGGCCGTCCTGCGGCGAACAAGGACGGGCGTCGCGAAAACTCGCGCCGAAGCGGCGGAAAGCCTTCTGAACCGAGAAACACATCGACCGGACCTGCGTCCCCTCGGCCCGGCAACCCCTACGACCTGCCAATGGAAGAGCGCATGAAGGTCTACCGTGAGAAGTACGGCCAAAAACTCGGTGAGGAAAAGGCTGGGGGCGGGCGTGGTGGCTCGCGAAATGGTCCGAGGACGGGCCAGAGAAGCGGCCCGAAGAAGGGTCCTCAAGGCGGTCAGCCAGGCGGTCCGAAGCAGCAGAAAGGCGAGCAGCACGGCAATCCGAAAGGCCAGCGCGGCAGGCCACAGGGTCCCGCACCCGCCCAGCGCCCTCCACGGCCCGCAAATGCCCCTGAGGTTTCTCGACCTCCCCAGGCAGCCAAGGTCGAGCCCGAGCGAAAACCCGAGGGAGTGGTAAGCCGCCTTCTTGGCGTGTTCAGGAAGAAAGCGTCCAAATAGGAGAACTGAAAAGCCGTTCCCTGCGTTTGTTCTTGTCGAAGAAAGAGAATGCTAAACCGGTTCATTATTGACGCCTGCCCTTTGGTCAGCTAGAATTCGCTGGGTTGAAGCCGGGAGCGAAACGCGACCGGCCATCCTATTTCAAGGCGGCGAGTGCATGAAGATCATCTCCCATACCGTGAAACCCAAGATACCGGCCGCGCTCTCCTGTCTGGAAGAAATGGCGCACAACCTCTGGCTCTCCTGGAACTTCGAGGCGATCACCCTCTTCATGCGGCTCGATTACGATGTGTGGCTCCAGTCGAACCAGAATCCCGCGATGGTGCTCGGCATGGTCTCCCAGGAGCGTTACGACGAGTTGGCGCAGGACGATTCCTATCTTGCGGCGCTCAAGACTGTCGAGGAAAAATTCGAGCGATACAAGAATGGCGAGACCTGGTACAAGGGCGACCACGACGGGGTGGTGGCCTACTTCTCGATGGAATATGGACTCGACGTCTCCTTGCCCATCTATTCCGGAGGCCTGGGCATCCTTTCCGGCGACCATATGAAAGCCTCGAGCGACATGGGCCTTCCTTTGGTTGGAGTCGGCCTGCTTTATAGACAGGGCTATTTCAAGCAATACCTCAATCCCGATGGCTACCAGCAGGAATCCTATCCCGAGAACGATTGGTACAACATGCCCGTACGGCGTTGCCTGGATGCCAAGGACAAACCCATCGTCATTTCCGTGGAGATGGCGGGAAGGGCGGTCGCAGCCCAGATATGGGAAGTGAGTGTTGGCCGGTCCTCCCTTTTCCTGCTCGACACAAACATCGAAGAGAACACGAGCGAGGACCGGGCTGTCACGGCCGCTCTTTATGGCGGCGATGCCGAGACCCGCATCCGGCAGGAGATCCTGCTGGGCGTGGGCGGAATTCGGGCACTGCATGCCCTTGGGGTGAACGTGGTGGTCACCCACATGAACGAAGGGCACTCTGCCTTCCTCGCCCTTGAACGAATACGCGAGATGATGATCGGGCGTTCCTTCAGTTTCAACGAGGCTGCCCAGGCGATTTGGCCAACCAACATCTTCACAACCCACACACCGGTGCCCGCCGGCAACGAACGTTTTGGCCTTGACCTGATGGAGAAGTACTTCCGGTCCTGGGCGCAGCAACTAGGACTCGAGTGGCAGGATTTCCTGGCACTGGGCCGCGAGAGGCCCGAGGACCAGAGTGAACGATTCTGCATGACCGTATTCGCCCTCAAGCTCTCGGCCTACGCAAATGGTGTCGCGGAATTGCATGGCGTGGTATCCCGAAGCATGTGGGCGGGCCTCTGGCCATCCCTGCCCCTCGACGAGGTTCCCATCTCGTCGATCACGAACGGCGTGCACCCGCGCACCTGGGCCTCGCACAACATGCTCGAGCTTCTGGACCGCTATTTTGGCCCCCGCTTCTATGAGGAATCCGCCAACCTCGACATGTGGGACCGGCTAGACCGCATATCCGACGAGGAGTTGTGGCGCACCCACGAACGCCGCCGTGAGAGGCTCGTTGTCTTCGCCCGCGACAGGCTCAAGCGTGCCATGAAAAGCGCCGGCGCCGCCGAGGGCATGCTCCATCGCGCCGAGGACGTCCTTTCGCCCTATGCGATCACGATATCCTTCGCACGGCGCTTTGCGACCTACAAACGAGGCAACCTTTTGCTGCGCGATCCCGACCGGCTCCTCCGCCTCATCTCCGACAAGGAGCGGCCCGTGCAGATCATCTTCGCCGGCAAGGCCCATCCCCACGACCTGCCGGGCAAGGAGATAATAAAGGAGCTCGTGCATTTTTCCCGGCGTGAGGAAGTCCAGAGCCGCATCATTTTCCTCGAGAATTACGACATGACGATGGCCCGCTACCTCACCTCGGGTTCCGACGTCTGGCTCAACACCCCACGGCGGCCCCTCGAAGCATCGGGCACGAGCGGGATGAAGGCCGGCGTCAACGGCGTTCTCAATTGCTCCATCCTGGATGGTTGGTGGGCAGAGGGATACGGGCCCGAAGTGGGCTGGGCGATTGGTTCCGGCGAGGAGTACCAGGACGAGGAGCTTCAGGATCGGATAGAGAGCGAAGCCCTGTACGACCTCCTCGAGCATGAGATCGTCCCACTTTACTACCAGCGCGGACGGGACGGCTTGCCCCGCGAATGGATCAAGAGGATGAAGGCCTCGATGAAATCGGTGGGCCAGCGTTTTTCAACCCACCGCATGCTCAAGGAGTATTCCGAGAAATTCTACTTCCCGGCGCTGGCCAACGGAAGGCGCCTGGCCGCCGAAAATTATGCCCCCGCCAAGGATCTGGCCGCCTACCTCACCAAGGCCCGCAAGGCCTGGCCTTCGGTGTCGATTTCCGAATTGCAGGCCGACGCCAAGCCCATCATGGACCGCGGCGACACTGTCACGGTCACCGCGCTCGTGGATTTGGGTGGCCTCGAGCCTTCCGAGGCGGCTGTTGAGCTTTACCACGGACGCGTCACGATTCAGGACGGGATCACCGGTGCAGTGCGTGGGGAGATGGCGGCCGTGGAAAAAAAGGGCAAGTTGTGGCTGTACCGAATCACGGTGGCCTGCGAAACCACGGGGCAACATGGTTATTCCGCGAGGGTGCTGCCCAAGCATCCCGCGTTGGTCAGTTCCTATGTGCCGGGATTGATACGCTGGGCCTGAGGTTCAAATCCACCTTCCATGGTGGATTTGAACCTCGCAGAATCGAGGGGAACTCGATTCTGCCTGTTTGCCGTGGCTACGATTCTGCAACCAATGTATGATACACGGCGTCTAATAGGCGCCCAGGATGTGGGAAGAAAGGATTTATAATGGCCCTACCAGCTGCTGCCCAAATAATTGTTTCCATTGTACCGATAGTCGGCATCATGATGGGGACCGTGGTCGCGTTCTTCTATCTCCTGTGGAGCCATCGCGAAAAGGTCCGGCTTATTGAGAGGGGTCTTTACCAGGCGAAGAAGCTCGACCTCGATACCTTCTGTCTGCTCGCCGGCCTGTTGCTCCTGAGCCTTGGGGCGGTCCTGTCGGTGCTGTTCATCGTGATCGAGGGTGCTTCGTATGCCCTTCTCGGAGGGCTCCTTCCCTTTGCGGCCGGCATCAGCCTCTTGGTTTTCTTCATGCTGCGGAGGAACCGGGACGGGGCATGAACACCGCGGACCAAGCGCGGGAAGCGAGCGACGAGGAGGCGATTGGACGTGTCCTGGACGGGAACACCGAAGCCTTCGCGGTCCTGGTCCGACGGCACAAGGCACGAATCATGAGATTGGGCATGAGCTTTTTCCACGACGAGGAGGAGACGGCCGATTTTGTCCAGGACGTCTTCGTGAAATCCTACACCGCCCTTGCCTCGTTCAGGGGGAAAAGCCTTTTTTCCACCTGGTTGCTGAGAATCGCGTACAACACCGCGATCAATTCAAAAAAACGCAAGCGGGATGTGCTGTCCCTTGATCCTGAACTGGAAATCGTGGGGGCGCCTGGTACGGATGAGGCCCATCTTCGCGAGGAGACGGCGAGGGCGGTTCGCGAGGCCATGGCCGAGCTTCCGCCTCGGCAGGCCCTCTGCATCGAACTCTATTTTTATTATGATTTGAAATATGCGGAGATAAGTGAGATCACGGGATATCCTGTGAACACCATCAAGTCGCATGTGTTTCGAGCCAAGAGGGTACTTCGTGAGCGACTCACATCGGTGGGAGGAGGAGAGGAATGACACACAAAGCGGCACGTGCGCGCATCGACGAACTCGACGCGGGGCAGGAATGTGGCCTGGCGCTGCGCATGCACCTTTCACATTGCCGTACGTGCGCCGCAGCCGCCGAACTCGTGGATGCCGCCCTCAAATCCTATCGCGTCGACACGCCCCCCGCTGACACTTCATCGATGGACCTCATCGAGGAGCGCGTGATGGCCGTGGTTCAATTCCTGCCTCCACCCCGCCAGGACTTCGCCCTTCGCGACTGGTTCCTTCCGGGCGCCATCATCGTCGCCTCGATGTTCCTCCTGCCCCTGCTCGGCAAGGACATCGGCCTCCTTGAATCGCTGTTCGGCCTTGCTCTCACGGCCTACAGCGCCCTCTTCATCGCCACCCACCTGCCTGAGTTGCAGTCCTACCTCGAGAAGCGCGGCCTCTTGCCGCGCTGACCCTCACTCACCTTCCTTTACAATGTCGATCCTGATGCCCTCGGACGAATCCGACTCGTCCTTTGGGGGAACCGTGACCCGGAGGATGCCGTTGCGGAAGATCGCCCTCACCTTGTCCTGCGCGAACTTGTCGGCCGGCGCGTAGTACTTCTGCTTTTCGACATCCTTCAGCTTGAGCCTTCGCTTGAAATAGCGGACGTCGTCCGCGGGCAGGTCCTCCAGACGCATCGTGGCGGAGAACACCATGTAATCGCCTTGGAAGGTGAGCGAAATGTCCTTCTCGTCGAAGCCCGCCAAGGCGAACTCGAAGACCATGCCCCGCTCGCCCGTCAGGTAGATGTTCATTGGTGGGTATGAGTACCCGGGATAGTAATCGGCGTTCTCATCCTGGCCCAGGTCGAACCAGGGCTTGGCCCCGGCCCCTGCGTTGACGCGCAGGTTCACTCCGAAGGTTTTGGCGGCGTCGAACACCTCGTCGAGGATGGTCCCGATGTCGACGTACATCCGATTGCCTTTCATATCCCCTCTTTGACAATCTCGATCTTGATGCCCTGGCTCTCACTCTCCTTGGGGGGCACCGTCACGGTCAGGACGCCGTTCTTGAAGACCGCCTTCGAAAGTTCCTGGGCGAAATCCTCGGCATTCACCCGGTATTTCTGTTTTTCGATATTCCGGGGCTTGAAGCCATGCATCGAATAACTACCCTCGTCCCCTTCGTAGGCACGTGGCGCTACCTTGGCGCTCAGGACCAGGTAATCGCCCTGGAAAAGGATCGTCACTGCACTCTCGTCCAGCCCTGCGAGGGCAAACTCGAGAACCATGCTGCCCTCTCGATTTTTATAGACATTGGTGGGGGGATACGAGG
>Ga0118677_10013180_pt1 | contig 11956 bp, 10 predicted proteins | sample AliMusrvi5mmetaG_FD_86154 | JGI IMG/M metagenome (GOLD analysis project Ga0118677, IMG submission 86154) | reverse complement strand
TCTCCGACCTCTTGGACCTGCACGGCAACAAGAGCGGCAGCGCCAGCAACGTGGTCTATAGCCAGGACTTCACCGGCGACAGTGTGAACGGAGCGGCCGACCAATACGGCCATGGCACCCATGTGGCCGGCATCCTTGCCGGAACAGGCGCCATGTCAAAAGGCGCTAATGCCCTTTATTCCTTCCAGGGCGTTGCGGCCAACGCCAACATCGTCAATCTTCGCGTGCTCGACCAGAACGGCGCCGGCAGCGACAGCGATGTGATTGCCGCCATCCAGACCGCCATCCAGTTGAAAGACACTTACAACATCCGCGTCATCAGCCTCTCGCTGGGAAGGCCGGTGTTTGAAAGCTACACGGTTGACCCGCTTTGCCAGGCAGTGGAACAGGCATGGCAAGCCGGCATCGTAGTGGTGGTTGCAGCCGGCAACTACGGCCGCGACAACGCCGCGGGCACCTATGGCTACGGCACCATCACCGCCCCCGGCAACGACCCTTACGTCATCACCGTGGGCGCCATGAACACGAAAAGCACCGCGGATCGCACCGACGATGTGCCTGCGAGTTACAGTTCCAAGGGACCGTCGCTCTTTGACTCCGTAGTGAAACCGGATCTCGTGGCGCCGGGCAACCTCATCGTTTCGTTGTACAAACCCGGTGAGACCCTCAGCCAGGAAACCCCAGGCAATGAGGTTCCAACTGCGTTGTACAAGTCGAACGGCAATCAAACCGCCTCTGACACTTACTTTGTGCTGAGTGGAACGAGCATGGCAACTCCCATGGTCAGCGGCGCCGTGGCCCTGATGTTGCAACAGGACGCGACACTGGCTCCCGACCAGATCAAGGCCCGGCTCATGAAGACAGCCTTCAAGAACCTTATGCAATCCAGCGTCGCAGTCGACCCGGTCAGCGGCCAATCGTTTAACGAACAGGCAGACGTCTTTACGGTCGGCGCCGGCTATCTCGACATCGAGGCGGCGTTGGAAAACACTGACCTGGTGCCCGCGACGGCCGGCAGCGCAATGTCTCCCACCGCGACGATGGACGCCAACGGAAACATCGTGCTGGCAAACGGCTCGTCTATGCTCGGCGGCAACTCCATCTTGTGGGGCTCCTCCATCCTGTGGGGAAGTTCCATTCTCTGGGGCAGCAGTTCTCCGTTGGGAGGCAGCAGCATCCTCTGGGGCAGCAGCATTCTGTGGGGCAGCAGCACGCCGCTTGAGAGCAGCAGCATCCTCTGGGGCAGCAGCATTCTCTGGGGCAGCGGCACGGTACAGGAAGAAAGCATTCTCTGGGGCAGCAGCATCCTTTGGGGCAGCACCACAATGCAACAGGAAAGCATTCTCTGGGGCAGCAGCACTCCCGGCTCCCTCAGCGATCGCAAATGAGACGTAACCGGAAGAACTCTCCAACGGTATTTGCCCGACCCCTGCTCCGGTCGGGCAAATGCCCTTCGGGTGATTGGGCCCTTTCATCGTATTGAACGGTCGGCGCAATCCAGTGTGGGCAGGTTGCGAATTCTGCGAAAGTGCTCGGCGCAGATTCGGAAATGCACGACGGGTTGCCGGAAGGAAGCTCTCATGCCAATTCGAGCAAAGCTGTTCGTCTTCTTCACCGTTGCAGTCGGCTCCATCGTATTCGCCGCGGCTTGCATGCACTGGCACTCCAACGATCTGCTGAAGTTCGCGTGCTACTTTGTGATCGCGGTTCTTGCCTCAACCATGAAGGTGAAGCTGCCGGGCATGGACAGCACCATGTCCGTGCACTTCCTCTTCGTCCTCCTCGGCATACTGGAACTCTCGCTGGCCGAGACCCTGGCAATTGGCTGTGCCGCGGCGCTGGTACAGAGCGTATGGAAAAACAGGCACCGGTCTGAAGCCGTAAAGGTGGCATTCAACGTCCTGGGCCTTACCTCCAACGCCATCTGCCTGACCTATTTCGCCTACCACCTGTCTGAGGGACTGCTCCAGCACAGCGTGCCGCTGCTGCTGCTGCTCACCTCCATCACTTACTTTCTGTGCAACACCGTTCCCCTGGCCATCGTCATTGCCCTGTGCGAGAACCGGCCGCTGCGCGCCATGTGGATGGAAACCTACTTCTGGGGTTTGCCCTACAACCTGATGGGCGCCGCCGTCGTCGGCGTCATCAGCTTCTGCAACCGCTACGTCGGCTGGCAAAATGCGCTTCTCATTCTGCCCGTCATGTACGGAATCTACCGTTCCTACCAGCTTTATCTCGCCCGTCTTGAGGAACAGAAGAAGCGCGTCGAGATCGAAGAACTGCAGGTGGTGGCTGAAAAACGCCACGTGGAACAGGTTTGCGCGCTCCACCTGCGCACCATTGAAGGGTTGGCCCTGGCCATTGACGCCAAGGACCACTCTACGCACGAGCACCTGCATCGCGTGCGTACTTACGCCATCGAGATTGCCAAAGAACTCGGGCTGGGCGAGGAAGACCAGGACGCCTTGCGCGCCGCCGCTCTGCTGCACGACATTGGCAAGCTGGCTGTTCCCGACCACATCATCAACAAGCCAGGCCGCCTCACTCCGGAAGAATTCGAGAAGATGAAGATTCATCCCATCGTCGGAGCGGATATTTTGGAACGGGTCGCTTTTCCCTACCCTGTTGCTCCCATCGTCCGTGCCCATCATGAGAAATGGAATGGCAACGGATATCCCGATGGACTGAAGGGCGAAGAGATTCCCATTGGCGCGCGCATCCTGGCGGCGGTAGATTGCCTTGACGCACTCTCCTCTGATCGCCAATACCGCAAGGCCCTGCCGCTGGATGACGCGATGAGGGTCGTCGCGGCAGAGGCCGGAATCTCCTTCGATCCAAAAGTGGTGGAGATTCTTGAGCGCCGTTATCTCGAGTTGGAACGCCTCGCGTCCCAGGGCCTGGAAGGCGCAAGAAGAGACTCGCTCAGCTTCAACTACAAGGTGGAGCGTGGCCAGCAGCCGGCGGCCGGCTTTGAGGTCAACTTCAACCATCGCCGCGGCAGCCAGACTGATTTTCTCACCTCCATCGCCTCCGCCCGCCAGGAGGCCCATACCCTCTTTGAGTTGAGCCAGGACCTGGGAAGTTCCCTGAGCCTTGACGAGACTCTCTCACTCGTCGCCATCAGGCTGCGCAAGCTGGTGCCCTACGATTCAATCGTCGCCTTCATTCAAAAAGGCGATCTTCTGCTTCCCGAGTTCGTCAGCGGAGACAACTTCCGTCTGTTGTCGTCCATGGTCATCCCGGTAGGAACAGGCCTTTGCGGATGGGTCGCGCAAAACTCCATTCCCATCGTCAACGGCAACCCCGCGGTGGAGGTGACTTTTGCGCACGACCAGCGAATGAACACCGAACTTCGCTCGGCATTGGCCGTGCCCCTGGAGGGCGTAAACGGGTTGGTCGGCGTTCTGGCTCTTTACCAGACCGAGGCGGATGCATTCACCAGCGATCACCTGCGCGTGCTGCAAGTCATCACTTCAAAGGTTGCGCACTTCATTGAGAATGCGTTGATGTACCGACAGGCTGAGAACTCGGCCACTAACGACTTCCTTACTGGGCTGCCCAATGCACGTGCCCTGTCGATCCACCTCGACCAGGAGCTTGCCCGCTGCAAGCGCGAGCATTCGACGGTCGCCGTGATGGTGTGCGACCTGAACGGATTCAAGAAGATCAACGACCGCTACGGCCACCTGGCCGGCGACAAGGCTCTCAAGCTCTTCTCTGGCCTGTTACGCGATGCTTGCCGCGAGTACGACTATGCCGCCCGCATGGGTGGCGATGAGTTTGTCATCGTCGCCCCCAACATGCCACAGGGTTCCATCAGCGAGAGATCCATCATGCTGAGCGCGCTGGCTCAACAGGCTGGCCGCGAGGTATGCGGCAAAGACGTGCTGTCGCTCAGCCTTGGCGCCTCATTCTTTCCGCAGGATGGGTCGGACACGGAACAGTTGCTGGCTGAGGCCGACAGAAAGATGTATGCCGCCAAGCGCTTTCACTACGATCAACTCGAACCGGTGCCGCCCGGTGTAACGCCGCTTGCTCGCCTGGCAGCCGTGAATTGAAGACATTGACCCGCAGTGTCAGGCTCCGGCCGGAATGAGCGGGCCGCATCAGCCACAACTGCCGGGTGCCCCATCCTTGGCACATTCTTGTTTTTGTGCCAAGGGTGGAATACCTCGAACCCCATCCGCCCTGTTTATAGGGGGCAAAGGGCCCGTTCCCCCGGCGTCCGCCCCCCGGCTGCCCCTCTGCGTATATCATGATTCGCATGAAAAACAAGCTTCGCTGGGGAGTACTCAGCACCGCCGCTATCGGTCTCAAACAGGTTCTGCCCGCCATGGCGCGGTGCCAGTATGCCACCATCGGCGCCATCGCCTCGCGCGACCTGGCCAAGGCCCGCGCCGCAGCCGACGAACTAGGCATTCCCACGGCCTACGGTTCGTATGAAGAACTGCTCGCCGACCCCAACATCGACGTCATCTACAATCCACTGCCCAACCAGCTTCATATTCCCTGGACCATCAAGGCGGCCGAGGCAGGCAAGCACGTTCTGTGCGAAAAACCCCTCAGCATGACCGTGGCCGAGGCCAAATCCGTGCTCGCCGTCCGCGACCGCACCGGCGTGGCCATCGGCGAAGCCTTCATGATCCGCTGCCATCCGCAGTGGCTCCGGCTGCAGGAGTTGATCCGCGACGGCCGCATCGGCGATCTGCGCTCCATTACCGCCATGTTCAGTTACTTCCTCACCGACCCCAACAACATCCGCAACCAGGCCGAGTGCGGCGGCGGCGCCATGTACGACATTGGCTGCTATTGCATCCAGGCCTCGCGCACCGGCTTCGCGCAGGAGCCCACACGCGTAGTGGGACTCATCGAGAATGACCCCAACTTCAATACCGACCGGCTTGCCTCGGCCATTCTCGACTTCCCCGGCGGACAGGCCGTATTTACCGTTGGAACTCAGATGGTGCCCTATCAGCGGGTCCACTTCCTGGGCACCAGGGGACGCATCGAAATCGAGATCCCCTTCAACGCCATGCCAGACCGCCCCATGCGCCTGTTCATCGACAGCACCGGCGAGAAGACCGGCGCGGACGTCGTCGCCGAGACTTTTCCACTATGCGATCAGTACACGCTGCAGGGCGATGCGTTCTCCAAGGCCATTCTCGATGGCCGCGACGTCCCCGTGACACTGGAAATGGGGATCAGGAACATGGCAGTCATCGAAGCCGTTTTCCGCTCGGCCAAGCAAGGCGCGTGGGTAACTGTGGAACGGTAGTCCCGCAAAAACTCAAAACCGGAACGAGGCGGGGAGATCAAATCCCCGCCCGACGCTTCGAGCCGGCCGCTTGGCATTACAGCGGTTCCAGAATTGTTGTACCCCGAAACCGCAACTGCTGAGTGCCATTTTTCCTCGGGAAAATGGCGCCTTTCACTGCTCTCAAAAGGTCACGTGAATTCTGGAACCGCTCTCGCTTCAGCCCCGCAAGAAACCGGCCGGCTTGCTGGCTTGCTAACCTGCTGACTCGCTGAAACGTGGGCATCGTCACAATTTCAGGCAGGGTCCCGGGGTGTACACTGCGATTTCCGAGCCGCGCTATGCCTGTTGATGACAACCTTTCCAGTTTGAGCTACACGCGGGGGCCGGCCAGGCCGCTGCTTGAACTCACCATCGGCGACTTGCTGCACCGCACTGCGGAGCGCTTCCCCGACCGCCTCGGCGTGGCCTCGTGCCACCAGGGCAAACGTCTCACCTGGGGCCAGTTGAGCGAGCAAGCCGACCGCGTCGCGCGCGGCCTCTGGTCGCTCGGCATACGCCGCGGCGACCGCGTTGGTCTCTGGTCCACCAACTGCATTGAATGGATCATGATGCACATGGGTTGCGCGCGCGCCGGCGCTGCCCTCGTCAACGTGAACCCCGCCTACCGCTCCCACGAACTGCAGTTCACCCTGCAGCGCTCGCGCATGAAGGCGCTCTTCCTGTGGCACCAGGACAAGCGCGCCGATTACGAAGATATCCTCAACCGCGCCCGCCACGGGCTGAATCTTGAACTGGCTCACACCATCTTCTTCGATTCGCCTGAGTGGCCCGCCCTGCTCGACGCGCCGGGCGAACTCCCCGATCATGTGGCCGTGGACGACGTCGCCAACATCCAGTACACCAGCGGCACCACCGGATTGCCCAAAGGCGTTCTGCTCACCCACCACAACATCGTGAACAATGGCCAATACCTGGCCCAGGGCTTCCACTACACCGAGATGGACTCGATCGTCGTTCCGGTGCCCCTCTTCCACTGCTACGGGTGCGTCATCGGCACCATGTCCGCGCTCAATAGCGGCGCAGGCATCATCCTTCCCAACTGGACCTTCGATCCCCGCGCCACTCTCCAGGCAGTCCACGACGAGCGCGCCACTTCGGTCTATGGCGTTCCGGCCATGTACGTGGCAGAGTTCGCGCTGCCCGAGTTCCCCACTTACGATCTGACCAGCCTGCGCACCGGCATGATGAGCGGCGCCCCTTGCCCCATCGAACTCATGAAGCGCGTCCTCACCGAAATGCACATCGGCGAGTTGGTCATTGCCTACGGGCAAACCGAAACTTCGCCCGTCGTGACCATGAGCGACGCCGGCGACTCCATTGAAGTAAGAGTGAACACCGTCGGCCGCGCCATGCCGCAAACTGAGATCGCCATCGCCTCCGTCGTCACGGGCGAAACTCTCCCCATCGGCGAACAGGGCGAACTTTGCGTGCGCGGCTACGCATTGATGAAGGGCTACGACGGCGACCCCGACGGCACCGCAACTGTCATCCATCCCGATGGTTGGCTGCACACCGGCGACCTGGGCGTGATGCGCCCCGACGGCTGCCTGCGCATCACCGGCCGCTCCAGAGATGTGATTATTCGCGGCGGCGAAAACATCTACCCCCGCGAAGTCGAAGAATTCCTCTACACCCACCCCAAGGTTGGCGAAGTGCAGGTAGTCGGCATCCCCAATGCGCGGCTGGGCGAGATTGTCGTAGCCTGGGTCCGCCTCCGCCCCAGCCAGCAAGCCACCGAAGAAGAGATCAGGGAATTCTGCAAAGGCCAGATCGCCTATTACAAAGTCCCCGAGCACGTCCGCTTCGTCGATGACTTCCCCGCCACTCTAAGCGGAAAAATCCAGAAGTACAAACTTCGTGAATTGGGTTTGAAGCTTGCCGTGGGGCGGGCGGAGGGCAGTTGAGCGCGAGAGGTGGGAAATCGCCGAAACTTGTGTCCAAATGAGAACGGCCGCTTCCAACTCGGAAGCGGCCGTTCTTTCACTGGCGTATGTACGCTTACTTCTCTTCTACCTTTTTGATGCCGTACTTCTTGTTGAAGCGCTCGATACGACCTGCTGTGTCTACGAGTTTCTGTTTTCCAGTAAAGAAAGGATGGCAGGCCGCACAAATTTCGACCTGGATGTTCTTTACCGTCGAACGGGTCTCGATGACATTTCCGCAGGCGCAGGTGATGGTGGTGAGCTCGTACTTGGGATGAATACCGCTCTTCATCTACTACCTCCTCGCAATGCTGGATGCCTGAAAACCGGCCATAGGGACGGTGTATGAAATTCCATCTTACGACGGAGTGTTCATTGATTTCAAAAACGCCTCATTATTCTTGGATTTCATCATCCTGTCAATCAGGAGCTCGATTATCTCAACATCATCCATCGGATTGATGACCTTGCGCAACACCCATATCTTCTGGAGTTCCTCTTCCGAAAGAAGAAGTTCCTCCTTGCGGGTACCCGATTTCTTGATATTGATGGCGGGGAAGGTACGACGATCGGAAAGACGCCGGTCGAGGTTTATCTCCATGTTGCCAGTGCCCTTGAACTCTTCAAAGATTACCTCATCCATCCTCGATCCAGTATCGATGAGAGCGGTCGCGATGATCGTGAGCGACCCTCCCTGCTCGATATTGCGTGCGGCACCGAAGAATCGTTTGGGCTTGTGCAATGCGTTGGAGTCGACGCCACCCGACAAAATTTTCCCGCTTGTGGGAACTGTCTGGTTGTATGCTCGAGCCAAACGAGTAATGGAATCGAGCAGGATAACAACATCCTTGCCGTGCTCAACGAGTCGCTTTGCCTTGTCGAGCACCATTTCGGCCACTTGAACATGCCGTGTCGCCTGTTCGTCAAACGTCGAGGAAATCACCTCCGCCTTGACCGTTCGTTCCATGTCAGTGACTTCCTCCGGACGCTCGTCGATGAGGAGGACAATCAGATAAACCTCAGGGTGGTTGGCTGTGATGGCATTGGCGATCTTCTGCAGAAGAATGGTTTTGCCGGTTTTGGGCGGCGAGACGACCAAAGCGCGCTGGCCTTTTCCAATGGGACAGAAAAGGTTGATTATCCGAGTTGAGACTTCCTGTGTCGTAGTCTCGAGATCGAGTCTCTGGTGCGGATAGAGGGGTGTGAGGTTTTCGAAGGGAATGCGGTTCTGCGCGACCGCGGGCTCGTCGAAATTGACCTGCTCGACACGGAGCATCGCGAAGAAGCGTTCACCCTCCTTTGGACTTCGTATTTGTCCATAGACAGTGTCACCCGTCTTGAGGTTGAAGAGACGTATCTGTGAAGGGGAAATGTAGATGTCGTCGGAACCGGGCAGATAGGAATTCTGGGGTGAGCGAAGAAATCCATAGCCGTCGGGAAGAATCTCCAGGGAACCATATGCGTAGATGATTCCACCACGGTCAGTGTGCGCCTTCAGAATGTAGAAGATGAGCTCTTGTTTCTTGAAGGAAATCATTTCCTCGTGGTTGATTCCATATTTCCCACCAAGATCACGCAGTTCCTTGAGCCCCATCTCGGTGAGATCATTAATGGAGAGACGCGAGCGGTTTTCTCCGAAGTCCGACTTGCCATTCTGTTCGGCCTGTGCGCGTTCATTCGCACGTTCAAAACTCTCCTGTCGTCGGACGAAACCCGCTTGCATGGCATCTCGACCTTCTCGATCCTGGAGATCGCGGTTATCTTGCTGATCATGACGACCTTCACCCAATTTCCTTCCCTGGGAAGCCGATTCTCCAGATAAGCCCGGTAGACCAGAATCCGCACGAGGTACTTTTCGCTTGACCCGAATTCGAACGGGATTTCGTGCTCCGTTGTCGGCGCTGGGTTCATCTTCATCTTGGGGAGTTTCGTCAGATTCTTGCGCTTGATAGTCTGATGAGCCCACAGCCTCGTCGGAAAGTGCTTCTTCTCGCACCGATACGGTGGAAACTTCCGCTGTTTGGCTTTCCCCATTCTCGGTAACACTGAAAGAAGCCAGATCGGGTTGAAATCCTGATGTCACATCATTGCTATTGTTATCCTCGATTTTGTCACTTGCCTTTCTTCTGCGGATAATTGCCATGGGTTTCTCCGAACGCTGATCAGGGTTGTCCATTGTGAATGGCGGGCCGAAAGACCCTTTCCTTCTTGAATATCCGAAGTTTGTCGGGGAGTAATCCGTCTCGGAATAGGGTGGTGCTATCCTTATCCAGAACGGGCGGAATCTTCGTCCCTGTCAGGCATGACCGATTCCGCTTCTTTCGCATCAAAGTTCGCGCCGTGTCGCATGGATGCTCTTTCCATATAACTATAGACTGGGCCTATCACCTTGTCAATATCGGTCAATCGCTAGGGCTGCCGCACGTATCAATGCTCGTTCTGTCGCAGCCTTGCGCACTTCATTTCTGCCACCTGAGAATATCGCTGATTCCTCGAAGGCCGAACCACTGGCGCTGCGGAAGGCGAACCACACGAGGCCGACAGGCTTTTCCGGGCTTCCACCTTCAGGTCCGGCTATACCCGTTATCGCCAAGGAGAGATCAGCTCCGCCTTTGGCCGTTCCCCCTGCCGCAAGCGCTCCAATCGCCATGGCCCTGGCAACTTCGCGGGAAACGGCACCAAAATCAGCTATCAAATCAGGCGATACCCCAAGAAGCCTGAACTTGCAATCGTTGGAATAAGCCACCACTCCCCCCCATAACACAGCGGAGGAACCGGGAATGTCGGTAATCGCAGCAGCGACCATCCCCCCAGTACAGGACTCCGCGCAGACCACGCGGATACCACGATCCGATAACACGTGAAAGAATTGATTGGCCGCATTCGTGATTCGGACTGAACCAACATCTTCCTCTTCGCTGAGTCCCAAGCTAGCTGTCATCCTTGGGTGAACCGAATGGGTCGAAGGAAGATGGATCACGTATCATCTCGCATTTCCCTTCAAAGACGACGCCGTCAGCGATGCGCAAGTTGGAAGTTCGGGCGTTTCCATACACCTTGGCGCTGGAGAGCATCTCGAGTCGGTCAGCCGCTTCGATGTCGCCGTGAACAATTCCGCCGACTATGACACTCGAAGCACGTATCCGACGCGCATTCACCACTGCGTCTCCATCGATGAAAAGCTTTCCCAGAGAGTCTATCTCGCCCTCGAATTTTCCTTTGATCCGAAGAGAATCCTTGAACTTGAGAATACCGGAAAAGCTTGTCTCCTTTCCGAGAGTAGTCGCAATAACCGGGATCGCTTCATCCTTTCGAGCCTTGGGCATGCGATCCGACCTCATTTGTGGGTCATGATGAATACGCCGTCCCAATCCTCGGGCGGTGGATTATCAATATAAAATTTACAACGAAGATAATATACCTTACTGGGACCGTCGTTTGGATCGATCTTCAAAGCCTCGCCAAAGTACTTCAAAGCCTCGGAAAACTGCATGAGTTTATATAACTTTCGCCCCTGGGTAAAGAAATCAACGACTTGCTTCTTCCCTTCAGTGATGATCATGCGAGCCTCCCCGCCTCATTGCTCCTGATGGCTCCGGTATTTTGTCTTTATCGTGGGCAATTCGGTTTCCGCTTTTTTCAGTTTGTCAGCTTCAGCTTTCAATCCAGCCACTGCCATGTCGAGCGAGTCCAGTTCCGAGATCGCTCGCCTGGTCTCCGCACGTGTGCGCTCGACGAAAGGTTTGGCGGATCCGCATTCCAGTGCCACCGCTTCGGCGTCAATCATGAGCTCGGAAAGCGGAGTGCGAAGGCTCGCGGCAAAACTCAATACGCGTTGGGTGATCGCATCTGAGACACGGATTCGAGCTTCCCGATGTTCAATCTGGTGAATAAGCTCGTGGGTTCGCAGAACCGCTCGAATGCGAGCCAGCACTTCCGAGAAATTGAAAGGTTTGGTGATGTAATCATCCGCACCAAGCTCGAGACCTTCAACTTTATCCTTTACATCATCCATCGCTGAAAACATTATGATCGGGGTATCTGCGAAATCGCGATATTCCTCGCTTGTTTTTATGATGCGAGTGACTTCCCAGCCAGAAAGTCGGGGCATGACATTGTCAAGTATGATTAGGTCAGGTCGAAAGCGCTTTACCAGTTCCAACGCATCTGCGCCGTTGTCGGTCTTTTCAGTCTCAAAACCGAGTTTTGTGAGCATCACTTCGAAGAATTCAAGATTGATTTGCTCATCGTCAACGAGAAGTATGCGCTTCTTTATTTCCATATGTTTCCCTGTCGCCACGCGAAGCTACTTTTCACCGTTTTCAGCAGGTCCGGAAGAGATGACAGCTGCTGGATCGATTGTCCACGCTGCTTTCTTTAGCTCCCTGCCAGGCCGAAAGGCCGCGACGCCGTGGTCTTCTACGGATACAATAGCCCCAGTTTTTGGGTTTCGTGCTCGTTTTCGGCCTTTCCGCAACTTGACCTCAAAGGTCCCAAAACCTCTGAGCTCAACGGTTTTCCCAGAAAGGATGGCTCCCTTAATCTCTTCGAAAAGCGCATCGATGAGGCCATGAATCTCTTTTCGATTTATTGATCTTTCGGCGTGGAGGGCTTCGATGAGTTCGGCCTTCGTGACTTTACCAGCCATGGTCCCCTTCTCCGTGCCCGATTGTGCCGATGCCCGAGAGCTGTCGTATAAACTCCACCCGGCCAATCG
>Ga0118677_10013178_pt1 | contig 11958 bp, 12 predicted proteins | sample AliMusrvi5mmetaG_FD_86154 | JGI IMG/M metagenome (GOLD analysis project Ga0118677, IMG submission 86154) | reverse complement strand
TACACCCTAACTAACCTTAACGGCGTATCAGATGAAGCCCGTAACATGGTGCTCGTGGTTCAAGGAACTAATTCAGGTATTTATCAAGTTATTATTCCTGTAAACCAACCAAAAATGTACGTAGTTTATAACAACACTACAGGTGGATATGCTATTACTATCGGCGCATCTTCTGGGTCTATTGTAACTATCCCTAATGGGGTAACTGCTCAAGTATATACAGATGGTACAAATTTCTATTCAGCGCAAACTGGGTCTGCTGGTAATTTTAATGTAAACGGCACTTTAACTGCATCTGGAATTACCGATACCGGGGCTTTATCCGCATCATCTTTAACTGTTTCTGGTGCCGCATCTTTAGCTACAGGCTCTATTTCAGGAATTATGACTGCGCCGACAGCATCTACAGGGACTAATACAACACAAATCGCTACAACGGCTTTTGTCGCTACGGCAACAGGTAGTTTAGGAACAATGGCGTCTCAAAATGCTAATGCGGTAGCTATTACTGGTGGAACAATTAATGGCGTATCTGGTACAGCAGCTAGCTTAAACGTTGGTTTTGCTACAAATGCCACAAATGCTACAAATGCTACTTATGCTACTAATCCAGCGTCTGGCGGTTCATTTATTACCTCTAGTAATATCGGAAGTCAGTCAGTTAGTTTTGCTACAAACGCTACAAATGCTACTACTGCTACGAATGCTACGAATGCTACGAATGCTACGAATGCAACCAATGCAACCAATGCAGTAAATGCCACAAACGCTACAACAGCTACTAACTCTAACCAGTTCCAAGGTAAAACAAAACTAGGTCTTGGTATTACCGGAGAAGTTTGGAATGATGTTACTGGCTCACGTTCACAAGGGGTTAATTATTACAACACTAACGCATATCCTATTCAAGCCGTAGGTAACTTTGGTTGTAATGGCGGTGGTCAAGGTTATATTTATATTAATGGTACATTAATTGCGTTCTGGCAAGCTCAGTATAATGGTTGTGGTGGCTACTCAGTTAACATGCCATGTATTGTTCCACCTGGAGCCTATTATCAATTAGCTAATATGGGCGGTAGTGCTCGTGGTTGGTATGAACTATATTAAGGAGTAAATTATGCAAATTAAACATTATGTAGATTCTACAGGTCAAGTACATGGCTTATGGGCTAATGGCGAGCAAGACCATATTATTAAACTTGATTGGGTTGCAATTGAAGACCACGAAGTTCAAACTTTTGTAGACAAAAAACAGCAAGAGCATTTTGATGCTAATGACTATTACCGTAAACGTTTGTACAGCTATCCAGAAATTGGAGAGTTTATTGATGCGTATATTAAAGGCGATGAACAAGCTATGGAAGAATATAAACAAAAATGTTTAGACGTTAAAGCGAAGTTCCCTAAACCAGAAGGATTCTAAAATGTTTATCATAACTTGGTTGTTTGACAAGCTTGGCTATATGCCAAAAATTAAAGTAGAAGTTGGCGCTTTAGCTGCGTGGCCTTTTCCTGCAGTTAGTGAAGATTTTGAGCCACGCCCAAAAAAGCGGGTGAAAAAAACACGGGAATTGTTATCTAAAGCAACAACGGCTAAAGCTGCTGCTAAAAAAACGACACGCAAATCTAAAGCAAAATGAAAGAGTTCTTAACCCAGCTTCTTACTGGTAAGGATAACCACACGCAAGATATCGCACGGTGGAGTTGGTTAATTTGTTTACTTGCAGTGATTGCCTTAGCTGGATATGAGGCGCTACATGGCGCTGTTAGTCTACGAGAGTTAGCAGAAGCGTTTGGTATTGTTGCCGGCGCACATGGGGCTGCCGTTATGATGAAAAAAGATGCGGAGCCTCAATAATGTGGGGGCTTTTAGGTAACTATGCAAATCTCGTCAAAGCTGGACTTATTGTTTCTGCTCTATGCTTGGTGTTTTTTGCTGGTTGGCATATGCGGGATAGGGATTTTACTGCATACAAAATGGCAATACAAATTGCAGCAGAGAAACAGCAGGCGCAAACGGAGTCAATCCAAAAGCAACACGAACTTGTAACTAAAGGAATTTCTGATGAATACGAAGCTAAGCTTGTTGCTCTTCGCAACTACTATAAGTCTACTAGCGTGTGGAACAACCCCAATAGCAGTACCATGTCCGGTATTTCCACAGCCCCCAAGTCAGCTGATGTTATCTCCGCCTACAATGAACTTGCTGGAAATTGCTCCCAAACCACGCTAATGCTAGTTGAATTACAAAAATGGCTTAATGAACAGATTGGTATTAAATGAGTCCTGAGCAGCTAACTTTCCTTGGCATAGACGCTGATAAATGGTACAAACCGCTTATGGATACCTTTGTTAAATATGGTATAAGCACTACTAAACGTCAAGCTGCTTTCCTAGGGCAATGTATGCACGAGTCTAATAACTTTAAGACTTTAGAAGAAAACCTATACTACTCAGCTAATGCCCTTATGCGTGTCTGGCCTAGCCGTTTTCCTGACCATGATACTGCTGATAAGTATGCTAATAACCCTGAGAAGATAGCAAATAAAGTATATGCAGGTCGTATGGGTAATACCGAAGAAGGTGATGGGTTTAAATTTAGGGGGCGCGGTGTTATACAACTTACTGGCAAAGATGCGTATTTATTTTGCGGTTCAGCTCTTGGGATTGATACTATTACAAATCCTGATATTATTCTTACTCCTCAATATGCTTGTCTATCCGCTGGGTGGGTATGGGGGAAAAAGGGTCTTAACCCTATTGCAGATATTGGTGACATAAAAGAAATTACTCGCCGAGTTAATGGGGGTATGACTGGATACGATGAACGTGTAGCTAAGACTGCACTTGCACAAAAAGCACTGGATACCTACTAATGCCATTACAAAAACTACAATTTCGTCCGGGTCAAAATCTTGAAGGAACTACACTTGCCAATGAAGGCGGTTGGTATTTTGGCGATAAAATTCGTTTTCGTTCTGGTCAAGTTGAAAAGCTAGGTGGCTGGGTGTTAGATGGTGGTACTGTAATAACTGGTGGTAATCTAGTTGGTGTGGTTCGTTCACTATGGAACTGGGTTGGGCTTAATGGCTATAACTACATGGGTATCGGGACTAACCAGAAGTTCTATATACAGAATGGTACTGGTGGCTATGAATACGATGTAACCCCTATTCGCTATATTGCCCCTGCTGGTAATACTACATTTACTGCTACTACAGGGCTATCTACAATTACTGTAACCGATGCAGGGCATGGTGCTCAAACGGGTGACTGGGTTACTTTTAGTGGCGCTGTAAGTCTTGGCGGCAATGTAACAGCGGCGGTTTTAAATGCGTCTACGGGGTACCAGATTACCTATGTTTCTTCTTCTCAGTTTAATATTACTGTAGCAGTTGTAGCTAGTTCAAGCGATACGGGTAATGGTGGTGCATCTGTTATATCTACATATCAAATTACTTCCGGTAGTGCTATATACACAACTAACGTTGGTTGGGGTGCTGGCGGCTGGTCTGGTGTAACTACAGGCTATACATCTACAGGTTGGGGTTCATCTGCCCCTGCAGGTCTAGGTATTGGCGTACAGCTAAGGCTATGGAGCCAAGATAATTTTGGTCAAAACTTATTATTTAACCCCCGTGGTGGCCCAATTTACTACTGGGTTGTAGATGCGGCAAATGCAAACATATATAATGTAGCGCAGGTTCTATCTGCATCAAATATAAACACTCAGAATGGTACGGCTTGGTGGTATGGGGACATAGATACTCCCCAGATGGCTAATTATGTTTTAGTATCTGATGCTAGCCGGTTTACTATTGCTTATGGTACAAACGACTACGGTTCTTCTGTGCAAAACCCAATGCTTATTCGTTGGTCTGACCAAGAAAGCGTATTAACTTGGACCCCTTCGGTTACTAACCAAGCAGGTAGTTACTTGTTAAGTCACGGTTCTTCAATTATTACAACGATACAATCTCGTCAAGAAATTCTTGTTTTTACAAATGCTGCCTTATATTCACAACAATACTTAGGGGCTCCCTATGTTTGGGGCTTTCAAATTCTTGCAGATAATATTTCTATTATATCTCCTAATGCTGTAGCTATTGCAAATAACATAACCTACTGGATGGGTCAGGATAAGTTCTATATGTATTCTGGTACTGTAGCTACTTTGCCTTGTACTTTGCGTACTTATGTATACCAAGATATTAATATGACTCAATCGTATCAATTCCTTGCTGGTACTAATGAAGGCTTTAACGAAGTATGGTGGTTCTATTGTTCTGCCAATTCTAACTATATTGACCGCTATGTAATCTATAACCATTTAGAACGAATTTGGTATTATGGTACGCTACAACGTACAGCATGGCTAGATAGCCCTTTACGGGCAACTCCTACAGCAGCTAACTATATTAACGGAAGTACGACCTACTCTACTTTGGTATACCATGAAAACGGAGTTGATAATGGTGAAACAAACCCACCGACAGCTATTGACTCATTTATCCAGTCTTCTGACTTTGATATTGGGGATGGGCATAACTTTGGATTTGTATGGCGAATTATTCCTGACGTTTCGTTTAATGGTTCAACAAATGCAAACCCTGTATTAAATTTCACAGTACTCCCTCGACAAAACCCCGGTTCTGCATATGGTAAAGATGATAATCCTGCAGTAGTAAGCGCACAAAACTACCAGAATCAACGTACTTATGAAGTACAGCAATTTAGTGAGTATGCTTATGTGCGGATGCGTGGGCGTCAAATGGCATTCAAGATTGAATCAAATACTGTAGGTACACAATGGCAACTAGGTGTCCCAAGACTTGATGTTAGACCTGACGGCAGACGTTGATGGCTATTGCTAAGCAAGTCAACTCGATACAACAACCAGTAGCTCCACGGCTACCAGTATCCCCTATTGAGTATGACCAACGCTTTATGGATGAGTTTATTCGTATCCTACGCCTTTACTTTAATCAGTTAGATAACGTTACCAGTGGTATTTTAGGTCAATCTGGTGGCGCTTATTTACACACTATTTATGGTTCTTATCAAAATAATACAGACCAGCATATATCTGTAATTAATACCCCCCAAGTGGTTACATTTAATGTAACTCAATATACAAACGGTAGTACTTTAACTGCTAGTACTCAAATAGGGGTAAATCAAAGTGGGTTATACCTATATAACTATAGCCTACAGCTTGCAAACACGGATACAAACATTCATAACGTACAAATTTGGTTACGCCAAAACGGAACAGATATAGCTAATACGGGTAGTAAAATAGATGTCCCTGCACATCATAGTACCGTAGATGGGTATATAAATGCTACTGGAGCGTTTTTTGTGCGTATGAATGCTGGGGACTATATTGAACTAGTTGGAGTTTCTGATTCTACTTCAGTATACATGGAAGCCTATGCTGCCCAAACAACCCCGTATGTACGCCCAGCTATTCCTTCTATTGCAGTTACATTATCATTTGTTTCTTCAGTTCAGGGGTAATTAATGTTAAAATCGAGCAAAATCAAAGGCTAATTATGGCAGGAATCTTAGGAAACGATGGTAGTTTAACTAGCAAAGCGCAAGAACTTGCTAAATCAGTTGTGGGTGAAACTTCCCCTGAACAAGGCGGAACTCCAACAGAACAAATCATTTTAAGCGATATGAAACTTAGAGGGGTTAATCCTAAAGCAGGGTTAACTGGTATGCTTGCAGCACAAAAGCAAGGTGCCCTTAAATTATGGCGCAAGGATAATACTATTATGGCAGCTCAAAAGCTAAGCCCTATTGCTGCTAAAGTACACTTTTTTACTATGGACCCTGAACCTAAATTTCAGCAAATAGTTAAAGGCTTTGTAGATACTCTTAAACAAAATGGATGTAAGGCATTTTATGATGTTGTTATAGACCCCCATATTGTCCGAGCATTACAAGCTGCTGGAGTACATGTTAAACCTTCTGATAACCCACAGTTTAAATTAGAAGCTGTTATATGAACCAAGTAGCATTAACTACTACGCAAAAGGTTGAATCTCTACTTCCTGAGCTTCGGGCTATGCCACAAGTAGACTGTAATACCCAGCATTACTTTGGGCCTAATATGTATGTCAGAGAGGTGACTATGCCTGCTGGCTCTGTTATTATTGGAAAAGCCCATAAAGCTGAGCATATGTGTGTAATGTTACAGGGTCGTATGTTAATAATTAATGAAGATGGTTCAAAAACTGAGCTAGTAGCACCTAAAACTTTTGTTGGTACACCAGGACGTAAAGTAGCGTATATAGTGGAGACAACTGTTTTTCAGAACATTTTTGTAACCGATGAGACAGATATAGATAAACTAGAGAATATGCTCGTCGATAATACCCAGCCATTGCTGGAACAGGGAGATTGATATGGCTGTTATTGATTGTGCAATTGCGGTAGGTTCTGCTGTTGGATTAGAAGGTGGAGCTGCCCTTATTGGTGGCGGAGCTATTATGGGTGCTGGTGCAGGTGCTCTTTATAGTGGTATAACTGGTGACGGTAATATTCTTAATAGCGCATTAAATGGTGCATTACTTGGTGGTGGTGCCGGTGCTCTTGGTGCTGCAGCTGGTCTTGGCGCTACTGCCGCCGCCGCTCCTGAGCTAGCTACTGCTGGTGTCGGTGCTGTTGCTCCTACTGCGGGTGCAGGTGCTCCTGTTATAGGCTCTGCATTTACCCCTGCTGAAATTGCGGCTGGTGTAGGTAACCCTGCTACTAGTGGGTTAGTTCTTCCTGAAGTTTCTGCTGGTTCTGCATTTACCCCTGCTGAAATTGCAGCTGGACAAGGTACTACTACTTATGGTGGACTAGGTGTTTCAGGTACTAGTGGAGCAAGTATGCCCGCTGGCTTTACTCCTGGTTCTTTAGCACCATATACTGCTCCCGGTCTTATGGATGGCAGTATGGGTACAGCTGCTAAATGGGGTGCTGGCTTAATGGCGGCTAACTCAATAATTGGTAATAGCAATAAAAAGTATGGTACTTTATCCCCAAGCCAAGTTCAATCATTACCCCTCCAGTACCAATCTAATTTTGGTACATATAAGCCTCTAGATACAACAGTTATGCGCCCAATGGGTCCTGCGACTGGATATAGTGGTACACCTTATGGTACACCCGGATATATCGGAAGCCCTGTTGGGTATGCTGCTGGTGGTATTGCAGATGCCAATAATGGGGCTACACCCGCAATGACCCCTCCCGGCGGTCCTGTAGAACAAATGTCTCGTGATAATGCGCTTGGGCAAAACCAAATGTTCCCACAGTCTCAACTACAGTCTAGCACTTTTTCTAGCCCAACTAATACCCCAATGGGCAGCAATTTAATTGCAGCGGCTGGCGATACAAACGTTGACCCTTATTCTGGTGCAGAAAAGTTTGCAGGTGGTGGTGCAGTACAGCATTATGACTTAGGTGGGTTTATTCAAAACGCTGCTGAATTACCAATGAATCAATTTCAAACAGCTATGGATAATCCTGGACAGGCTTTGATTGGCGCTAATACTCCATTTGAAACTAACGTATGGAATAGTGTAACTGGTTCTCATATGGCTCCTACAACAGATATGTATGGTGTACCAACTGGTGCGCATCGCCCACGTTATGCTGCTGGTGGGGATGTCGAGTCTGACCCTTATGGGGAAATTAATAAGTATATAGGCAATGCAAAATCTTCTTCTGAAGGAATGAGGCAATTAACTACAGACGTAAGGGCTAATAAACCTAATGCTTTAGTAGCGTATAACTTGCTTAAACAAGACCAAAAAATACAACCTTCAATGAGTCAAGTACAAAATTCAGCTAATATACAGAACCCAGCTATGGCACAACAAACACCCCCAGTACAATCAGGTATAGCCTTAGCTACTGGTGGTATTGCTGGCCATAGCACGTTAGGTGGTTATTCAGATGGTGGACGTATGCTTAAAGGTCCTGGCGATGGTATGTCAGATAATATCCCAGCTACGATTGGTGGTAAGCAACCTGCACGCCTTGCTGATTCTGAATTTGTAGTTCCAGCTGATGTTGTTTCTCATTTAGGTAATGGCTCTTCAGATGCAGGGGCTAAAAAGCTTTATACTATGATGGATAATGTACGTAAAGCTAGAACTGGTACTAAAAAACAAGGTAAGCAAATTAATGCCGATAGATTTTTACCAAAATGAGCCTATACGTTCAGCATATACAACCTGAATATGTAGTACAACATTTTCCTATAATTTGTCCTTTTATCGCTGAAGGATTAAAATACTCGGGTGACTGTACTGTAGACCAGGCTAAGGTTTTTTTATCAAATGGTAGCTGGTTGGCACTAGTAGCAACAGATGTAAATAGCAAAGTAATAGGGGTATATACAGTTACATTTAATAATACCCCAAATGATAGGATTGCTTTTATTACTTCTGTAGGTGGTAAAGGAATTGTAACTGTTGATGCAATTAAACAGATAGCAGATATTACAAAAAGATTAGGTGCAACAAAGGTTCAAGGAGTAGCTAGAGAATCAGCTGCTAGGTTATATAAGCGTATCGGCTTTAAAGAAAAAGCTATTTTAGTAGAATTTGAAATATAAATAAGGATTAATTATGGGCGGACTATTTGGCGGAGGCGGGGGTAGCAGTGCTCCATCAACACCTTCAGCGACTTCACAGAATGTTACTACATCTAATATTGCACCTTGGGCGCAATCAGGGGTATCTGACCTTATTAATGCTGGTATGGGTCAAATTTTTCAAACTAACCCAGATGGAACAATAAATACAAACCAAATGAAAGGCTATACGCCTTTTAATGCTAATACACCTGCAGGTAATGAATGGGTACAAGGTGCTGCTGGAAGTGTAGCTGGGTTCTCCCCACTTCAACAACAAGCTCAACAAAGTATTGCTAATATGCAAACTCCAGGCCAGTACGGTCAAGCTATGGATATGTCTACTATGGCTGGTCTTGGCGCTTTAGGTACAACAGGGCAAGCAGGGCAATATGGACAAATGGGGTTAGGTGCTGGTTTAGCTGGTATGCAAGCAGGTAATGCGTATGGTCAAAATGCTACAAACCCAAATGCTGTTGCAGCATACATGAACCCATATATTCAAAATACTTTAAACCCAGCACTACAATTACAAAACCAATCTTTCGGACAACAAAATGCAGCTAACCAAGGACAGGCTACTCAACAAGGTGCGTTTGGTGGTGGTCGTCAAGCAGTTATGCAAGGTCTTAACCAACAAAATCAAATGCTTGCACAAAACCAACTTGTTGGTAATGCGTATAACCAGGCCTATAATACTGCTAATCAAAATATGCAGACTGCTGGCTCACAAGCTATGCAAGGTGCTGGACTTGGTATCCAAGGGGCTAATACCGGCTTACAAGGTGTAGGTGCTCAGCAAGCTGGCTATGGTCAATTAGGCGCTCAGGCTACTAATCTTGGTAACCTTGCTGGTGCTCAAACTCAAACTGGTCTTAATATTGCTCAAGCTCAACAAGGTGCTGGTGCAACACAGCAGCAGAATCAACAAAATATTCTCAACCAAGCAATGGCTAATTACAATACAGCTCAGACAATGCCTATGACACAGTTGGCACAGCTAGAGTCTATGTATACTGGCGCTCCACAAAACATTACAACTTCTACATATTCTGCTGCTCCAAATACTGTTTCTCAGTTAGCGGGTCTTGCAGGTACTGCAGTAGCTGGCGCTAAACTTGCCGGTGCTAAAGCTGGTGGTTCAGTTAAAGACATTAAGAAAATGGCTGGTGGTGGGCAAGTTGCATTTGATATTGGAGGTTCTGTCGCTAGTTCTTTAGAGGCTATGCCTGATGCGCAATTACAACAAGTTCTTAAAACTAGCCCAAGCCAGACTATGCGTCAAGAAGCAGCTAAAATTCTTGCAGACCGTGCGCAGGAAAATGCTATTGCTAAGGGTGTAGGCGCAGCTCCTGTTAATATGCAGATGGCTGGCGGTGGTATTGTTGCTTTTGATGAAGGCGGTACAGCATTTTCTGATTTACCTACACCAACTCGTAATGCTAATGAATGGCGTGGTCCTTTAGATACTTTAAGTGATTGGTATAACCCTAAACGTATTGACCCTAAAACAGGCGCAACAATTACACAGTCTGAATATGAACAAGGGCCAACATATCCCACAGAAATTAAAACTAAAGAAAAAGCTAAAGATAAAGTAGCTACTACAGAAACTAAAGCTTCAACCACTGCCCCTACTGGTGGCTTAGGTACTACTCGCCCAGCCCAAGCTACTATACAAGCTAAACCTGATACAGGGTATCTTGATAAATATATGCAAGACCTACAAAGTCAGTATGGATACGGTAAACCTAGCCAAGATGAACTAGACCAACGTGCTCAGCTTAAGCAAGACCGTGCAGATATTACTAAAAATAGAGGCGATAATAAATGGTTAGCATTACTAGCTGGTAGTGGTGCTGCATTAGAAAATACTTCTCCTTTCTTTGGTCCTGGTATTGGTAGTGGTATTAAAACAGGGGTACAAGAATACGCTAAAAGTGAAAAAGATTACGCTGACCAACTTGCTAAAGTACGCTCAGGTGAACTTGACCTTAACAAACTTAGTTCTTCCAATAGAAACGCCCTATTACACTACGCATCTTCAATGGCATCAGAAGAACAACGTTCTAAAGAAGCTGCAGCTAGCCGTAGACAAACAGGTGCTTTAGGTCAAGGCGTTAGAGAAGATGCAGCTATAACTGCTCGAGCAAAATTAATTTTAGGTAATAACCCAATGCCGTCCGCACAAGATGTTGAAAACGCTATTAACATAGCTACTCAGCAAGTATCAGGTAAAAAAATGGGTCCTACTCCACAAGACCAAAATGCGTTGCGTTGGTTTAATGACCCAGCTAATAAAAAGAACCCAGATTATAGTAAAATGGAGGCTCATCTTAAGTCTATAGGACTCATATAATGCCATTTGACCCAAGTGAATACTTAAAACAAGCAACGGCAGCTCCTTTTGACCCAAGCGAATATTTAGGTATAGCAAAACCACAAGCTGATACTGGTTTTACTGGCGCATTAAAGGCCGGTAAAGAAAGTTTATTAGCTGACTATGAGCGTCTTAAAGGTAAGACTGGCTTCAAGGATGTAGAAGAAGCTGAACGTGCTGCTCAAGAACATGAGACTAAACGAGGTCAAATATTTAAACCAACTGAAGAAGGTTGGACTGAAGCTCCTTGGCAGAAGTTTAAAGAAACTGCTGGAGGTTCACTACCGTATATGGTAGCCCCTGTTGTTGCTGGTATTGGTGCGGCTACTTTACCTTTAACTGGTACTGCAGCTACTATTGCTGGTCTTGGCGCTACTGGACTTGCATCTGCCACACAATTCACAGGCTCTAATTTATCTCGCCAAGTACAAGAAGGTAAGACATTAGACCAAGCTAGCTTATTAGAAGCTGGTGCAGCAGCTATCCCTCAGGCTGCTTTAGATATAGTTGGTCTACGTATGATTCCTGGTATTCGGGGGATTTTAGGTAAAGCCGGCGTTCAGATTACAGAAGAACAAGCAGCTAAGTTAGCTCAGCGTAGTTTATTAGAAAAGGCTGGTTCAGTAGCTTTGACAACTGGCAAGACCATGGGTACTGAAGGTTTGACTGAAGCTGGTCAACAAGTATTTGAGCGCTTACAAGCAGGTTTAAATATTACCGATGAGCAAGCTAGAAAAGAATATTATGATAGTTTCATTGGCGGCGCTGTATTAGGTGGTACATTAGGTACTGCTGGTCAAGCTTTTGAAAGTAAAAAAGTAGTTCCTAATCCTCCTGCACCTACATCTGAAGCGCCTTCCCCTGCTGGACAACAGTCTTTTGATTTAGAAGGGTTACAACCAACTGCTGGACCAACAGTACAAACTCCAGCGCAAGCCGACCC
>Ga0118677_10013176_pt1 | contig 11959 bp, 5 predicted proteins | sample AliMusrvi5mmetaG_FD_86154 | JGI IMG/M metagenome (GOLD analysis project Ga0118677, IMG submission 86154) | reverse complement strand
GGTTTGGAGGGGCTTTAAAATCGACACCCATGAAACTGAATTTAATTACAATTGTTTTTGTATTGACTTTATTTGGTGCGCTGTGTTTTGCACAGACAAACCAACCAGGCATTAACGATGATTTCAAGCCTTCAACCTTGAATCAACCGGGGAAAGAGTACCCACAGGTAAATTCACAGGGTTATGTCCGTTTCCGCATAGAGGCTCCCCAGGCCCAAAGTGTTGTTGTGAGTCTGGGACTGGGCGGTACCAAAGGGGGTACTCCACTTAGGAAAGCAGAGGATGGTACCTGGAGCGGTTTAACTGCAGGTCCAATGGAAGAAGGATTCCACTATTACCATCTTACTATTGATGGCGGGGTATTTAATGATCCTGGCACATTGAATTTTTATGGCTCAACCCGTTGGGAAAGCGGCATTGAAATACCTGCTCATGATCAGGATTTTTATGCTCTAAAAGATGTTCCTCATGGAAATGTGCAGCAGATACTTTTTCCATCGAAAAGTACAAACACCTCGCGCAGGGCGTTTGTTTACACACCTCCCACCTATGGTAAAGACAAAAACAAACGTTATCCTGTTCTTTACCTGCAACATGGCTGGGGTGAAGACGAAACGGCATGGACAAATCAGGGGCACGCCAACCTGATCATGGATAACCTGATTGCTGGAGAAAAAATCAAGCCATTCATTATTGTAATGACCTACGGAATGACCAACGATATCAAGTTCGGTGGCCTTCGGAATTTTGACATCACTCCATTTCAAACGGTACTTGTAGATGAATTGATTCCTTATGTCGATGCCAACTTCAAAACCATAGCCGATCAACAACACCGCGCCATGGCCGGACTCTCAATGGGTGGCATGGAAACCCATACCATTTCACTGAACAAACCTGAAGTATTCTCTTACTATGCCTTGCTTAGTGGTGGTTTGTACAAGCCGGAGGAAATCAAAGATAAATCGAATGTAAAACTGATCTTTTTGAGTTGCGGCAGTTTCGAAAAACCCGATGGCGTTAAGAATTCGGTAGTGGCGTTAAAAGCGGCTGGTTTCAATGCGGTTTCTTATATTTCTGAGAACACCCGTCACGAGTTCCAGACCTGGCGTCGCAGTCTGCTTGAATTGGCACCTCTATTATTTAAGTAATGTTACTAATTTTAGAGATACGATGCCTTTAAAGTTGGTTTTAATTCTCCTGACAGGATTTCTTTTTTCAAATAGCAAAGCGTTTTCGCAGGATCCGAATTTTCAGATTTACCTCTGTATCGGGCAGTCGAATATGGAAGGTGCTGCCAGAGCAGAGCTTCAGGATTCAACTGTTAATCCGCGCTTTCAGGTAATGGAAGCAGTAAACTGTGATAATCTGAACCGCAAAATAGGCAACTGGTATCCGGCTGTCCCACCCCTGTGTCGTTGCAAAACCAAACTGGGACCTACCGATTATTTCGGAAGAACAATGGTGGACAATCTTCCGGAGCAAATAAAAGTTGGGGTGATTGTTGTGGCCATTGGTGGTTGTAAAATTGAGCTTTTCGACAAGGACAATTACCCGGCATATGTTGAAACCGTACCGGGTTGGATGAAAGGAATGATTAAGGAATACGACGGAAATCCATATGGACGACTGGTAGAGATGGCCAAACTGGCTCAAAAGACCGGTATTATCAAGGGAATTCTTCTTCACCAGGGAGAATCGAATTCCAACGATACGCTTTGGAGCAGAAAAGTAAAAGGTGTTTATGATAACCTGATGAAAGATTTGAACCTTAAGCCTGAAAATGTGCCTTTGCTTGCAGGCGAAACCGTGAATGCCGACCAGAATGGAATTTGTGCGGGAATGAACGCCATCATTGCTACACTGCCAAAAACATTGCCCAATTCGTATGTCATTTCTTCTGCCGGTTGTGCCGATGGTCCTGATAATTTGCATTTCAGCGCTGCCGGATACAGGGAATTGGGAAAAAGATACGCCGAAAAGATGCTTTCCTTATTGGGAAATAAAATTACCAAGCCATAACAACCAATAGCCTCTTTCAGAGAATATTACAAATAGAAAAGTTAAAAGAATGCGAAAATATTTTTATACTGCCTTAGGGTTGATCACTTTGACTGTTTTGAAACCATGTATAGTTCAGGCTCAGGATCAATCTGATCAGTCATTTTACCAGGAAGTTAAAACCTATACCAATCCAGTTTTACCGGGTGATCATCCGGACCCAACTTTACTGAAGGTTGGCGATGATTTTTACCATTGTGGTTCAACTTTTCATTTTACACCATATATGCCGATTTATCATTCAAAAGATCTGGTGCACTGGGAAGTGATCGGAAGAGTGTTGCCTCCTTCAAAAGCAGGCTGGGTCTCCGATCATCCTTCAGCAGGAATCTGGCAGGGAGCCATCACTTATTTTTATGGTTCTTACTGGATTTATTTCTCGTCAGGCGGACAATGGTTTTGCAAGGCTGATTCTCCAAAAGGTCCTTGGACTGACCGTGTTGAGGTAAAAACCAATCCGGCTACTGGTCCGTTAGGATATGATAACTCCATATTTGTTGACGATGATGGCAGGCCATACATGGTTATTAAAAATATGCAAAAGGTTAACCGTATTCAGGAATTGGGGAAAGACGGACAACTAACTGGGACTGTGATGAACCTCGACTGGATCAATGCAAAATTGCAATACAGTTGGGCTGAAGGGCCAGTCATGTGCAAACGCCATGGGATTTATTACTATTTTCCAGCAGGAGATGTATCTGGAGGACAGTATGTTCTGAAGGGAAAGGAGCTGACAGGTGATTCGACAAAATGGGAACGGCTGGGAGAATTCTTTAAACCAATCAGCGATCCAAATATTGGATTCCGTCGTCCAAACCATATGTCGGCACCCTTTCAACTGACTGACGGAACCTGGTGGACTATCGCCCAAAGCTATGAGAAATACCCTGGGGATGACTGGTCGGGTACCGGTCGTCAGACTTCACTTTATCAGGTGATCTGGGAAGGCGATCGTCCGTGGGGAGTTGCTCCAACGACACAACCTTTGATCAAACCGAACTTGCCGCAATCGGGTCTCCAATGGAGAAGCGTCCAGAGTGACGATTTTGATGCGGTTGTTTTAAGCAATAACTGGCATTTTCTGACCAAAAAGGCAGCCACCAGTTACTCTCTTTCGGCAAGAAAGGGCTGGGTAAGACTAACTCCTGAAATCGAACGGACTCATCTTGTGCAGAAAGAAACAGACCATTATTATAGTGCATTTACCAAAGTTGATCTGGATGCCACCGATGCTGCAGATAAAGCTGGGATATACCTCACCAATGGAAATCAACAGGTTATCGTTCGATTATATTCTGGTTTCGATAACGGAAAGAAAATCATTTTTGATCTGGATAAGGAAACCTACAGCATTGCCAACGAATTTGGAAATACCCTTTACCTTAAAATTGAACGAAACTGGCACAACTTAAGTGCATGGTGCAGTGGAGATGGAACTAATTGGAAGTCAATCGGCGACGCAATCAGTGCTGTTAATCTGGATAAAGTGCAACCCAATTACAACTCGTGGGTAGGCACAAGCATCGGTTTATTTGCAGAAGGAAAACCTGCCGATTTCGATTTCTTTGTCTGTAAAGATGGTTTCTCACCCTTAGTTGCAGCAGGTTACAGCAACAATTTCGGTATAAAAACAATTCAAAAAGAATCCGGGAAAGTGGTAACCAATACTTCATTCAAAGGGGGATGGTTCATGATTTCAGGAGTTGAATTGGGGGAAATAGCTCCATCAGCCATTGAAATATTGGCTTCTTCAAGCTCTAAAGGGAAAATTGAAATCTGGCTGGATGATTTAAAAACCGGAAAACTGATCGCCATCCTACCGGTGAGTTCAACGGGAGGCGAAGATAATTGGAAGGCTTTCTCTAAAGCTGTCAAAGGAGTTTCGGGTCATCACGATGTGTTTGTAAAATTCCCGACAGGTAAAGAAGGTGCTATAGAAATCAAATCATTCCGTTTTGTCAAGTAAAAAAAGGAATCTTATATCGATTTTTTGAGAAAATTGAGTGTCGGGGGACAATGAAAAAACTGAAAAAATGAATAGAAAGCTTCTGTTTTTGATTTTATATACCTGCTTTACCCAGATTTCAGGAGTGGCAATTGCACAAGACAGAATTTATCCCAACGAATTCCCATTAGGAGATGTAAAACTGCTCGATGGACCCTTCAAACATGCCCGTGACCTGAATATTCAGGTTCTCCTGAAATACGATGTTGACCGTCTGCTGGCTCCTTACCGCAAAGAAGCCGGATTGCCCGAGAAGGCAAAATGCTATCCCAACTGGGAAGGCCTCGATGGACATATAGGTGGACATTACCTGTCGGCGATGGCCATGAATTATGCTGCAACCGGAAATGCCGAATGCAAAAAACGCATGGATTACATGATTTCTGAATTGAAAACTTGTCAGGATGCCAATTCCTTGAGATATCCTGATTGGGGCGTCGGGTATGTAGGCGGTATTCCCAACAGTGTAGGTTTGTGGCCAAAGATCAAAGCCGGAGAAGTTGGAGCAATCTGGAAATATTGGGCACCCTATTACAATATCCATAAGATGTTTGCAGGCCTTAGAGATACCTGGTTATATACTGGCAATACTGACGCTGGGAGCATTTTCCTTCATTTTTGCGATTGGGCAATTGCGATTACTTCAGGCTTGACCGATGCTCAAATGGAAGAAATGCTCGGAAACGAACATGGCGGAATGGACGAGGTGCTGGCCGATGCTTACCAAATGACTGGAAATGAAAAATACCTGACAGGCGCAAAACGCTATTCACATAAAATGTTTCTCGAACCATTGTCGCAGGGAATTGATAATCTCGACAACAAACATGCCAATACCCAAATCCCCAAATTTATTGGGTTTGAAAGAATTTCTGAGCTCAGTCATGATGCAAAATATGATAAAGCCGGAAGTTTCTTCTGGGAAACGGTTACAACCAACCGTTCACTGGCATTCGGTGGAAACAGCAGAAGGGAGCATTTCCCGGCCAAAGAATCGTGCATCGATTTTATTAATGTCAACGATGGGCCGGAATCATGCAACTCATACAACATGCTCAAATTGACGGAAGACTTGTTCCGGGTTCATCCATCGGCAAAATATGCTGATTATTATGAACGTACCCTATTTAACCACATACTTTCCTCTCAGCATCCCGAACATGGCGGATATGTTTATTTTACTCCGGCACGTCCACGCCATTACCGGGTTTATTCTGCCCTGAACGAAGCCATGTGGTGCTGCGTGGGTACGGGAATGGAAAACCATAGTAAATACAACCAGTTTATTTACACCCATTCAAAAGATTCTTTGTTCTTGAATCTTTTTATTGCATCCGAACTCAACTGGAAAGAAAAGGGTATAAAGCTCAAGCAAGAAACCAGTTTTCCCGATGAAGAGCGAACAAAATTAACTATTTCAGAGGGTTCCTCTAATTTCAAATTATTAGTTCGTTATCCGGTATGGGTAAGCAAAGGGGCATTGGAAATTACGGTGAATGGGAAAGTTGTTGTTTTTTCTGCACTTCCTTCTTCCTACGTTTGCATCGACCGGAAATGGGAAAAAGGTGATGTGGTTCAAATCTTGTTACCGATGCACAATACGATAGAACATTTACCCAATGTTCCTGAATACATCGCTATCCTGCATGGCCCGGTTTTACTGGGAGCCAAAACCGGAACCGAAGATTTAAAAGGTCTGATTGCCGATGATAGCCGTTGGGGACAAAATGCCAGTGGAGAATATTTACCCGTTGACAAAGCTCCCATCTTGATTGACAACAATATAGAAACTATTGCTGAAAAGTTGGTTCCGGTAAAGGACAATCCATTTAACTACAAGCTCAACGTGAAAATGGCTAACCAGGCTGAACTTACGCTGGAACCTTTTTATAAAATCCATGATGCCAGGTATATGATGTACTGGCTGGCCCTGTCAAACTCTGGCTACAAGGCGTATACCGATTCGTTGGCAAACATCGAAAAGGAGAAGCTTGCCCTTGAAAAACGTACCATCGACCAGGTAGCCACCGGTGAGCAACAGCCCGAAACCGACCATTCCATGTTACTGGAAAAATCAAATAAGGGCAACAATTTAAATGAATTTTATCGCGACGCACACGATGGAGGCTATTTCAGCTATGAACTTGCAACAAAGTCAGAGACCGACCTGCGTTTGATGGTGCGATACTGGGGTGCCGAATGGGGAAACCGGAAGTTTGATATATCAATCGATGATGAAAAATTAGTCACTGAGGACAATACCAATAAATGGAACCAGTCGATGTTCAAAGAGGTGGTTTACCTCCTGCCAGATTCCATGGTTAAAGGGAAAACCCATGTCCGCGTGAAATTTCAGTCACTACCAGGGAGTACTGCCGGAGCGGTTTATCATCTGCGTTTGATCAGGAATCAGAACTAACTCAATTGCATTGATCAGAAAAAGGATAAAAAATTAAATACACATTGCATGAATAAAATTTGTTTTGGTTTTATCGCAGGATTAATTTTATGCTGTAACATCATCTTTGGGCAGGTAAATTCTGCCCACAATCCGATCATATATGCCGATGTGCCCGACATGTCAATGATTCGTGTGGGTAACACGTACTACATGAGCAGCACTACTATGCACATGAGTCCGGGTGTTCCGATCATGAAATCCAAGGATCTTGTCAACTGGAAGATCATCAATTATGCGTATGATACCTTGGCAAACGTGGACGCGATGAATCTCACCAATGGTAAAAGTACCTATGGCAAAGGTTCGTGGGCGAGTTGCCTTCGCTATCACAACGGAACCTTTTATGTTTCAACATTTGCCCAGACTACCGGAAAAACCTATATCTATTCGACAAAGGATATTGAAAAAGGTCCATGGGTTGAGCATTCATTCAAGCCTTCGTTTCATGACCATACCCTCTTTTTCGACGATGATGACCGTGTTTATATGATTTATGGAGTTGGGAAACTCAGTATTTTTGAATTGAATGAAGATCTTTCAGGAGTCAAAGAAGGAACAGAAAAGGTACTAATCGAAAATGCCAGTGCACCTGCCGGTGATAAGATCATGCTTAGTGCTGAAGGTTCTCAGCTTTTCAAAGTGAATGGTAAATATTTCCTTTTCAACATTACTTGGCCGCGTGGCGGAATGCGCACCGTGGTTCTCCACAGGGCCGATAAGATTTTGGGGCCTTATGAAGGCAGGCTTGCTTTTCAGGATCAGGGAGTGGCACAAGGAGGAATGATTGACACGCCCGATGGCCGGTGGTTTGCCTATCTATTTCAGGATCATGGCTCGGTAGGACGAATTCCTTTTCTCGTTCCAATGAAATGGGAAAATGGTTGGCCTGTCATTGGTGTTGATGCAAAGGCTCCGGAAACACTTGATTTGCCTGCAAGCAAAGGCTTAATCCCGGGTATTGTCAATAATGATGAGTTTACACGTAAAAAAGGCGATCCTTTATTACCATTGGTTTGGCAATGGAACCACAATCCTGATAATAATCTTTGGTCAGTTACTGAACGCAAAGGGTATTTGCGACTGAAAACCGGTCGGGTTGACTCCTTGTTTGTAAAATCAAGAAACACCCTGACCCAGCGTACTTTTGGTCCTCAATGTTCAGGCACAACACTTCTTGAGACTTCTGGATTGAAAGAGGGGGATTTTGCCGGATTAACCGCCTTCCAACGAAAGTTTGGACAGGTGGGGGTTAAAATTGTAGGCGGCCAAAAATATGTGTTCATGGTGAGTAACAAAACCGACAAACCGACGGAATTAGAAAGTGTACCCCTATCGCAAAACAAGGTTTACCTGAAAATTGAATGCAATTTCAAGGATAAAACAGATGTGGCCTATTTTTTTTATAGCCTCGATGGTAAAACTTGGACCATAATTGGAGGACCGCTTAAAATGGAATATACCCTGATGGAACATTTCATGGGTTATCGTTTCGGATTATTCTACTATGCATCCAAATCTCCCGGTGGGTTTGCCGATTTCGATTATTTCCATATCAGTGATCAGATTAGCAAAGTGAATTAAGAAATAAATTAAACCATAAAATGAATAAACCAACAATAAATAAACCGATGAAATCTGGCCTGTTCAATCCTAAATATATACAGTTTTCATTCGGTCTATTTGTAGCACTTATCAGTATCTTTTTACATACAAATCATGCACTTGGCCAAGCTCTAAAAATCAATGATCTGGAATATTTCGAGAAGCAAGGTGTTAATATTATGGTCTTTAGCGATCAATACAATGGCATGTTCTTCGATGAGAAAACGGCCGGGATAGAGATCATTCATCATGGTATCAGAACATCAACGGGAGGAGCCGTCAGACTGCAAAATACTCCTGAACAATGGGATTTGATACCTACGGTTGTTGATCGCAAAGTGGATCAGCCAAGCCAAACGATCAGTGTTGAACTGACCTACAAAAACTACAATTTTAATTCCAGAATAAGTGTTACTCCCAAAGATAACGGGGTGGAGATTAATATCTATTTGGACCATCCACTTCCGAAAGAACTTGAAGGTAAAGCGGGGTTTAACCTTGAATTTTTACCATCAGCCTACTTCGAAAAAACCTATTTGATAGATGGTAATCCGGGTATTTTCCCAAGATATCCGGCCAGCAACACAAAAATTGAACCCATCAATAAAAAGATACCTCAATTTGCCGGACATACTACTTTTGACGACCGGGGTAAAGGTGAATTTATTGTGCCATTTCCCATTGTTTCAGGCAAAACAATCATTTTAGCACCTGAAGATCCTGAACAAATGGTAAAAGTCCAGTCATTTGACGCTGATCTGATGCTTTTTGATGGTCGTAACCTGGCTCAAAATGGTTGGTTTGTCGTCCGTAGCTTGCTTCCGGCAGATAGAACCGGCAAGGTATTGACCTGGTACGTCGAGCCGAATGCTATCTCAAACTGGAAACGCGAACCAATGATTGGATTCTCACAGGTAGGATATACACCCGGTCAGGAGAAGGTGGCAGTTATCGAGTTGGATAAGAATGATACACCTTTGGCATCGGCAACAATTATACAGGTTTCTTCCGAAGGTAAGTTCGTTGAGAAATTGAAAGGTGATGTAAAAATGTGGGGAAAATACCTTCGTTATAATTACGCAAAGTTTGATTTCAGTTCAGTAACAGAACCCGGTGTCTACCTCATCCAGTATGGAAAACAAAAGACAAATACGTTTGTGATCGGGCCGGATGTTTACGACAATATATGGCATCCAACCATGGATGTTTGGTTCCCTGTTCAAATGGATCACATGGAAGTAAACGAGGCGTATCGCGTCTGGCATGGTGCTCCATTTCTGGATGATTGCCTTCAGGCACCGATAAACCATCAACATTTTGACGGATATGTTCAGGGACCAACAACGGATACAAAATACAAATCATTGGAACGGATTCCGGGAATGGCTGTTGGAGGCTGGTTCGATGCAGGCGATTTCGACATTCAAACCGGCTCACACAACAGCGTCATTTCGAGTTTTGTTGAATCGTGGGAAAACTTCAAAGTTGACAGGGATGAAACCTACATCGATCAAAAAACCCGTTATGTTGACATTCACCGTCCTGATGGAAAACCGGATATGCTGCAACAGATTGAACATGGCACCCTAAATCTTGTGGCGCAATGCGAAAATATTGGTCATCCGGTAAGAGGCATCGTTGTTCCCAATTTACATCAATACCATCACCTCGGCGATGCAATTAATGAAACCGATAATCTTCCCTACAATCCAAATCTTAAACCATACGAAACAGATGGCAGGTCAAGTGGCACTTTGGATGATCGCTGGGCTTTTACCAACCGGATGACATTCCTGGATTATCAAACTGCCGCCACTTTGGCTGAAGCCAGCCGTGCACTCAGAGGTTTCAACAACGAGCTTGCTGATAAAAGTTTGGCTTGTGCGAAAAAATTATTGAAAGAAGCTGATGAAGCAACAAAAAATCCCAAAAAAGAGGAAGATCCGTTTATGAAGATGATAGGCAAATGGTCCGATGTAAATACCGTCCTTCAATTATATATTACAACAAAAGATAAGATATACGCCGACAGGTTTCAGGAACAAATCTGGCCGATGCTTGATCAAATGATTACAGGAAATAGCAAAAATTCAGGATTTTTCGGCGGCTTTGGAGGAAGAGGCGCCATTAATCCTGCATTGATGGCCCTGCCATACATGGATACAACCTACAAAGTTAAACTCCGGGACTATATTCTCAAGTACAAAGAATACATTGTTGAGAGCGAAAAGGAAAACCCTTATGGGGTGCCAATGTCAGTAAGGGGATGGGGTGGAACTTCGAACGTAATTAACTGGGCAATAACCAATTATTATATTCATAAAGCTTATCCTGAATTGATGGGAAAAGAATATGTTTACAAAGGACTCAATTTTATTTTTGGTTGCCATCCCTATTCCAATCTGTCTTTTGTCAATGCAGTAGGTGCACATTCCAAGAAAGTTGCCTATGGAAACAACAGGGCCGATTTCACGACTATTGCCGGAGGTGTTGTTCCAGGATTGCTCCTGCTGAAACCTGATTATCTTGAAAACAAAGATGATTGGCCGTTTCTATGGGGTGAAAACGAATGTATCATTGATGGTGGTGCCTGGTATGTTTTCCTTGCAAATGCTGTTGAGGAAATGCAGAAAGAATCGAAATAACATTTAATATACTTGAAAATGAGAATTTTTAGATTGGTGCCAATAATTTTTGTTGTGTTGGGAGTACAAAGCTTGTTAGCGCAAAACCCTATTGTAAGGAATCAATTTTCTGCCGACCCAACAGCAAGGGTATTCAATGGCAAGGTATATGTTTTCCCTTCGCACGATATTCCTACACCACCCGGAAAATCTGGTAGAAAAGACTGGTTCTGCATGGCCGATTATCATGTGTTTTCATCAAAAAACCTGACCGACTGGACCGACCACGGGATAATTGTAAGTCAGAACAAAGTTTCATGGGTCGATTCAACCTCCTACAGCATGTGGGCACCAGATTGCATTGAACGAAATGGAAAGTATTATTTCTATTTTCCAGCCAATAAAAAAGTGGCTGATGCCAATGGAAGGAAAGGTTTTGGTATCGGAGTCGCTATTGCAGACAAGCCGGAAGGGCCGTACGTGACGTTGCCCGAGCCGATAAAAGGTGTGAATGGCATTGATCCGAACGTGTTTATCGACAAGGACGGACAGGCCTATTTATACTGGGCAATGGGAAATATTGTCGTAGCCAGATTGAAAGATAACATGACCGAACTGGCCTCTGAACCACAGATTATAGCGAATCTTCCACAGAAAGGTCTAAAGGAAGGTCCATTCCTGTTTGAACGAAAAGGAACTTATTACCTTACATTCCCACATGTGGAAAATATAATTGAGAGACTCGAATATGCGATAGCTGATAACCCAATGGGTCCTTTCAAAATGGCAGGTGTAGTGATGGATGAATCGCCCATGAACTGTTGGACGAATCATCAATCTTTCATCCAATACAAAGAACAATGGTATTTGTTCTACCACCAGAATGCCTATTCACCAAAATTCGACAAAAATAGGTCAATATGTATTGACAGCCTATTTTTTAATACTGACGGTACAATCAGTAAAGTTACACCTACCTTGCGCGGGGTCGGACTTACAAGCGCAACAGATACAATTGAAATCGACCGTTACAGTAGTAAAAGCGAAACCGGCTCATCAATAGCTTTTCTGGATTCTTTAAATACCTTTAATGGCTGGAAAACAATACTCAGCAACAAAAATGCATGGGTAAAGTACAACACTGTCGATTTAGGTAAAAAGAAGCTAAAATCATTGAAGGTAAAGGCTATGTCAGTATTAGGA
>Ga0118677_10013175_pt1 | contig 11961 bp, 11 predicted proteins | sample AliMusrvi5mmetaG_FD_86154 | JGI IMG/M metagenome (GOLD analysis project Ga0118677, IMG submission 86154) | reverse complement strand
TTCAACGCAGGGCGATTTCAAACGGCGCACTGCTCCCGGTGGGTTGGACGCACGTCTATTAAGTCAGATGCTGGTGACGATATTGTACGGTGCCTGGGAAGACAAATACCGAGAGAGGGTTGCACTAAGCCTGGGACATTCAGATAAGAATGCACTTGGATCGGATCTGTTCCAGGACATCTGCAAACTGAGACAGGCGATAGTTCACAATCAAGGAAAGGCGACAAATGACGTTGAGCGCGCAAAGATCATACATTGGTTTCGGCGAGATGATGAGATATACATATCGCGTGAGCACGCCCGGCAACTACTTGATGAGATTGACCATTATGTCACGCGGTTGTGCGGTATTAAGTCTAGCGAAAGGCGCCAGGGCTAACCAATCGCTAGCAAAATCAATGCGTTATTATACAGAGAGTTAATCTATGTCCACCTTCTTGAAGATTGTATTGTTCATTTTCCTGTTATTTTTGAGACTTTATATCTTTGATTATTGTTACTTTTATTTAAAATCCTTTATTTTTCAACTAGAATGATTAAAAAAATCTTTTTTACGGCAATTTTATCAGGATTTATCGTGGCCTGTTTCGCTCAGTCAAATTCAACCTGGAACAAATGGAACTGGTTAATCGGAAATTGGGCTGGAGAGGGGAGTGGAAAACCAGGACAGGGGAGCGGAACCTTCAGTTTTAAAACCGATCTGGATCAAAAAATTCTTATGCGTAAAAGCCACTCCGAATATCCTGCAAATGTGGATAAACCGGCTGTGATTCATGAAGATCTGATGATCATTTATCCTGACTATTCCGGAAATCCGGTGAAGGCAATTTATTTTGACAATGAAGGGCATACGATTAATTATTCCATTACCTATTCCGACAAGACTATCGTTTTGACAAGTGATAGAATTGGGAATATCCCTGTCTTTAGATTGACTTATATTCAATTGAATGATGAATCGGTAGATACTAAATTTGAGATTTCACAGGATGGGGTGAAATTCAGTAGCTACGTTGAAGGTAAAAGTATTAGGATAAAATAATTCAATTCCCAAAATCATTTTAATGGAAGATTTTAAAAGTAGTATCACCCAATTGGTTTCGGTGTTGGTCAATTTTGCGACGAAGGTTGTATCCGCTATTGTTGTCTTATTCATTGGTATATGGATAATAAAGGTTGTAGTCCGAAAGTTAAAGTCGGTTTTAATGAAACGGAAGATGGATAATTCATGGACCCCTTTTTTCACTTCAGCTACAAGTGCAACACTGTCTATTCTGCTGATTCTTACGGTTGCATCGATTGTGGGTATCGAAACCACCTCATTTATTGCTGTTCTAGGTGCTATAGGGTTGGCCATTGGATTAGCCTTACAGGGAAGCTTTAGTAATTTTGCAGGGGGAGTGATGATTCTTATGTTTAAGCCACTCAAAATAGGTGAATTTATCCAGGCCAATGGGATAATAGGTTGCATGACTGAAATACAACTTTTCCAGACGACTCTCAGGACCTACGATAATAAGATTATCATATTACCAAATGGCCTATTATCCAATAACATGATTATTAATCTTTCACGCTCAAAAACCAGACTTGCGGAATAGGTTTTCTGCATCGGGTATGAGGATAATATTGAACAAGCCAGAATGATTATTAAGGATGAAATATTTACAGATGATCGGGTTATTAACAAAGCAACACCATTTATAAGTGTCACTGCCTTAACTGAAAGTTCTGTGAATATTACTGTCCGGGCTGAGGTAAAACAAAATGATTATTGGGATGTTTTGTACCAGTATCTTGAAAAAGTGAAAGTGCGGTTTGACCGTGAAGGTATCCATTTCCCGTTCCCACAACATGATATTCACGTTATTGAGGGCACCCATGTAATTAAGGATCGCTAGTAAAACCTGTCAGGTCTGTTCCAATATTTTGATAGTGTTATATTTGCAACAACCCAATCTCCTCAGGAGTGATTGGAATCCGGTTGCCTAAGATTCTGGCCCCGGTTGCAGTTACCAGAATGTCGTCTTCAAGTCGGATCCCCCCAAAATCGAGGTAATCCTTTACCTTACTGAAGTTGATAAAGGAGTTATTCGTTTTTTCCTTTTCCCATTGTTCAATTAATGCTGGGATAAAGTAAATTCCCGGCTCATTGGTGATTACAAAATCCTTTTGCAGTCTTCGGCCAAACCTCAGGTAAGCGATCCCAAACTGGTTAATTGGGCGAATTTCATCGTCATATCCCACATGAATCTGTCCATAATTCTCCATGTCATGCACATCCAATCCCATCATGTGCCCCAATCCATGAGGAAAGAACAACGCGTGAGCTCCGCTTGCGACAGCTTCATGAACATCGCCTTTCATTAAGCCTAACTCTTTTAATCCCGTAGTGATAACTTCAGCAGCTTTGAGGTGAATACTTAAATAGGTTTCTCCGGGTTTGATCAGAGCGGTGGTCGTATTATTCGCCTTAAGCACAATGTTATAAATGTCAAGCTGCTTTTGGGTGAACTGACCACCTACGGGTATAGTCCGGGTAAAATCGGAAGCATAATGCATATTTGATTCAGCTCCGGCGTCAACAATCATCAACCTTCCTGTTTCAAGTTTAAAAGAGTGATCGTGGTTATGAAGGGTCTGCCCGTTTTGAGTAAGAATGGTTGGGAAAGAGGTTCCGCTTCCACCTGAATGTGCGATCCCTTCAATGGTCCCTGCGATTTCCTGCTCCATCATTCCCGGTTTTGCCATCTTCATGGCAGTCACATGCATCTTATAACCTGTTTCACAAGCCTTTTCAATTTCGGAAATTTCATACTGATCCTTGGCCGACCTCATTTCGACCAAGGCCCTGATCAATACCATTGAGGTATGGGCAGTAAGCAAGGTTGCCTGAATTCCGGTGATCTCCTGAAGCAGGAGTTTATTTTCTGCACGGTATGGGGGAATAAAATGAACCCTCTTTTGCTTTAGCCGGGTGGATGAGCTGAAAAGTTCATTAAAAGGCAAAGTATTTGTGACTCCAACGGAAGCAGCCAAATCCTTAACTGATGGTTTTGTTCCCATCCAGATAATATCTTCCATGGTGATGTCGTCCCCCAAAATGGTGTCATTGCCTGAATCGGCATCAATTATTCCAAACAAACCCGGTATATCAAGTCCGAAGAGATAAAGGAACGTACTGTCCTGCCTGAAGTGATAAGTATTGTCAGGATAGTTCATCGGTGATTCTGAATTTCCAGGAATTAATACAACTCCGCTGCCCACTTTTTCGCGAAGATGATTTCTTCGCGCAATATAAATTTGCTTATCAAACATTTCCGGGAATTTAGGTTATACTATTATTTTAGTTCGATTAGTGGTTTGCCACAAAAATTAAGTTTCTAAGGTTAATGGGGTTGGTATAGCTGGTGTTACATCTTATGGGTTAACCGGTGATTTTAGCTGGCAATCCCGATTTCATCACTTTTTTCTCGTTTGACGGCCGGGGAATAAACATATCCATTCCGGTCAGGCCTGCCTCTTTGATCGCTTTCAAACAATATTCCAATCTTCCCAAATCGTTATTTGAACCATTATTTGTTCCGAAGGAGAATTTAACACCGGCTGCTTTCGCCCGCTGAATGAAGGTGATACTTGGGATTTTGAATCGCGCATTGATCTCAAGGGCAACATCAAACTCTTTAAGCACTTTAATCACCCGATCCATCCGTTCAGGGGTCCAAAGCCGGTCGTAATCAGGTGCGAGTTTTGCAGGAAGGTAAGTCGGATTCGCATGAATATCCACCGGTTCCTGGCTAAGAATCGCTTCAATTTTACTAACGAGCATATCCATAAATTTTTGGTCATTTTCCACGAAAGTCTCTTCCGGAATCCAGAGCCTCATGCGGCGCCCTTTCAGGTCTGTCCAGGTCATTGCATCGGTAAAAATATAGTCGAAACGGGCAACTGCCTGTGGAGAGAAAAGGGTAACCCATTCGCGACCCTCACATTGCATTGCCTTGAAAACAGGCTCTTTACTGATGCCGTTAAAATAGGCATTTAAAGTGGAATCATTGGTTACCGGGAATTTCAATCCGCAGTTTGCAGCAACGCCATAATTGCATCCGATCTGATGAGCATGAGTATATGCCTGATCCATGGTCAGTCCCCCTTTCAGGTGAGTATGAAAGTCGATAAGCGGGAATTCCTGGTCATTCAGACGATCCACTATTTTGGTCAGGCTATCCTGTATTGCAGGTGAATTCTGTCCTGCTTGTTCGGAAGTAAGGGGTTTTATCGTCATCTCTCCAAGCAATAGTTCCCCTTTGCCATTGGATCTTCTGATTACGATTCTACCTTCGCGCAGAACCCTTCCGGAAATATCACCGGCTCGTTCAACATTGGCAGGCTCATCGTATTCGCAAACCGTTTTGTTGTTGACTAATACCTTGATATGATTTGCCATTACGCTAACTCCAAGGGTAAACCATTGATTATCTGTCGCTGTCCTGACAAAATTATTCCTGATCCTGGAAAGGCTGCCTGTTTTTTGGAGTTTTCCGATCCGGTAATCGCTGTTATTGATCTTTACCTCATATCCGTCTGCGTTGCTTGCGGCATCAGTGGCATCAAATATAAGGATCCCCTCGGCACCTTCAGTGGTTTTAAGTTTAGCGATCAGTTCAAAATTTAGAACGTTGAATTGAGAGGTTATTGAAGAGGATTGATTTTTAAGCAACAATCCATCTTTTGTAATCTCCACATCATGCTGCAAACAATATTTATCGATGTTTGAAATATCAATTTTAGTGACCTCGCCTTGTTTTGGACCTGTCTGGCAGGCAGAAAACACCAATGTGATCAGGATTGATGTCAAAATTTTCGCATAACGCATATCGTATTGATTTTAGCCGTTTTAAATTTAATAACGAATATACCAGGATTATTGTTTTAAATACCACTGGCAGCTATAAATATTTTGTTCTATGACGTTTAGTTCAGATAATATTAACATTGCTATTATTGCAGCTGGCAATTGGCAATTTGCAACTGGCAGATTTGTGCCGGGCATAAGTCGCACTTTTCAGGACAAGGTTTATATTAATAGTCAATTAGTTACAGGCAATTGAGCCGCCTAGCCGGATGAAAAAAAGGAAATAATTCTGAGATGACTTCATTTAAATGAAATTAGACAATTTAGACAAAGCATTATATGACTTTCATCCCTTGATTACCTATGAAGAGCAGTTCAACTTAGGAACTTCTTCCTGAGCGCCTCGATCTCTTCGTCTCCGATAGGCTTAAGTTCTCCGATCGGGACACCCATGGTGAGCGATTTGGCGCTGAATTCCGCAACTTCCAGACGGTCAAAGGTCTGTAGCAGCTTGTCCCCGGTGATCAGAATGGAATCGTTTTCAACAATAACAGCTGGTGTATCTTTGGAGATCAGGTCAAGAATAGTATCCACACCTTTGAAATGACTTCCGAACGGTACATTGGGAACATCCTGAAGAAAAATCCAGCTTTCGGGAATTGTTCGCACGTCAAATTTATGACCGGTTACACCAAATGCCATCAAGTAAGGTGATTGGGTCAAAATGATCGAGTTGACATGAGGGTTCCGCCGGTAAATCTCCTGATGTAACCAGGTGGCCCTGCTTGGGATTTTGCCTGGCTCCCGTTTCCCGTCTTTGATCTGCACGATATCCTCAAGCATAATGTTCCACCTGAGGACATTGGTAGGGGTGATCATGAAATCATTGCCCCGCCAGCGGACAGAAACAGTGCCATATGAACTTATCATCAACCCCTGGTCACAGGCGCGGCGAACAATACGCGTAATCTCCTCGCGGCATGCCCGTTCATCAGAAGGGTGAGTTACAGCCTCCATTTCGGGTAAAAGTCTTGGAATCTGTGCTTCGAAAGCTTCAATCTGCTCATCGGTCAACGAATTGACCTTCCCGATAGTTTTGGCATTGATGATCGTTTTGGCACAAAACTCCAGGGTCTCGAAACGTTGATACACATCTTTCATATCTGTTCCACCAACGACGGTCCCATGGTTTTCCATAATAACCGCATTATAATTTTGGGCAAAAACTGCAGAAATATTTGCCCCCAACTCTTCACTTCCCGGAATTGCATAAAGGGCATATCCAATGGGTCCGCAAACATATTTGGCCTGTGGGATCACGTTGGTGTCGGGAATGACATGTGCAATGCTGAAAGATACCAATGCTGGTGGATGCGCATGAATGATTGCCTTTAAATCAGGACGAATTTTATAAATCGCACGGTGAAAAGGGAATTCCGAGGAGGGCTTATGTTTCCCCAGGATTGTACCGTCAGCCCTGATGCAATTGATGTCGTCAGGGCCTAAAGTGCCTTTGTCAATTCCCGATGGGGTGATCCAGATATCATCCTGATCATCGATGATGGAGATATTTCCGCCGGATGTGGTGGTCATTCCGTTGCGGTAGATTCTTCCGATGATCAATACAATCTGATCGCGCGGATGCATAAGTTCAGTATCGAGTAAATGCATAATTTTGTTTTTAAGATTTTGCCATTTTACGGCGGTAATTTTCAACCTCCCAGTTGTCAATAAATTCGATTTGTGCTTTATTCATAAATTTAGGTCCTCCGAAATTCTCAGATAAAAAGCTGATTTTAAGAATGTTTGAATAGACCTCCAACACATTTAAGGCCGATTTAAGATTTTCTTCAACTGTAATAACCCCTTTCCCTTCGAGAACGAGCACTTTAGGAAGGTAGCCATTAGCATTCAGGTATCCGGAGATTAATTTTCCAGCTGATCCGATCTGCTCATGCTCATTGTTACAAGCAGGCAGGAACAGGTAATATGCTTTGCAATAGACGATATCATCTGGCGTAAATGCAGTATTTGCTTTCAGGAAGGCTGTGGAGTCTTTTGCAAACCAGTGAATCAAACTGCTTTCACTTGCTACAGCTGTAAATCCTTCAAATCCTGAATTTAGCTGCCCGATGTGATCGGTTAGTGCTGTAGCAAAAGGTTTCTGTTCAATCTCCGGCATTGTTCCCAGGACTCTTTGATTAATCTTCTCCATGATGGAACCATACAATTCATTGATCTCTGCAATTGAATCTGCTGCAACAAAAACTCCGTGGTTTTCGAGGAAAATGATCTTGGGTGCAGTTCTGAATTTTGCAGTAAAACGGGCAATTTCAGTTTCTACTTTTTTAAACAGGATATACCCCGGATCGGTGTAGGGGATAAAAAGAGACTGTTCCCCGAAAAGTTCAAGACAGGCGGTATCAGCATTATTTGAACACATCACCGCGTTTACGAGGGTAGGATGGGTATGTACGACAAACGGATAATTGATAATTTCATGCATTGATGTTTCGACAGATGGCCGATTATTCCCAACAGATACAATGGCATTTGCGAGATCTGCTTTCACTTCTGCCTCACGTTGTGCGGCATCCTGACTATATATTTTTGAGGAGACAATTTTAAGTTTCGCGCGCGACAGGCACACAAACCCGTTTTCATCAATGGTCTCCAGAGCTGCTCCGCTGGCTTTGATCCAAATATGATTGTCGTCTTTAAAGGAAGTGTTTCCACCACCGGCGATTACAAAGCTTTTGTCACTTCCATAACGCCTTGATACCGCAATTAACTCTGCAAAATTCTGATCCATTGTCTTATTTCTAATTATTTCTACTTATCTCCCTTTTAAAAATCCCAATATTCAAAGATAGCCGAAAATAGAACATAGTCCTTCGTCCTTAATGACATTTGATTTACACGATTTGTTATTACCTTTGCGACTTCAACAGAGGTGAAACTCCGTGTGCTTGAACACCACGTAAAAAACAAGTATTAAATGTCAAAAGCATTAGTGATCTATTCCGGTGGGCAGGATTCAACCACCTGCCTTTTTTGGGCAAAGAAAAATTTTGATTCCGTCTCCGCAATTGGTTTTAATTATGGGCAGCGACATGTATCCGAGCTGACTGCTGCAAAACAGATTGCAGAACAGGCGGGTGTCCCCCTGAATATTTTCAATCTGGATCTTCTTAGTTCGGTGTCCCATAATTCGTTAACCGATTCCAAAATGGATGTCGAGTCAGATCAGCCCGATCATCGACCACCTAATACTCTGGTTGAAGGACGAAATATGCTGTTTCTCACTTATGCGGCAATTTTTGCCAAGGCAAATTCAATCAACAACCTGATTACCGGTGTTGGTCAGGCTGACTTCAGCGGATACCCTGATTGCCGGAACGAATTTATTGTCTCGTTGAACCAGACTCTTAATCTCTCGATGGATTTTGAATACCGGATTCATACTCCACTCATGTGGCTAGACAAATCGGAGATCTGGAAAATGGCTGACGAGTTTGGTGTGCTTGATCTGATCAGATATCAGACGATTACCTGTTATCACGGCATTCCGGGTGAAGGTTGCGGAACTTGTCCTTCCTGTAAATTGCGTCAACGAGGATTATTAAACTATTTAAAATCAAAGGAGAATGGATGATTTAAAGAGTTTAGGGAAGTCTGCCAAATACGAATTCAGTTATAATCCTGATATCCTTGAAACATTCGAAAACCGGCATTTTGAAAACGACTATTGGGTGAAATTCAATTGTCCGGAATTTACTTCCTTATGTCCGATTACAGGTCAGCCTGACTTTGCCACTATCTATATCAGTTATATACCTGATGTAAAAATGGTTGAAAGCAAAAGTCTGAAACTTTATCTTTTTAGTTTTCGCAACCATGGGGGTTTTCACGAAGATTGTGTTAATCTGATTATGAAGGATCTGATCCGGTTAATGGAGCCAAGGTACATTGAAGTTTGGGGAAAATTTTCGCCTCGTGGCGGCATCAGCATTGATCCATATTGTAATTATGGCAAACCAGAGACTCGGTTTGTTGCAATGGCCGAATTTCGGATGGTGAATCACGATCTTTATCCTGAAAAGATTGATAATCGGTAGATCATATGAAGAGTAATTTAAATTAATCTCATCATTTGTACCTGTGAGGATTGTGCTGCAGGCCCAAAATATAAGTAGAAGGAAAATTTTTTGCTGAAGTTTCGTACCGTAAGGCATGAAATAGTAATCTTCACGCCGTTTTCTGCCATATTAAATCCCTCACAGGATTTTTAAAAAGGTTTCAAGACACATAACATTGATAATAAAAAAGGTGCCCTTTTGGAGCACCTTTTTTATTATTTAACAGGATAATTATCCTTTCTTTACTTTTTTATAGCCATAAATTGCGCTCTCGCCCAATTCCTCTTCAATACGAAGCAGTTGGTTGTATTTGGCCATACGGTCTGAACGGCTTAACGAACCGGTTTTAATTTGTCCGCTGTTGGTTGCAACTGCAATGTCAGCAATTGTAGAATCTTCAGTTTCACCTGAACGATGAGAAGTAACACTGGTATAACCTGCACGGTGAGCCATTTCGATAGCGTCGAGTGTTTCGGTCAGTGTACCAATCTGATTTACTTTGATCAGGATGGAGTTGCAGGCGCCTAATTCAATCCCTTTTTTCAGGTATTCAATGTTAGTCACAAAGTTATCATCACCTACGAGTTGAATTTTATCCCCAATTTTTTTGGTCAGCATAACCCAGCCATCCCAGTCGCCTTCAGAGCAACCATCTTCGATTGAATCAATAGGATAGTTAGCGACAAGGCTGGCCAAAAAGTCAACCTGCTCTTCACGTGTCCTCTTCGCACCATTTGCACCTTCAAATTTGGCATAATTGTAAATGCCATCCTGGTAGAATTCAGAAGCGGCACAATCCAGACCTATCGATACGTCTCCGCCATCTTCTGCGCGGCCCGGTTTGTAACCTGCCTTAACAATCGCCTCAATAATGCTGTTTAAGGCATCTTCAGTTCCGTCGAGTTTTGGGGCAAATCCACCTTCGTCACCAACAGCAGTACTGAGGTTCCGATCGTGAAGTACTTTCTTGAGATTGTGAAAAACTTCAGCTCCCATACGAAGTCCTTCGCGGAATGAGGTCGCACCGATCGGGCGGATCATAAATTCCTGAAAAGCGATCGGGGCATCAGAGTGTGATCCTCCGTTGATGATATTCATCATTGGAACAGGCAATGTTTTTGCATTTACGCCGCCAATATAACGGTAAAGCGGCATGTCGAGGTAAGCAGCAGCAGCTTTGGCAACGGCCAGCGATACTCCAAGAATTGCGTTGGCTCCAAGGTTCGATTTGGTCTTAGTGCCATCAAGTTCAATCAGTTTTCTGTCCAATGCAACCTGGTTCAATGCACTCATCCCAACTACTTCTTCAGCAATAGTTGTGTTGACGTTTTCAACAGCCTTCAGAACACCCTTGCCAAGATAACGTTTTTTATCTCCGTCACGTAGTTCAATAGCTTCGTTTTCGCCGGTTGATGCACCTGATGGCACAGCCGCACGACCCATAATTCCACTTTCAAGGGTGACTTCAACCTCAACGGTAGGATTCCCGCGTGAATCAAGAATTTCTCTTCCGATTACTTTGTCGATTAACATTGTTTTTGAGTATTTATTCGATTAAACATTAATATTGCTGTCAGGCTGACAGTGATTTACATAAAATAGATCCAAAATCTTTAAACCTGACAAAGATAATCAATCATCACTTAATCCGATCAGAAATATTCATATTACTGTTAAGAAGAGGTTAAATTTTCAGATGAGATTCACCATGAAATTTTGCAACTGAAATATTTTAAAAATCAGATTATTCCATTTTGCTTCTCTCAAGTTTTTTCTGAATTTTTTTGATCGCTGATTCAATCGGTTTCTCCGGTTCTATGACATTGTATTCTCCCCAGAATGCACGATCGGCAAACCCTGAAATCTTATCAGCCATAACTACATTTGGTTTTACGGATTCTCCATTTTTCACCTGTTTATTACTTCTCTTTTCCCAGTCTGTTACGGCCATTTCAATAGTAGATTCATAGATTGTATTAAATAGTCGTTTGTTCCACTCAATCTTGAAAGTAACCTGACCTCTTGAATAACTGTAGTACCATTTATTCCCTTTTTCACGGTAATCAATATGATAAGTTGCAATTGTCGGATAAACTTTGGCGCTAAGAGGTTTCTTTTTAATAAACATTTCGGATGACATTATTTTATCTGTGACATTGAGGTTGAATGTCGCACTGGTAATAGCCAGGCTTTCAGTATCGATAAACAACTTGCCAAAATACAGCGGTTCCGGGATATGCGGGCGTTGTTTGAATGTCAATACATACATTAACCGGTCATTGATTTTGGTAATATTCTCAAGCTTAAATTCATAATTACCCAGCATATCATCTGTAAATATCATTTCCGGATTTTTCATAATATCAATATACAGGGTGGTATAAGGTCCTCCCTGGAGTTTAAAAGTAAGGGTATCCAATCTGGTGTAGTCGGTACTCTTTCTGGCTTTATAAATTTGAACAAAGTCCGATTTTTCAGAGGTATAGGGTTGTTTAGATATTTCAACAACGGCTTCAGATAGTGAAACATAGGTTTTTCTTTTTTTGATCGTTTCACGATAAAATGCTGTCATGGAGGTAGGGTCACTGAAGTAGTTTTCAGCTCGTTTATTCATTACAGCCCTGATCAGTAACTCGGGATCTTTGGGAAATACCCGGATTTCGCTTATTGCAATCACCAACAATTCAAGTTCAATCTTTGTTTTTTCTGCCTTGAACTGCGAAAGATTAACACTTTTATTCTTATAACCAATAAAGGAAATGGTAACTTTCCCATCAATAAGGGTTTTGGGAACTTTCAGCGAGAATTCTCCATCACTATTAGTGACTGTTGCAATATTATTTCCTTCCAGTGATAATGAAGCAAAGGCAAGTGGGGCTCTCGATTCCTGATCGATGACGGAACCTTTATACTGGACATAGGTCAGGGTATCAGGCTGGTTGGATTTGGTAACAATTGGAGATGGAA
>Ga0118677_10013174_pt1 | contig 11961 bp, 10 predicted proteins | sample AliMusrvi5mmetaG_FD_86154 | JGI IMG/M metagenome (GOLD analysis project Ga0118677, IMG submission 86154) | reverse complement strand
CCCCGCCCCTCTCTCCTCTTCACCCAGCTTTGATCGCCCGGGCTTCCGCCGCCCGCTCATCGACCGGGATCACGGGCAGTTCGCCTTTGTTTTTGACCGGCAAACTGCGCAGGTAATCCATGATCGCCTGCCACTCCTTGATCTCATGAGGAGTGTCGTGCCCGGCCGCGGTGGCGACACTGCTCTTGTCCACGGTGCCCTGCGGCGCCATCAGTTGAGCGGTACTACTTCGAGGGTAATCGAGCGCCTCGACTCTCGATGTGAGGGGCTGGCCGGTCTGGTTCTTGGGAACGAGTGGTAGTTTTCCTTTGGTGTACTTGGGGATACCCGCGAGGATCGTGCCGAGCATCAGGGGGCAGGCGAGGCTGTAAACGCGCGCGTCCTTGCCGCTGATGTCGATCGCCTGGTAGCCGCGATCCCAATCGCCCAGCTCAATGACCGTCACGACATCGAACTTCGGCCGCGACAGGTCGTATCGGAACCGCATGCCGGAAGCGCGCGGGAAGAATTCGCCGGGATGGGCCGGGTTGTCCACGAGCAGAAACTCGAGTATGCTCTTCAGTTCCCGGCCGGTGAACCAACCGGTCACCAGCGCGCTGCCGCCCGTGTTGTCCACGACGCCGGCACCCAGGGGCGCCACGGCGAATACATCGTAGACCGTCAGCACGCCCGTCTTCCCTCGCATGAGACTGGAACGCATCATCCCGTTGGCGGTGAAACCGATGTCCGCCTTCGTCGCCTTCCGGAGCGCATCGGTAACGAGGTTGGCCAGGAGCGTGCCGGCCGTGATGTCGGTGAAGGTGTTGGGCAGATCCCGCGGCGCGATCGCCAGCGGCTGATCAACGCGGTAGCCGCGCGATGCAAACACGGCCTGGGTGACGCCCTGCTTGAGTTTCTCGATCTCGTCGGCGATGGCCCGGTCGCCGGCGATGGTGTCGTCGATCGGGTGGAGTCGGTAGGACTCGACCGTCAATTTTCCACCGTTCAGCGTGACCACCAGTTCGCCGAGATTCTCGCTCTGCTTTCCGGCCTGAACCACTGGCGTGCGGCCGTTGACGAGGATCGCCTCGCGCAACTCGGTGTGGCTGTGTCCGCCGATCACCACGTCGATGCCCGGCACGGCCTTGGCCAGGCGCACGTCATCGCCGTCGGTAATACTCCCGTCTTTACCTTTCTCCACCCCCCCGTGACTGAGCGCGATGACCACATCCACCTTCTCTGTCTCGCGCAGGACCTTCACCACCTCCCGGGCAGACGCGATGGCATCGGAGAACTTTACCGCACCGCCACTGGTATAGAAGGTGGCTTCTTTTCCGAGTACCCCGAAAAGGCCGAAGCGGATTCCGCCGCGCTCGATCACCAGGTGGCGTCGGATGACCCCATCCCGAGCCAGGCGCTGGAGGGCGCTCAGGGTGGCGTCTTCTTTCGAGAAATCGGCATTCGAGGCGAGCACCGCCGGCGTCCGGCCCGCTTTGACGGCCACGCCGATGGACTTGCCAACGCCTTCCGGCCCGTAGTCGAATTCGTGGTTGCCGAAGGTGGTGGCGTCATAGCCCATCCGGGACATAAGCTGCAGTTCGCCGCCGATTTCACGCGTCGCGGCGCCGAACGGCGTCCCCATGCTGTAATCCCCCGCATCCAGAATCAACACCGGCCCCTGAGCTTCGCGCGCCTTTTTCCTTTTCGCAATCAAGCCGGCCAGGCGGGCGTACCCACCCCGGGTCGCATCATCATTGAGCGTGAACGGCGTGTAGTCCGCCGTTGGCCCCATTCCGATGAAACTCGAATGCAGGTCGTTGGTATGCAGGATGGTAAACGTCTTCTTCATAAGGCAGCTCCGATTCAGTGATCAGTATCCAGTTTTCAGTGTTCAGTGATCAGCACGTCCCTCTCCTCCCACTGACCACTGATTACTGATCACCGATGACTCTCCTCCACCCCGCCTCCTACGGCTTTTCGACTGAAAGGACCAAGGCATTTGTGGTTCGGAATACGATTTCCTCTCCCACCGTGCGTTTCGTCAAATCCACATCCTTGCGGACCTTGACTGTTTTGATGGTTCCATCCGGAAAGGTGAGCGTGGCTTTCTGGTGTTTCACGTCGATGGATTTGACCTTGGCCGTAAGCTCCTCAGTATCGGCCAATAGAACCCCGGGTTTTTCGCCTTGCGGCGCCCGAACAACCACAGCGGCCGCGCCATCGACTGACGGTTCCCCCGATTTGCGTGCGAATACTACGATCTCTTCCGTCAGAGTGACTTTGACCAGATCCCCCACTTTGATCTGATCAAAATTAACTACTTGGGGTCCAACTTTAACGGTGTTCTGGGTTCCATCTTTGGCAACCAGCTTCACTTTACGCGTGGCTTTATCAATGCCCGTCACGGTCGCGGTTTCCGTATAGGTATCGAGCATGACACCGCCCGGCACGCCAGGCTGAGTCACCGTGATGCTCGCGCGTTCTCCCGTTGCTTTGGGCACCGAAGAGCAGGAACAGAACATTAGCGCAGCTGCCGGAATCATCGCCATTAATCCCAAGGTTTTCATATTTTTGTCCTTTCAGTTTTTGTGTTGAACACCACCTGGTCATATTCTTCAAGTTGTCCAAAGAAAGTGTGCACCCTATTCATCTGTGCGGGTGTTGGCTCGGATGCAAACGCTCTTTTCACGATAGCGCCGATCGATCGCTTTCCGTCGATCGCATCAAACCATCGTTTTTGATCGGAGTCGATGGGCAGAATGAGATCCCGGTAGGTGTGCGCCGGGTTGATCAGAACAGCCGCGGCCCCAGGCGGCAGGTGCTCCTCAACGCAAACGGTGTCAGGTACCCGTAGGGGGACATAATCGAGCCAGGCATCACCGAAAAAATCGAGCCGTTGTGATCCGCCGGGATCATCATCCCGGTAAACAATCGCGCTGTGGCACACCATCGTGCCTCGGAACAACTCCACGGCCGCATATTGTTCAGGCCGGGTCAGCATCGCCATTCGCGCAGTCTGGGGAATCTGGGCCAGAACACCGCAGTGCGCGCTATATGGCGCCTGTTTCAGCCACCGGCCGAAGGTCAGGCCGCCGCGCTGGATGAAATCGAAAAATTGCGGGACTGAATACGCGCGGTCCTGCGGGTGCAAAAGAGCATCGGCCAATGCCGCAGGTTCCCGGAAGTCCGGGGCCTGGCGCAGCAGGCTTTCCAGCGGATGTCCGAGGGGTAATCCCCTGAGCGCACTGATCAGATCGCGAATGTCTTCATCCGTGGGCTGAATTCCGAGTCGTTTGCAAAAGTCCTGAATCAGGTAGATGCCGGCCCGTCCGTAGGGCGCATAGACCATGAGGTGCATCGCGCCGTCCGGTTTGAGCACATCGCGCAAAGCCTTAAGCCCCGCATCCGGATCCGACAGGTGATGGAGAACCCCGGTGCATACGATCTGATCGAAATTCGTTCCCAATTCACTTACGCGTTCGATGGGAAGCTGGTGGAGCTGGAGGTTATCCAAATTGTATTTTTGTTTGAGGGCCTCGGTGCAACTCACGCTCGTGGCACTGAAATCAATACCGGTCACCTGAGCCTCAGGCCACCGCATGGCATGCTTGGCCGCCTGGGAGGTCCCGCAACCAGCAACGAGAATAGCGGGGTCTTCCCGATAAGGGCGGACCGGCCAGAACAAATGATAATCGGCGCGACGGCGATGGGGGTCCTGCCAACGCTTCCGATACTGTTCAAGGCTTTCGACCGGCCGGGGATAGGGGTAATGCTCGTAGAAATCCCGGACTTCCGCCGCCACACTCGGGAATGACGACCTGGGTTCTTTCTGACTGATATGTAGGTTGGCTGACATTAGATCGTCGAGTCGATTTACTGACCAGTGATTCGTCTCTAATGGTGTGGGTTTCCGTCATTTCGAGCGCCGTCGCGAGATCTCATCGGTTGCGGGACGGCAGAGATTCCTCGACTGCGCTCGGGATGACAACTTTTTTCCTGTCATTCCAAGCGCAGTCGATGAATCTCATGCTTCGTTCGATACGTTAGCGAATTTATGAACCAGACTACTTAACCCGACAATTCCCCGGCGGACGGATTGTCCGCCGGGGAATCTTTTTATTTACGACCTAATCACTGTCACCCTGGATGTGCACCGGCTTTCATCGCCTCGGCATTCTTTCGGAGTTTCTCCAGCATAGCGCCTGGGGTCCAGCTTTCCGGACTCTGACGGGGAGGAAACTCCGCCATGCTCTTCATGAACTCGCCGATGATAGCGCCGGCCGGCACCAGCATGTAAAGGTGAGCAATACGCCACTCCCAATAATGCAGATCGGCGGAAATATCAGCTTCTTCAAACGGATCGGTCCGCAGGTTCATGATTTTCGGACACTTCAGCGTTACGAGGGGCTGCTCCCAGGCCGCCGCGCCTTCATGGGTTTGCTCGGCAAAGTGGACCTTCCAATCGCCGTAGCGCAACGCCATCAAGTCGCCTTCGTCGCCCCAGTAGAGGAAACCGGGACGCGGACTCTTCGGCACCTCGCCCTTGAAACAGGGAATGAGGTTATAGCCATCGAGATGAACCTTGAAGGTCTTGTTTCCGGCCTTGTAGCCCTTTTTGCATTTTTCGACAATGTCGGGTTCGCCAGCGGCGGCCAACAGAGTGGGCAACATGTCCTGGTGCGAAAAGATTTCGTTAGAAACCGTACCCGGTTTAATGACGCCCGGCCAGCGGATCGCGGTCGGCACGCGCCAGCCGCCTTCCCAGTTGGTGGCCTTTTCGCCGCGGAACGGCGAGGCACCGCCATCGGGCCAACTGCACTTCTCGGCGCCGTTGTCGGTTGAGTACATTACAATGGTGTTGTCGGCAATGCCGAGTTTATCGATCAGGTTTAGGAGTTCCCCGACGTGACCATCGTGTTCGACCATACCATCCGGATAGACGCCCAACCCGGTCTTGCCCACGGACTCCTTCTTCAGGTGCGTATTGACATGCATCCGGGTTGAATTCCACCAGCAAAAGAACGGTTGGTCGGCCTTGACTTGGCGTTCGATGAAGTCCGTCGCATGCTTGGAGACCTCCATGTCAATGGTCTCCATGCGCTTCTTGGTCAACAGGCCGGTATTTTCGATCTTCTGAGTGCCGTCCGGATTTGCCCAACTGTGCAACACACCGCGTGGCCCGAACTTCTTCAGAAACTCGGGATTTTTCGGGTAGTCGACGTTCTCCGGCTCTTCTTCGGCGTTCAGGTGATACAGGTTTCCGAAGAACTCGTCGAAGCCGTGCGCCGTTGGCAGAAACTCGTCGCGGTCGCCGAGATGATTCTTGCCGAACTGGCCGCAGGCGTAGCCCAGCGGCTTGAGTAGTTCGGCGATCGTCGCGTCTTCCGGCTGGAGTCCCAGTTTCGCGCCGGGGAGACCGACCTTGGTCAGACCCGTGCGGATCGGCGACTGCCCCGTGATGAACGCGGCGCGTCCGGCGGTGCAGCTCTGCTGGCCGTACCAATCGGTGAACAGCGCGCCTTCCTTGGCGATGCGGTCGATGTTGGGAGTCTTGTACCCCATGATCCCGTGGTTGTAAGCGCTGATATTAAACCAGCCGATGTCATCCCCCCAAATAATGAGGATATTGGGTTTTTTCGCTGTCTTAGCCATTGCACTACTCCTTTGTTGTTTGTTGTATTCTGCCGATCAACCAGTAATCGGCGACTTACTGGCCACCGATTACCGGCTACTCGCATTCTTTAGTCTCTGGCGAACGCTCCCGCGGCCAGCGTCTCCAAGTCGAGATATTGTTTCTTCTCAACCGTCACGCCGACGAACAGGATCGTCCCGCCCTTGAACGGGTTGGAACCGCTGTATTCCTTGCTCACGGCATCCGCGCTGTCGAACCCGACGCACAGTCCGTCACCGCACAGCGTGAACTTACCCACCTGCGCCTTCATCGGGCCTTCCGCTACGACCTGCTTGTTGACGTAGAGCTTCGTCTTGCCCACGGATTCCTTGTACTTGCCCGCGCTCTCCCGAATGAACTCCATTCCAAACGTATATTTGCCCGGCTTCAGTTCGCCGGAGACAAACTTCTGTTCCGGCGGGATGCCCAGGAAGTTATACACGTAATGCAACTTCTTGTTCTTGATGAACAGGGAGTGCCCGCCGAAACGCGAACCGTGCGCGAAGATCACGCCCGAGGCGTTCGCTTCGGTGATGATCACGTCCGCGAGGATCTTATAGGAACGACCCCGCACGTTGACGGCAACGCTTTCGGGGACCGAACCGGTGCCCGGATAGTAGATGTACCGCTCGCGAGGCTCTTCTTCCGTGGGCATCTCAATGGCGAACAGTTCCATGGCGGTCCGGTCGTCCAGCGGAAGAACCAGGTTCTTCTTCGCTTCCTCAAACCAGGCTTTGACCAGCGACTTGAGCTTCGCCGGATACTTCTCCGCCACGTTATTCATTTCGGCGCGGTCCTTGTCCACATGGTAGAGTTCCCACTTGTCCTGGTCGAAGTGACCCTTGCTGGAGAGAGGCGCGTGCATCGCGACGGCCTTCCAGCCGTCCTCCCACATCCCGCGGGTGCCGAGCATGGCGTAGTACTGGCGCTGCTTCTTCGTCGGCGCGTCGGGCTTTGCGTTAAAGCTGTAGCGCATCGAGACACCGGACAGCGGATACTGCTTGGCGCCTTTGTACACTTTGGGCATCTCCAATCCGCAGATGTCCAGAATGGTCGGGACTATGTCGGTGGAGTGATGGTATTGATTACGCACCTCACCACGAGCCTTGATTCCCTTGGGCCACGAAATGACCAGCGGATCGCAGGTGCCGCCGGAGTATTCCGAGTAGCGCTTAAACATTTTGAACGGCGCCGAAGTGGCGGCCGCCCAGCCCGTGGGGTAGTGCTCGTAGGTGTCCGGGCCGCCCAGCCGGTCGATGAGCTTCATATTCTCGGATAACTCATCCGGATAGTTGTTGAAGAACTTGTTCTCGTTGACCGAGCCACTGGGGCTGCCCTCGCCGGAGGCGCCGTTGTCCGCGGCGTAGAGGACGACGGTATTCTCGAGCTGGCCGCTCTGCTCCAGATACTCGATGATTCGTCCGACCTGCGCGTCCGTGTATTCCGAGAATCCGGCATACACTTCCATCAGGCGCGAGAAGAGTTTCTTTTCCTCGGCATTGAGAGTATTCCAGGGGCGCACGAAGTCGCCCGGCATCGCCACATCGCTCGGCAGGGGGTTGAGGGGAGTCAGCGTAGTCCCTTTCGGCAGAACGCCCTTCGCGATCATGCGCGGCAGCACCCATTCGCGATAAGCTTCATAGCCGTCATCGAACTTGCCCTTGTATTTGGCGATATAATCCGCGGGAGCATGATGCGGGGCATGATTGGCGCCCGGGCAGAACCACATGTACCACGGCTTCGAAGGATTGCTCGCCTTCTGGTCGCGGATCATCTGCAACGCTTGATCGGCCAAATCCTTCGAAAGGTGATATCCCTCCTCCGGCGTGTAGGGCGGCTCGGTGAATTTGTTGTCTTCGATCAGGTCAGGATACCACTGGTTGGTCTCGCCGCCGATGAAGCCGTAGTAGCGATCGAACCCTTTCTGCAGAGGCCATTGCTTGCGGCTCGCGCCCGGGCAGACATCCGTCTCGGGCACGTTGTGATTCTTGCCCAACCAGAAGGTGCTCCATCCACTGTCCTGGAGAATTTGTGCGACTGTCGCGCATTCTTCCGGAATGCGGGCATGGGCACCGGGAAATCCGTTGGCCCCTTCCGTAATGCAGGCATTGCCGGTGAGATGATGGTTGCGCCCGGTCAACAACGTCGAGCGGGTCGGCGAGCACAGCGCGGTCGTGTGCCACTGCGAATACATCAGACCATTATCCGCCAGTTTCTGCAGGGTCGGCATGTTGATACGGCCGCCAAATGGCGACCAGGCGGCTAGGCCAGTGTCGTCATACAGCACGAACAGAACATTCGGTGCGCCCGCAGGTGCTTTTTTCGGTGTATACGGTCCCCAGTCCGCCGTTGAATCGCGGACATCCAACTTGATGACTCCCTTGAACGCTTTCTTATCCTTACTCATGATCGGACTCCTTGTGTTATTCCTTGAATCTTTGTTTGTGAATTTATGGGTTGTTTTGCCGTCTTATTTCTCATCAACTCTCCTTATGTATCGAATCACTCTTTAACTAATGTGCCTTATTTCACTTCGGAAACAAAAAGGTCAACGTCGCCCGTAGGCCCCAATCCTCAGGTCCGTTATCGGGCGAATCGGCCCAATACCGCGCCCCCACGCCCACCTGGAAAATCTGGCCGCCCACTTTCAGCAACTGGCTCACGGTCGCATTCACCGGCACCGCCCACTGTTCGTTCTCCCAGTCGTAGGTGGACTCGGTGTTCAGCCCGAATGTCGTCTTCGTCTTCGTAATGTATGACACAAACGGCTGCACGAAACTCAGACTGATGTCTTGGCGGTCATCCTGGCCCGCGAATGACCAAATGTGATTACCCAAAAAGCCGACCGTCCAGGGCCCCGTCTGTTTCAACGCCAGCACCGTCGGTCCCGCGCCCCATTTCTCTCCCCCGAGCAACTCATCAGAGGCCGAGGGATAGAGTCCAACCGGGCCGATCGCCAGGATCCAGCCATTCACCGGTTGTTTGGGCGAGAAAAAGAAACTCTGTACGATGTCACCCGTGCCTGATTTGTCCGTCCCCGCCGGGATGTCATGCTGGTCCACCAGGGGGACAATCGTCCGCGTGATCAGGTTCCATTCCTCCCCGAGTGAAAATGGGATCACCGGCTGAATGTTCAAGACCGACTTCGATCCCTTGTCGTCCGCGCCAAAGTTCTCGTCATAGTTATACTGCAATGGAACGCTAATTAGCGCCGCGACCGGGTTCGCCAGCTTCTTGGCCAAATCCGCCTCCGCATCTTCTCCAGCCTCTTGCGCCCTGGCCGACAAGGCCGTTGCCAGAACCACTGCCAACACAACACCTTTCAACTTGAACTTCCTCATTGCATCTTCCTTCCTCAACTCTTCATTGTTAGTTTGACGATTCGCTCATCGATTGATTTATACTCTGCATTAATGAGTGTTTGTGCCAACTGGAGGACCATGGCGATCCGGTACCGCATACGTCTCCTCTTACTTTTTATTCATAATCTCATCGGCATAGTGTCCGCTCTTCAACAGCGCCGACATCTCCTTCATCGGCTTCTCGGTATGCGCAAAGAACTCCTTCAACCCGGCGCAAAGCCAGTTCAGGTTCGGCTCGCCATCCGGGGTCGTGAGCACCCGGTTCTTCGGGCACTCGCCGTGGCAGGTGAAAAGGAACCGGCACTCCCGACAGGTCTGGGGCAGACTGGTGGATTTCGCCAGACCGAACCGCAGCTGTTTCACGGTCGATACGAGTTGGCCCAGGGCCGTGTTATTAATGTTGCCCAAAAGGTGCTTCGGCTCCACAAAATGGTCGCAGGAATAGACATCGCCGTTATGCTCCAGGGCAACCCCTTCGCCACAGGTCGGCTGCAGAACGCACACCGAGGATCGGCCCTGCACATAGGATGCCAGCACGCCATCGAAGAACAGCACATAGGTCTGGCCCACATCCCGCTTGACCCATTCGTCGAAAATCTCGATCAGAAACCGCCCATATTGCACGGGCTGCACCGACCGGTCGGTGATCCTAACCCCCTCGTCCCCCGCTGGAGACGGATCACTGATTACTGAACCCTGATCACTTCCCTTTGGCTCGACCCTCTCCACAATCGGAATGAATTGGATATATTGAGCGCCGAGTTCATCCCGGAAAAACTTATACACCTCCAACGGGTGTTGGCTGTTCACGGCATTGATCGTGCAGAGGATGTTGAATTCGACCTTGTGCTTCTGCATCAGACGAACCGCGTTGACGACTTGGTCGAATACCGACTGGCCGGCTTTATCACGGCGATAGGCGTCGTGCATCTCACGGGGACCGTCTATGCTCAATCCCACAAGAAACCGTTTCTCATGCAGAAACTGACACCACTCGTCATCGAGCAGAATCCCGTTCGTCTGGAGGGTATTCTCGACCGTCATACCCGGCCGCAGGGCATCCATTTCGATATCAACGGCGCGCCGGAAGAAATCCAACCCCATGAGGGTAGGTTCCCCGCCCTGCCAGGCAATCGTGACCTGTTGCGTCTGATGCGCCGCAATCGTTTGCCGGATATATTTTTCCATCACCTCATCGGTCATGCGAAACGTGCTGCCCGGATAAAGCTGGTCCTTTTTGAGGAAGAAGCAATAAGCGCAGTCCAGATTGCACCGCGCCCCGGTGGGCTTGGCCATTACGTGGAAGGATTGGAGATGGGGAGAGGGAGGAGTGGAAGATTGGAATGGTGGAATGGTGGACGAATTGGGAGCGCCACCTTGATTTGAGTCAGAGCCTGACGTTCCGCCCGATGCCGAGCGACCCTCGGTTTGTTTCCCATTATTCCTTTGTTCCATCTTTCCACCCTTCCATGCTTTCCATCTTCATTTCCTAAACATCCTCGCCACCCGGTTAACCGGCCCGCGGAGCAGGACATACGGGACCACCGCCAGGACAAGCGCAGTGATGAGCATTTCACCCGGATAAACCGTGTGATGGACTTTCACCTGGTAGACGACATCCAGAACGAGCGCCAGGATGAAAATCTTGCCAAAATGCTTCCAGCCGTCCTTCAGGAACTCTGTGCGTTGCCCCGGGGTGGTCAGGATCGCCCAGAAATAGGCCGGTTTGCCGGCCTTGGCATCCTTAATCCCGTCCAGCGTCGCAAAAAAGACTGCCATCAGGGGTTGCATGATGAACCGAAAATGCAACGGGCCATCCAGGCGCCCAAAAAGATTTTCCACCAACCGGTGCCACAACGCTTCCATGTCTTTGCTCCTAGAACTTTTTCGCGAGGTTTACGCCATACGCTTCACCTTGAAAACGATCCTCAGCCGAATATTCGTGGAAATAATGCGTGTTCACCGAAAGCAACCACGGGACATAGGTCAGCCCCAGTTGTCCGCCAATTCCCTGGACCTCGTCATGCACGTTGGGATTCTTCGCGTCGCTCCCGGTGTCGTCGGTGATCTGCCAACTGCTGTAGCCGGCGGGACCGATTTCCAGCAAAAGTTTCTGATCTTTCGTTAACGGCAAATATTGGCTGACGCCATAATTCAAAGTCAGGTCCTGACCGGGCGTGAGGTCGTAGTCTTCCTTCTCGCTGTGAATTTCGTAAGTCAGCGCGGCTGCCACCGCCATGCGCTTGTCGGCCCACGGATACCAGGAAGCGGCGCCCTGCAGTTGATGCGTCCAGAAGCCCAGACCGATGTTATCTGTCGCTTCCGCCGTGATGGAGGCCCCGTTGGGCAGGGTCAGGTTTTCGGTGTTGTATCGGCCGATGGGCGCGTAAACGCCATAGCCCACTGCAAAATCCCAGTTCGTCAACGACCACCCGAGCCAGATCGGTTGCACTAACAAATCGCCCACGCCGAAGTGCGATGAGACGTTGCCATCGAGGCCGCGGCCGGTGGCGGTTGAGAGCGAAGCGCCGATACTGGCGGTCGCGAAACTGGGGGCGATATAGGCGGCATATTTCGCGCCCGCGATTTTATAATCCGTCACCCAGATAAACATCGGCGAGACCGCATACAGGTCCACGTTCACATCCACGTTCACCTTCACTCCGGGGCCGGGACCCACCCTGACGGAACTAACCTTATCCCCATTGCCGTCGTTGAGCTGGTCGGTCGAATACCAGTAGTCATAGATCGCGCTGTAAAAGCCCGGATCGGGGACAGCAAAGTCCCGAATGTTCGGGAGGCCGGGAACGTAGTGGCCAATTTCGCCGGCGCGAGCGCAGGTCGCACCCAAAGCCAGCAAGCAAGCCCCCACCGCAAACCCTGCTGAAAGACGATTCATTCTGTGTGTAAACTTCATTTTCGTTCCTTTCATTCCTTACTGTTTACTAA
>Ga0118677_10013173_pt1 | contig 11961 bp, 6 predicted proteins | sample AliMusrvi5mmetaG_FD_86154 | JGI IMG/M metagenome (GOLD analysis project Ga0118677, IMG submission 86154) | reverse complement strand
CCCCTCATCGCGCTCCTTGCCGACGCGGGCCTCACCGCCGATTGGCTGCCCGCCCCCACCGATCTAACTGCCATTACGCTGGCCGATGTGGCCGGTAATGAACAAATCCCCGCCACCACAATCCGTTACCAGTCCCACCCCGCCTTCGGTCTAACCACACCGCCGCTGGTCCCTTGGGCGGAGCGGACGTTCGCCGTGCTGGATGCGGAAGGCAACGGCACCGTAACCGGTTACGAGCCCGGCACCTTCAACTCCGCGACCGGCACGTTCACTGCCGTCACCCCGGCCAATCTCGCCACAGCCACCCACCTCCGGGCCATTACGCTCGCCCTCCGCAATTTCGGTCTTCCCGCCTCTAACGAAGCCACCATGCGCGTCGTCATCGAAGACCTGTCAGCCCGCGTCCTCCGCGAGGACCTCCACCTCATCGATGCCACCACCACCCACTGGTCTCTCGTCCCGGCCACCACCACCACCACCACTTACGACGACGCCCCAGCCGAAGGCCTGGCGACCATCACCCGCCGCCACGATGGGCGCGTCACCAGCGAAATCATCCAGCTCTCGCCCTTCGAAACCATCGTCATCGACGAACAAGGCATCAAAACCACCACCCTTGCAGACGCTCTGGGCCGCCCTACCAGCGTCACCCGGGAAGGCTGCGGCGACCAACCCTCCCGCACCACCACCACCACCTACAGCGGACGCAATTCCTCGACGACCACCCGCGCCGGCAACCTCGCCCTCACCAACAGCCAAACCAGCGACCTGCTCGGGCGAACCACCAGCCAAACCGACCCGACCGGCGCCATCACCGCCACCTCCTATCCGAATCACGGACGCGACACCCTCGTCACCATGCCGGGGAGCAACACTCTCCTAACAGCCCGCAGCATCGACGGCCTCCTGCTCTCCCTCACCGGCACCGCCGCCGTCAACGAATACTGGACTTACACTATTGACCAGGGCGGCAACCTCCTAACCACTCACAGCACCGGACCAGCCACCTCCACCCGCCTAACCACCACCGCCACCGATCCCGCCGGCCGCGAAACCACCGTCAGTTCCCCCAGCCCGGCCGCAGACTCCACCACCGTCACCCAAACCACGACGTACCTCTCCAACACGCGACGACCCATCCACCGCACATCATCCTCATCTAACACGGCCCCGCTCCTCACCATCCAACCGTCGTCGGACTCCTCGCTCATCCGCAGCGGTTTCCTTGCCAACCTGAGCGGCGCCCTCACCCAAACAAGCACCCTCGACCCAGCCAGCGCCGACCGGATCACTGAAACCCACAACTATTACTTCAACGATGGCACCCTCTGGTGGAGAGTCACCCAACACCAGACTTACGATACCGACAACTCCTCCACCTCAGTCATTACCACCTCCACCCGCGAGGGCCTCAATGGCAACTCCGGCGGCACCGCCCGTGCCATCCTCCAAACCCTCCCCGGCGGCGGCACCATCCTAACCGAAACAAGCCTCGACCGCACCACCAAAACCCGCACCACCACCACCACCCGCTCGGGTTGCACGCTGCCGGAAACCACCGTCAACATCAACGGCCTCGATGTCTCACAAACATCCCACCTGTCGGCCGTGCCCACCCGCCGCGTCTTCGATGCGCTCGGCCGCATCTTCATCGAAACCTCCCCCCTCGGTGCCATCACCAAGACCCTCTGGAACGATGTCGGACAAATCGCCACCGTCACCGACCACTTCAACCATCCCACCCGTTACACTTGGTGGGAATCGAACACGGTTGCCGCCGGACGCCTCAAATCCCTCACCAACGCGAAGGGGAAAACCACCCTCCACACCTGGTCCGCCCGTGGCGAACTCCTAACAACAACAGGCACCGCCGAATACCCGGTCACCCGCACCTATGACGCTTATGGCGACCTCGAAACCCTCACCACCTGGCGTGCCGCCACCGGCAATACCGCCACCGGCGACACCACCACCTGGCACCGCGACCCAGCCAGCGGCGTGCTCCTAACCAAAACCTATCCGGACACCAACGCCACCCGCTTCACCTGGTATCCCTCCGGCAAACCCGCAACCCGCACCTGGCAGCGCGGCGCGGTCACCACCTGGGACTGGAACAACCTCGGCGACCTCACCGCCATCACCTACACCGGCGACAACGACCTAACACCCGATGTCACCATCACCGCCCACAACCGTCTCGGCCAACCCCTCACCATCACTCAGAGCGGACTCGGCACCGAAAACTACACCTATCACCCCGGCCGCGGCACCCCAGCCAGCCACACCTATGACGCCGACCACGCTCTCCTGCCCGGCAGAGGCATCACCTGGCCCGCGCCCGACCCCAACGACCTCCCCGCCGGCTACACCCCCACCGACGGACCGGCCGTCGCCTACAACTGGCAGGAGGGTCTCCTTCACACCCTCACCGCCGGATCCGCCGAAGCCATCGCCGCCGGCACTGCCGCAACCCACACCTACGACTATCTAACCAACAGCGCGCTCGTCTACCACATCACCGCCGCCGCCGGCGCGTCCAACACCTTCCGCCAATCCTACTCCCACGACATCGCGGGCCGCCTGTTAGGCGCGGCCAGCGATTCGCTCAGCGGCGGCACTCACCCGCTCACCCGCCATGGCTACCAGCTCGACGAACTCAACCGCCGCACCCTAACCACCCAGCTCGACGGCTCCACCTGGACCTGGGGCTATACCGACCGCGGCGAGGTCACCAGCGCCATCCGCAAGCAACCCGGCGGCACCGCGGTCCCGCCCCTCGCTGCCAGCTACACCTTTGACGACATCGGCAACCGCAAAACCAGCAGCTCGCCGATCCTCGGCAACTTCAGCTACACTTCTAACAATACCAACCAATACTCGGCCATCGGGTCCAATAGCACCCGCACTGTCCTGGGCAGCGCCCCCACCAACTCACACATCACTGTCAACGGCAGCAGCGACAACCTCTTGCGAAGCGGCTCGCTCTTCTACAAGGACATCTCCGGCAACAACAGCGCCGCCCCCCAATGGCTCCAAGCCCTCATCTCCGACGGCACCCAAACCCAAACCCACCACTGCTGGCTGCCCGCCCTAACCACCCAACCCCATTTCGATGTTGACGGCAATCTTGACAACGACGGCCAATGGACCTACACTTGCGACGCGGAAAACCGCCTCGTGAAAATGGAAACCACCCTAGCCGCCGTCGCCGCCGGTCGTCCTTACCGCAAGCTCACCTTCGCCAACGATTGGAGCGGTCATCGCCTCGCCCGCAAGGTCGAAGGCACCGGCAACCCGCCCCTCTCCGACACCCGCTGGCTCTACGACGGCTGGAACCCGATCGCTGAATACACCCAGGGGGGCACGGGCGGCTCGCCGGTGCTTGCCAAGACCTATCTCTGGGGCCTCGATCTATCCGGAACCCTCCAGGGCGCTGGCGGCGTCGGTGGTCTGCTTTCTGTCAGCGTTCCGGCCACCGTCTCCGGCTCCCCCGTCTTCCATCCTTCGTTCGACGGCAACGGCAACGTCACCGCTTGGACCCAGTCCGCCGCCACCGCCCCGACCTGCCTCCGCGAATACGACGCCTTCGGCAACATCGTCGCCGAGCAAGGCACCGCCCCCTGCTCATTCGGCTTCAGCACCAAACTCCAAGACCCCGAAACCGCCCTCCTCTATTACGGCCTGCGCTACTACCACCCCCCCACCGGAAGATGGCCGTCGAGGGACCCCATCGGAGAAAGGGGCGGGTTGAACTTATATGGGTTTGTGGGAAATGCGCCAGTATATTCGATTGATGTTCTCGGTGCAATGCAAATCGATAATATGCGACCGATACTTGACGAAGGCACAAAACGTGTAACTGAAAAGTACAGTGATGTAACAAAGCTACCTGATCATAAGAACCCGAACACAGAGGCTGCCAAACTATGCCCGTCTGGCCGTTGGGTTTATCTTGATGCTCCACCAACCGAGGACGCGGTTGCGACACATTCCTTCATGGATTCGGAGTATTGGAATGGAACCGTCTGGGACCGCTATACGACAATCAAGGAAATATTAGGGAGTAAACATTTTGATACCTTGCTCCCGGCCGATCAGAATTTAAAGCTTGGGCAGGCAAAAATCAGCAAGGGTGGAATAGGAGTCACTATGGACTTCCAAGTGAAGAAAGATCAGGTAGTCAGTATTGCAGCGGATGCAGAGTTGAGTATCAATGTCGAGTTGAAATTTCGAACCTGGAAATGCTGTGATCTCGTGCCTCAGTCGGCAGAACCTTCCATGGCAGCGAGATACACCCAGTATATTTCGGCGACTATCGGCAAGTTTCATCTCAATCTGATCAATGTTAATATTATCGACGGTGCAGTCACATACACATTCGCGACTCCTATGAGCGCTAGTGTCTTTGGCATAAAAATCAATTAATGTCATGAAAACTATCATAAGAAACCTATTTGGCTTATCCTTGATTGCATTTGCATCATTGCTGGCGGTTGCACGGGCCGCAGAAACGCTTCCCGCTACTAAGAACGAACAGGCCGCACTGGCTCGTTATGAAGCTTTGGTACGATGCGCCACGCGAAACAGGGACTTGGAGGCCTACATGGCTCTATTCATCAAAGAGTTATTGCCAGTTATGCAAAAGAACGAAGGTACGCTGCGAACATACCTGGTAAAGGAAGCAGTGCCTGTCCGCCGAGTAACTGGTTCAAAAAGAGTTGAGCCGGAATTGGCGAATCGGGAAATTGGAAATAAAGCATGGTCCGACCTAAACGCAATCCTTGGCGAGGAATCTAAGGACGTGCAGTTTTGGGAAGTGACTCAGGAAATCGGCAATGGTGGGTCCAGCCACGAAATACTGCTGTACAGGCAGGGCCAGTTCTACAAGCTTCATAACTAGTCGAAGAATGGTTTGACGCAAAAGGACGCAAAAGCAAAGGGCTCTTTTTCTTTCCAAGTATTCTCTAACCCATCACAAATAACTTCCACCTTTGTGCTCTTTGCGCTCTTTCGCGGCTATCACTTCTTCCTGCGCACCCCAGGCATGAACACCATGCGCAGTTCTTCCGGCCAAGAGGGATCCTCTCCGTAGATTGTATAAGAAGCGGCTCCAAGTTGCTGCCGAGCGACGTTGATCAAGTCTTCGCCTCAACCGCTAGATCTGTGGGTCGTTTCAGGCTCGGGAAGGGCACCAAGTTGATGATATAGCGCGGTTTGCAAATGCTCGAAGTTCCTGAAACCAAAGGCCTTGCGCGATGCCTAAGTGAAAGGCCTTGCGCGATGCCTAAGTGAGATCCGTGGCCCTTGCTGATAGTGAGTCCGTGAGTTACTGTAAATCCTTGTCTTTGTGTTCCTTGCGTTCTTTTGCGGCTAGGCATTTCCCATTTGCTGATGAGTCAGATGAATAGATAAACAAGGGTCGGGCAGCAGTTGGAACCAGTGAGGCTGAGGCTGAGGAAGCTTTTGGGGCTGCCTGTCTTGTTAGTCCGGTCGGATAGCGCGGGCGCGGGAGAGCATTCAGTTTTTCCCGAGGTCAGGATGTCTGAGACTACTGTGCGACGAACGGCCCGCTGCTAACCCTCCGGACGGGGCAACCCTCGATGTCGTCGGGGACGGTGGATCCGGCATCCGGACGGGAGGCGTCGAGATGGATGGCGAGGAGGAATCCTCCGTGCGCGTCCTTTTCGACGCCGATTCCGCATACTCCCGGCTCTTGGAGCAGCCTGACTGAATGCTTGTTCTTGACTCGTTTGGCTTCTTGTTCGGTCACCATGGCAGAGGACCTTCGCACGGTTTCATGCCATTGTCATGCCCAAAGCTTTGAGCACTTCGCCGATGTGATTGGCAATGGTATGGCTGGCCGAGCCGGCGAAGAGCAAGCCAACTGCCGCGTTTGAGCCGCGCTGTAGGATCAGCGACCCGGAGTCTCCCGCCGCACTGAAGGAAGACTTGCCTGTTCCGACGATGATGATTTGTTCCTGGAAGGTGTAGTTGCCAGTCTCGTAACCCACCGTCACGTCGGTATCGATGCTCTTCACATGGCCCACGGTGTAACTGGATGTCCTGCCGAATTTATGGACCGCCATGTCGATCGCCGCATCCGCAGTGCCAGCGGGTGCGCCGATGTGCAACACGTCTTTTGAAACAAGATTGTTGCCCGTCACTTTTGCGATTGCACAATCGACCTTGTTCGCCCCGGACTTGAGGGCGATGAATCTGGTCAGAGCGGCGACTTGGTCCATGTTCGGATTACCGCCATCCAACAGTCCCGGCTGGAAGATAGGAGCACCTGCAGGCAGGCGGCCCTCGTCGGCGAGCATATGGTTATTGCTCAGGATGTAGATTCCGGATTTGTCCTTCACAAGCTCACCAAACGTTCCTGCCATGATGATCTGATTGCCGGGATCCTGGAAACCGACTGAACTGCCCGGCTGCGCGGGCCGGATCTTCGTCTTAGGATTGGGGATGCCGGAGGTGTCCTTGGCGGGTGCGAACCGCCGAAACAGGCCGGTTTCCTCAACATCGACTGGCAGACCGGCAATGCTCTTTGGCAGCAAACTCTTTTTCGAGAGGTCACGCTCCGGGTATTTGACGCGAACAAAGAATTTCACCGCCATGACACCAGTCGGTTTGTCATCGACGATTTGCTCGCCGATTCCGACGCCAACCACATTTTGATCCGGGGCGACGCTCGATGCCGCGGCAAACGCCCGGAAGGCTTCCGCCCGTGGCGTCTGCAAGAGCCGTTGGGACCACTCCTGCTTGGCGCTTTTGAGGTCGCTGAGTTTCGTATTAAAGAGATTAACGCTTGAGGTGCTCATGGGTGCTTGGTGGTGTTGGCGGTTTGCTTCTTGTGGGCGGTTAGAGGTTGATCGAATGGACGGCTCTATCAGGGCCTATGAGTTCCGGACGGGCATGATTGATAGGTACATCATTGAAGATTCGTGTTTAGTGGAAAAATGCCGGGGGGCGCAAGGAGAATCTTGGCGGTTTTGCGAATTTTTTACTGACAAGCGATTCACGGGGAGGCTTTCTTGACTGCCATTATTGCAGGCGTGAAGTCGGAATTGGTTAGTCGTGAAGCGAATGATGTCAGGCTAACTTGATCATGTGATCATGGAGGCGTGGTGGAAGTGCTGTTGGCGGCGGCGGTCCGGGTGTGGACGGCTGGTGGGGCGGGGCTGAGTGCGAGGAGGTGGCGGAGGTTTTGTCGCAGCGCCGGGGGGAGACCGCCCTTTTTTGAGACGGGCAGCGGAATTGAGGAAGGCGATGGCGTTGCGGTAGAAGAAGTTTTTGTAGAGGGAATCAGGGGCATGTCCGCCGGCTTCGACAATGGCGGCCTGGAAGGCGAGGAGATAGTTGAGGCGGTCGGAGGCTAGGGGCATGGGCATGAACCAGTCGGAGCCGTAGAGGGCGGATAGACTTTGACGCCGAAGGCACCGTGGTTTTCGTAGGCGTCCTTGACGATGGCGAGGGCATGTCCGGGTGCGGCATCCGGGTCTTTCCGCCAGTGGTCGCGAAAGGGGTTATAGGCGACGAAGTAGAGCATGCGGCCGTCGGCGTTTGCCTGTTGGGACTGCATGGCTGGGATTTGCTGGCCCTGAAAGCGAAATAGGGTTTCTCCGTCCTCCGCTTGGTCATAGGTGGGGGCCAGGTCCATCATGTGGCTGGCAATCAAGGTGATCTTGCGCGTTTTGCCATCAAGCGAGGTGTGGTCGTTCTGATAGATACTTTCCATCCTGGTTTCGGGAGCGGTGAGGCAGGACAGGAAGTGTCTGATTTCGTTGGTATGGTCTGTTGTGTCCGGGAAAATGCCAAGGGCTTGGGGGATGTTTTGCTCCTGGTGGGAGAACATGCGGGAAAACTGTTGGAGGCGGCGGCTTTCTGCGGGCGTCAAGTCCTTGATCTCCTTGTGCTCAATGAGAAGGCGCTTGGCTCCCGAGATCGCGGGTTCGGCTTTGACCTCGGCAGCATGGACGGTGGCCTGGGTGGACCTAATCGCGGCAAGATGGTCGTTGGTTGATTTCGCGATACGTTCGTCGAGATCACCGCCGAGGTCTTTTTCAGTGGCTTTTGTGATGAGGTCGGTCAGGGCGATGACCATGGGATCCGGCGCGAAGGAGAGCCAAGGACTCATGTCTCGCTTACCGAGGGCGATTTCCCGAATGGGGAGGAAGCGGGAGTTGAACGTGTGGGCGTGAATGTCGATGACTGGATTGGTGTCGATTAATTTCCTTGTGACGGTTCCAGGGGCGGGAGTTGGAACGGGAGGCGGCGGAGTGCTTGTCTTTCAGGTGCCAAGAACGAGCCCGAGAAGTGTGATGGCGATGATTGATTTCATTTGAAAGCGGCGCTGCTGAGGCCGTAGCAATAGTTCGATTGCTAGGTAATTTCATGAGGGCTCGCATGGGTGGGACCGACTGGATTATTTTCTAACCAGGAACAACCCGACCATCAAGGGCAGGGATTGGGGACTCGTCATTCACGATGCGTGTCTAGCGGCGGGATGTTGGGGGTCGCAAGGAAAATCGTGAAGTTGTTTAGGGCTACGCCATTTGTGTCTTCAGATTCTAGATCTTCCCGGGTGCTTTGATATGGGGATCGAGGGAATAGGACATGCCGCCAACCAGGATGCCATTGGCGCGCGCCTCGACGTGAATGACGGCATCCTTGGCATGCGCCACTTCTTCGGCTGTGAAGTCCTTGCCGGGTTTCAGGCTCAACACGACAGTTTTGCTCTCACCGGGTTTGAGGGCAAATGCAGCGCCACCCGGATTCGCAAACACCACGTTCCAATCGTATGCCACGAGGAAACGCGGCAGGACGGCGGTTACCACCATGCGCGCCACGTCGCGAAGCGGGTTCTTGATGACAATCCTGGTACCTTCCAACGAGGCAAGCAAGCCCTTGAGACCACCGCCGCCCGCTACCGGGAAGACGTTGCGCTGACCGATGTTGTTGTCGTTTGGCACCAAGCGCCACTCGGGAATGGAATCGCCGGCGGTCATGTTGCTGACGTTGCTGTTGTCGCCGGTCGCGGATACAACCATGAACAAGCATTCGTGACCGAGCACAGTGGGCGTCCACTGGAAGGGTCCGACAGTGATCTCCATGGCGCTGTTTGGCGGAACGTCGGCGGCCGGGAGTTGGGCCGTGGTCATCGGTGTCCAGTCGTTCGGATACACGAGGCCGGCGGCAGGATTGGCGTGGAAGGCTTTCACAATCACGTTTTGGGCTGTCTGGGTCCCGCGGTTCTTGATTTTCACGTAGGCGAAATTGGGGACGCCCATGATCGGCTCCTCGTGGGTTGTGAGACCGTCAGCATGCCGACGGTTCCAGATCGTCTGGGTGTTCCAATAGATGGGCTGGAATGGGTATTCGCCGGTGCGTCCATCATCGATATAGACATCCACCGCTGGCGGTGCGCCGACATTGTTGTTGGGCGTCGCGGTGCCTGCGGGCTGATACAGCCCCTGTTTCTCGAACGCCCAGCGAATCACCTTGCCGTAAGCGCCACCCGCCTGTCCTTCACTCGTCCAGTCGCCTTGATCCGCGGTAATCAAGGCTGTCGCAAAGCCAGCGGCGTTGCTCGGATTGGTCGCCGGAGTCAGTGTGGCGATGGCACGCAGAATTAGGTAAACCGCGAAGCGCGAAGCGAAATGGCGCATCGCGACATCCGCCGAGCCGCCGCCGATGGACAGGTAAAGCCTGAACATCGTGGTGCTGAGGATTTGCTCGTTGTTATAGCCGCCGTTGTCGAGCGTCGAATCGAAGGGATGGATGGCAATATTGCCGCCCCAGCCCCAACCGGCCGCAGGGGTGCGATCCTGCCGACGATTGATGACAACCCCCACCCATGGAAAAGTCAGGAAGCGATCCGCCGCGTGCGTTTCGGGATCGCAGGTGATGGCCGCGATGCTGTCGCCGGCACTGTGCGAGAATCCGAAGTTTGCCGAATGGACATGGTTGTAAAGAACCCCGTGACCGCCCAGTTCATGGAGCACCACCCGGTAGTCGCAGGCAATCCCAAGCGGATTGGCCACATCGCTGAGATCCGCCAAGGCAAAGGAGGTGGAACCGATGCCTGTCCCGCCAGAATTGCCGAGGCAATGAGCGTTGATGTAGTTGCCGCCGAATCCCCGATGATCCGTCGGAGTGGGAAACGTGGTGCCGCCACAATAGCTCGCCACGTTGAAACCGAGGCTCTCCATCAACCGGAAGAACTTGTCGCAGTGATAGTAGGTGTTGACCGCCGCAAAATCATTGGTCCGCGCGTTGAAGTTGAAATCGGTTCCTGCCGGCTCCGTCGGCGCCGCTACGGTTGGTAGTTCCACCTCCACTACCTTCACGATGCTGCCCGTGAGCGACTGCTGACCAACAACCGGAGCCACGAGACCCGGCAACACCACGGTGGTGCGCACAGGATTCAAGGCGGCGTTGTTCGCCGACGGGGCTGGGCCGCCATTGTCAGTGGATGGCTCATTCTGGAAGACCATGCCGTTGACGTCATCCACGAATGCCCGGAGATAGAGCACCGAGAGCGTCTCCGCCTCGACGATGGCAACCCAGTTCAACATTGCGTGGCCATGGGGCATGAGCGCAAAATGAACTTCCGCACAAACATAGTGGGACCCTTCCCCGATCCCGGCGGGCACGGGCGGCAGCGGCAGGTTCGGGTGATTGTGTCCGAAGGTGTGCTCATCCGCCGGAGCCTCCTCAATCATCATCCGCTTGGCCTGCTCGTAGCGGTAAATAATCAGCCGGGAGTTGTCGATCTTGAGCGATTGCGCGTCGTGGTTCTTGTCACCCGCCAGCCCGAGCTGCAGCGCCAGCGTCGCCTCGTCCAGCTTTTTGAGACGTGCCAGGGTCGCCGCATCCGGGCGTTTCACCGTCACGTCGGTGTGCCGGGTGGATTGCGAACTGACAACCCTGTATGGAGCGTTCTTCATGTGAATGGTCACGCCCGCATGCCATACCGGCAGACCGAAGTGGGTCTGTTGATAGCCTACGGTTGTCATGTCGAACTGATGTTTTTCCTGGTGAAAACGCAGTTCACCTCCAGCCTCCACCGGGTCAGCTTCCTGCATCAGGCCGAGATTCGCCGTCTCCTGCGGCGCAAAACCGAGCAACTCTCCGTATTTGCTCAAATACTCCGCCGCAGCAAGTTGTGGCGTTCGTGCCTGACTGACGAAGGGCTCTTCGGTGTGCAAAAGCTCCCTGGCGACCCCGGAGCTATCCCGGTTGATATGGAGATTGGCGGCTGCATCAAATTGTTGGTTCATGGTGTTATTGTTCTGGTTGAATATTGCTAGGAAATTGCTTTGTGGTAAGGCTAGCGAGGCTTGCCTCAGACCCAAGACACAAGACTGCAAGACGCAAGACCAAGAACTTGACCTAACGACAACACATTCATTGTTTCAAGGACTCTAGCCATCCGCCCCGCAGGGGTTAGGAGGTTTCTCGGTAATTTTCCTTAGGTCGGTTTGGGTGGGATCGAATGGATGGTCTTCTAACTGGAAAAAACGAGTTCCGGAAGGGCTGGAAATTTACGACGCGTCATTCACGATGCGCTTCTAGCGAGGAAATGCCGGGGGGCGCAAGGGAACTCGTGAGTTTTTGTGCTTTATTTCCGACTTGGGCTTTTTCGGGTTGATTGGGAGCAAGAAACCAGCGACGGGGCGGGGGGTACGAGCAGGAAAATCAAAGTTGGTGGATTGGAACAATCTGGTCAAACGAGCGATATCGGAATATCGCCCGATCCACCGGCACGATTTCATTGCAACGGTCTCGTGGACGAAACGCCTTTCCTTGGCTTGTGGACCTCATCCGTGCGTCGAACGCCAATCAAGAGAGACTGCGCGCACGGGGCGCTCGGCGGCGTGCTTGCGCAAGTTGAACTGGTCGTTGACGGCTTGTTTGGTGGGATAAGGCAGCTACTCCATACATCCCCAACTGCTGTCC
>Ga0118677_10013172_pt1 | contig 11962 bp, 9 predicted proteins | sample AliMusrvi5mmetaG_FD_86154 | JGI IMG/M metagenome (GOLD analysis project Ga0118677, IMG submission 86154) | reverse complement strand
GAAGGAGATGCTGCTGCGAGTGCTGTGGGGATGGACTGCCCCATTATTCCGTTTCAGTCCACGTATCTGCTTCGGCTGGCGTTCCTTTCTGCTGCGGCTGTTCGGAGCCAAAGTCGGCCGCGAAACACATGTCTATAATACCGCAATCATCTGCATGCCATGGAATTTTGAGATCGGCGATCAGTCATCTGTAGGGGAATATGCCTATATATATAATCTTGGCAGAATCACCATCGGCACCAGAACCACCATTTCCCAGCGGGCACACCTGTGCGCCGGAACACACGATTTCACCGACCCGGAACTGCCGCTGCTTAAGCCGCCCATTGTTGTGAAGGACCAGGCCTGGATATGTGCAGATGCGTTTGTCGGGCCGGGTGTTACAGTAGGCGAAGGCGCTATTGTCGGAGCACGGGCGGTTGTGGTTAAAGACGTCGAACCGTGGGTTATTGTGGCAGGCAACCCGGCTAAAGCAATTAAGAAGAGGGTATTGAAATCATGACATATGAGGATTGTCTTTTTACGAAAAAAAGCCGGCACTTCCGGGAATCCGCCGGATGTTCCGGCTTTCTGTCTTGCTCATCAATGAATATTTTTATAGGCTTATGACAAAAAAAAAATCCAATTTATCGATAATCATCCCCACGCTCGACGAAGCGAAAAACCTCCCTTTTGCCCTTAAAAGCGGGGAATTTGCCGATGATATATTCGTTCTCGACTCCGGCTCCGCCGATACCACAAAAATGATTGCCGAATCAGAAGATTCGGCAATCGTGATCCCTCCGGCGTTTCTGATTTTGACCATTCCATCCGCGCCGTCGTCGCCCATGCCGGTCAGAAGAACGCCAACTGCGCGGCAGCCGTAAAGCCGGGCAACTGAATTAAATAATACGCCAACGGACGGGCAAAATAGTTGATCAGATGTGCTGTTCCCAAGACGGAGAAGTGAACCCCTCCCGAGGGGGCTGGGGACAATCGTCAACTGGTATCCCCCTTTGGCGATATAGATCTGGCCGGGAATAATCGGATCACCCTGTTTTGACTCTGACACCTGCATCTTGCATTCCCCATTAAGCCGTTGGGCAAAGGAAGCTGTGAATGGCGGCGGCATGTGCTGTACCACCACAACAGTTGCGGGAAGATCCGCCGGGAGATCCGGAAGGATTTCAGTCAAAGTTCTGGGCCCCCCCGTGGATACACCAATGGCAACGACAAGTTCAGGCCCCTTTTGGAATGTGGATTGTGTTGATTTAACTGGTTTTTGCCATAGCTTCTCATCCGTCCGGTAAGTGCGTTTTATACGCATTTTTGCGTGCAGTGCCGATTTTATCTTGGATATGATTTCACCGGTAAGATTTTCAATATCAAGCGAAATGGTCCCGGATGGTTTGGATACAAAATCCACTGCGCCCAACTCCAGTGCTTCAAAAGTAGTTAAAGCGCCTGCTTGCGTCAGCGAACTGATAATGATGGTTGGGGTTGGACATTCCAGCATGATATAGGTCAAAGCCGTCAGCCCATCCATTGAAGGCATGTTAATATCAAGGGTGATCACATCTGGTCTGAGTTGTTTTGCCTTGCTGATCGCTTCTTCACCGTTTTTCGCTGTGTCGATCACCTTTAATAAAGGATCGCTCTCAATCATTTGTTTGAGATAACGCCGCATGAATGCAGAATCATCGACCACTAAAACGGTCCTTTTTTCCATCAATTGCCTCTTTGTGCATAATCCAGAATGCTTCGAACCAGGTTATTAATATCAAAAACCAGGGCAACCTTGCCGTTGCCCATTACGAATGCGCCTGCCAATAAACCTCCTACTGAAAGCGATTCGTCGATCGGCTTTACCACAATATCTTGAGGGGATTCGAAATTATCCACGATCAATCCCATTTGCTTTCCCCGCGATTCGACCACTACGACTGACCAACCCTCCTGATCTTTATTGCTGCCCGGTTCTTTCCGGGCTCCCATCACATCTGTCAATTGGACTAATCCTAATATTTTCCCGCGAAAAGTAAACACAGGCCTACCATACATGCTGCTACATGCCGACGGCTGGACCAGGGTGGTTTCACGCACGGAATCGAGTGGCAAAACATAGGTTTCTCCGCCTGCCTTCATTACCAGGCCTCTGAAAAGGCTCAGGCTGAGCGGTAATTCCAGGCAAATATTGGTTCCCTGCCCCAACTGTGAACTCACTTTAACCGTTCCCCCGATGCGGGTGATATTGTTGCGCACAACATCCATTCCCACGCCGCGTCCCGAGATATCCGTGACCCTGTCTGCCGTCGAAAAACCAGCTCCAAAAATGAGGTTAAGGCTTTCAGCATCTGAAAGAGCTTCGGCTTCTTCCTGACTGATCATGCCCTTGGATACGGCAAGTTTTTTGATCCGGTCTACATCTATACCAGCTCCGTCGTCCTGGATATTAATCAAGACTGTATTCCCTTCAAGCAGGGCCGAGAGCGTCACACACCCTTCTTCTGGTTTGCCGGCTTTGATACGGTCTTCCGGATTTTCAATGCCGTGGTCCACGGCATTGCGGATCAGGTGCATTAAAGGTTCTACCAGCGCATCGGCAACCGTTTTATCCACTTCGGTTTCCTCACCGCTCAGCTGTAACCTGACGTTTTTCCCCTGGCGTTTAGCGATGTCATATAAAGTCCGTTTCATACGTTGGAATATCTGGTCCATCGCCACCATGCGTAAACTCAAAACATCGGATTGCAGGCGGTTGACAATCCAATTGACCGAATCGCTGGTGGTCTTCAAACGATGTGTGATGGATTGAACATCTTGCTCGGTTTCCAATGTGCTTTGCAAATGGGCGAGCACATTGCCGGCCGTGATCAATTCTCCCACCAGGTTCATAACGCTGTCCAGACGTTCAGGTTTCACCCGGATCAATTCTTTATGTGGTTTTGAAGGATTGATACTTGCAGGACTGTTTTTGCTTGTTTCCTCGAAAGGCGCTTCACCCACCCTGGTTTTAAAGGCAGTTTGTTCGTGGCGTTCCACTGGCATCACTTCAATTAAAGAATCATCCGGGCAGAACTCAAATATGGTGCGCAAGGTTTCCGCCGTGTCCAACGTGGTCACCAGGCTGGATAACCCGACATAACAAATACTCGGATCAAAACGATCTATCGGCGGCAGATTATCCAACAAAGGCGTGGCCCGGATAATCTTCGTCTCGTCGTTCAACGCAGACAGTAAAACAAATGGGTCCAATCCCAGGGCAAATGCATTCTCGGGAAGAATCCAGAAAAGGCTGTAAAATTTGGCTCCCATTTTTAATTCTTGATTGACAAGCTGCAATTCAGCGCTGCCGAGATCCTGAAAAACGATTTCATCGTTGCTCACTTCAATTTTATCAGGTAAACCTAGATCATGTGTTTGCTTTTCCGGCAGGCGGATTTGATCAAGGCGAAAGGTTTCAACGAGGTGCTGAATGTACCCATCAAAGGAATGATCATCCTGGGTTTCGTCATTGACCGTTGACAGCAGATGGCGAAGATGATCGATCCCTTCTAGAAGCAGTCCCACTTTTTCGGAAGAAACCAGTTGATTATTGGACCGCAATACATCCAGCGCGGTTTCGAACTCATGGGTTAATTGGGCAATCGCCGCGAAACCCGTTGAAGCCGCCGAACCTTTTATAGTATGAGCGGCTCGAAAAGCCTCATTAATAGTTTCCTGTAAAGTATCCTGATTCCCATTGCTTTTTTCCAGGGAAAGCAGGCCGGCTTCAAGCTGATCAACCAGGGGATAAGCCTCTTCCAGAAAATACTCGCGCATTTTGTTGCGGACTTCAGGAGGAAGATGGGCTAACGGGTCTTTTTGCATTTGTCCTGCTCCATTCTAGGTGCCTGGTAAAACGCGTTTAATAGCTTTAATCAGTTGTTCGGGCTCAAACGGTTTTACAAACCAACCTGTCACCCCGATGGATTTCCCTTCCTCTTTAACCGATAATTGCGACTCGGTGGTCAAAACCAGGATGGGGATAAACTTGTGTTTGGCTGATGCGCGCACTTCTTTTGCCAATTCAAGCCCATTCATTTTTGGCATATGCAGGTCGGTTAATAATAAATCCACCTGGTTTTTTGCTAATTTCTCCAGGGCATTTTGGCCATCCACGGCCTCGATGACCTGGTAGCCTGCTTCTATTAAGCAATATAATATGACATGACGAATAGTGGCCGAATCATCCACGACAAGAATAGTTCGCAAGGATAAACCTCCAAAAAAAGCTAAAAAAGATTAACATTATCACCAAGATCATTCTTCTTCATGACTGGCGGGTCATCGTCCCGCCAGTCCTTGATCCTGTTATTTATCAGGGGACGAAGTACGCTTCGCGTCTATGTTGATAAAAAGTTGCTCACCGGCTTTGTACAGCCTTATTTTCGACAAGTAAATCTTTCAGTCCGGCCAGGCAAAAAAAAGCACTTAGTTCTGAAGATAAACCATTCACGATAAAAAGGCGTCCTGAAGCCATGCAGGATCTTTGAATGACAAGCAGCGCCTGTATCACCGCCCCATGCGCCGTTTGAGCGCCATTAAGATTAATTTTGATGATTTTCGTTTGCGGAGGAACATTTTTGTAACTATTTACCAGATCAATGCCGGTCTGGATATCCAATCTAGGACCTGTTTCAATCAGGGTTTCCTGCTGGTCGGGGGGGCCTGAATGGGATATTAACAGATTGGATTGGATCTCATTGTTTTCCGGCTGAAGGGCCGGAGAAGGCTCCACTTCAACTGGGCGAGGAAGCTCATGAGAATTTAATATCCCGTTCAATAAAGGCCTAAATTGAAATTTTTTTGAAGGAGCCATAAAAGTCTTAACCTCTGAATCAATGACCGCGGTAGAGGGGGATGGTTTTCACTTCAACCCGAACCCCTCTCTACCCGGCAGATTATCGTGCGACAACTTCCTCTAAATTTAAGATAATGAGCATATGTTCGTCATTCTTGACTTTTCCAACCCCTTTTACAAAACTGGCATCCAGTCCAGCGATGATGGGCGGGGGTGGTTCAATAGCATCCCGATTAAGACGCATGACATTCGAGACAGCGTCAACGATCATGCCTGTTTTTCGACTTTCCACATCGACGACGATGATACTGGATGAATCGGTATGGTCAATATTTGCGAGGTGAAAACGCTTGCGAATATCCATGACAGGCAAAACGTTCCCGCGTAAATTGACAATACCCTCAATGTAGTGCTGTACATTGGGAACATGGGTGATATCGACCAACCAGATAATTTCCTGCACCTGGCCGATACTGACCCCAAAGCGTTCATCCCCAATTTTAAAAGTCACATATTGTTCCTCGCCAATGTTTAGCTGAGCGCGCACCGTATCCTTTAATTCCGTGGGGTCCTTTGGGTCTTTGCCTTCATCGCCTTCAGTAAATATTTCAGTCGTGTTATTCGAACTTTCCAGCAGTGGTTGGATTTGATTGAGTTCGTTTGTGGATAATACTTTTTCAACATCCATAATCATGATCAATCGTTTGCCATCATCCAATTTGGCCACACCGTTGAGCTGCTCGCTTTGCGTACCGCTCATAAATGATGGCAGTGCCTCGATCGTGTTATTTTGAACGATGAGGACCTCTGACATGGAATCAACCATAATGCCGACTGAACTCGTATTTAAATTCACCACAATAATCCGGCTGTCATCGGTCACATCCACCACAGGCATTTTGAACTTTTTACGCAAATTGACGATGGGCAGTAATTGATCGCGCAGTGCAAGCACACCATCCACAAATTCCGGCGCATTGGGTATTTGAGCAAGCTCCGTCACCCGGATGATTTCCTGAACAAACATTATTTTTATGGCAAATTCTTCGGTTCCCAATCGGAAGGTGACCAGTTGTGTCTCTTGCAGAGTCTGGTCTGTGGTGGCTTTTACCGTTATAAATACGGTTTGATCGTCTTGATCTGCTGCGGACTGGCTATAATCAAAGGCTGGCAATAGTTTTTCGGCATCGAGGAGCAGGACTAAGCGCATGCCATGGTCCAGCCTGGCCACACCCATCAAATAATTGGTTTCGGCGGACGATTTCGATATTGCCGGCGGAGGGGCAATGTGAGCGCTGTCCACATACATCACTTCGAGGACGCGATCGACAATGATTCCCAACGCCCGTCCATTGATTTCTACCACCACAGCGCGCGTGTCATCTGTTCTTTCTTCAAAAGGCAGTCCGAAAAGGAGGCGCAGATTGACGAGAGGAAGTATATTTCCGCGCAGGTTGGCAATCCCTTCGATGTAGTCCGGCGCTTTTGGCAGGCGGGTGATGGCTGGAACGCTGACGATCTCTTTTACTTTGGAGATGGGCAGCCCAAATTCCTCTCCCGCCAGGTAAAATGTCACCAGTTGTGATTCGGGCGCAGTGCTGTTACTTGAGTCAAATTCTTTTTTTAGGCTTTGTGTCATTTTTGACTCCTGTTTAGATATTCTGCATTTCATCCGCCAGGGCGGACACTTCTTCCACTGCTGTGGCCAGTTCTGCCATGCCGTGCGACTGCTGCTGCGAAGATGAGGCGGCTTCGCCAATCGCTGCTGCTGCAGTATCAGCAGCCTTGCTGATTTGCTGCACGCCGTTGTTGGCCTGGTTAATCGCTACGAGCATTTCTTCGGTGATCACCGAAATTTCATTCATGGCCCCACCTACCACCTGGACATCCTGTTCAATCTGGTTGAGATTATCGGTCGTTTTTTTGGATCGTTCGACTTCCTGGCGTGCCTTGTTTCCTGATTGTTCCACATCCACAACCACTTTCGCCACCTGTTTTTGTATCCCCTTGACCAGGTCCTTGATTTTTTCTGCATTCGAGGCTGAATCTTTTGCCAGGGTGCGCACATCCGCAGCGACAACCGCAAACCCGCGGCCGAATTCCCCCACCCGCGCTGCTTCAATGGCGCCGTTGACCGCCAGCAGGTTGGTTTGAAGGGTGACATTGCTAATTGCATCCACAATTTTGTCGATCCGCGCTGTGGAACTTTCCAACGAGATAATATTTTCCATTGACTTGCGAGTCACTTCGACAGATGAATTAATGCCATTGATCAACGCATCCATATTTTCTTTGTTCTTGGACAGCGCAATGACCAGGTTCTCCACCTTTTCCCGGGAGGTTTCTGAATTTGTTTTGATGCCCTGTGCCATTTTTAATATTAAATCACCGGCCCGGTCTGATTCTTCCGCTGCTGCCCGCTGTTCGTCGGCAACCGCAGCCAGGGAATTAATGACTTCAGAGATCTGTTCTGCCGCCCGATTCCCCTGCTCCGCAGTTGCGGAAAGTTCTTCACCGGCTGAGGCGAGTTCCTCAGCTGATTTGTCCTGACTGGTGGATGAGCGCAGGCTGTCCGCCATCTCTGAAAGACTGCTGGAGGAATTGGCCATTTCACTGAGCGCTTTGCTTTGTTCATCGACGGAACGGGTAGCTTCTTCAACCGCAGCGGACTGGTCCTGGGAAGCCCTGGCAATTTGTTCCGCCCCTTTTTTAAATTGGATGACCGCCACAGCGATTTCATTTCCGTTGACATTAATTTCCGCCGACCCTTTTTTGACCAGGTCGGCATCTTCAGCAATCTTTTTGAGGCCGGCTGTAATTTGAGCCGCCTTTTCAACTTCGCCCATCGCGGTTTGCCCGGCGCCGGCGATGTCTGTGGATACCAGGTTGACTTCCTTTTTGATCGTGTCCACCAGTTCACGGATATCGCGCGCCGAATTTTCGGATGTTTCCGCCAGGTTGCGCACTTCATCCGCCACCACAGCAAAACCACGGCCGTGTTCGCCCGCGCGGGCTGCCTCAATGGCTGCATTTAAAGCCAGCAGGTTGGTTTGTTTGGCAATACCGACCACGGTTTGAACAATGGCGCCAATCTGGTCAGCCTGTTTTTCCAGTCCCGCAACCATTTTGGCTGATGCAAGATTGATTTCGGCACTTTCTTTAACGCCTTGAATCAGCACTTCAATTTCAGAAGTGGTTAAAGTGAGCAAATCGCGGATCTTTTCAACCTTATTGACAGATTCTTTGGCTTTGGCTGACACATTATTCGTGCTTTTCTCGATTTTAGAAATCGCAGACAGGCTTTCTTCTGTGACGCTGTTGGATTCTTGAGCTGTTGTGGCGATCAGTTCCATCGCTTTGCTTAATTCTTTTATCGCCACGCCTGATTCTTCGATGGTTCCGGCAATCTGCTGCGTCGCTGCCGCGAGCCGCTCTGCGAGCTGCTGCTGCTTGCCATCCGTTCGGGCGCGCTTCTTCTCTTCAGCCTGAGATTTTGCCAGTTGGCGGCGGCGAGCGACCTCGGTGGACGAATCAACCTCATTATGTCCATTATGTCCATTATGCCCATTATTCCGTATTTCTAAACTCCGGGCGGTAATTTGGGGTACAGAAGCTAATTTTGTTGCCATTATTGTTTTTCCTTTATTCCATCATCACTTCAAATCCAACTATTTTTGAGAAAAACCCTCAAATTTATACCGACAAATACAGGCTTCTTTCAGTTCTTCCTTTCTTATGTCATAAAATGACTCGAATGCTTCATGGCATATGCAGGTCGGTCAATAATAAATCCTGGTATTTTGCTAATTTCTCAAGAGAATCTTTGCCATCCACAGCTTCAATGACTTGACAATCAGTTGCTTTCAAGGAATAAACAATGACTCGACGCATGGTTGTCGAATCATCTACAACAAGAATAGTTTTCAAGGATAAACCCCCATGAAAAGTCAAAAGAGGGTGAAATTATCAACGAGATCGTCCTCTTTTTTGTTTGTTTGAACACCTTCGAGGAAGAACTGGTCCAATGTTTTGGTTAACTTTGAAGTGTTTTCACCTTTGCTGACCAACTGATCAATCTGATGCTCAATTTCGATCGTATACTGATTTTTTAAGGATGGCGTTTTGATTTGGTTGAAAAAAGCGTTGTAATTTCCCAGCACTTCTGTTGCCCGTGTGTACATCTCCCCCAGTGGGGATAATACATGTTCAATTTCCTGCCGGGTGAAATCCTGGAATTGAAGCGAAACCATTGCTTTTGAGACCTGGCTGCGAATATCTTTATCATCCTGCTGGATCTTTTCGAGGTGTTCCGCGGTTTCACAAAATTCTGCTTCTATTTGTTTACGAATGGATGAAACAATCTCCCGGCCTTTTTGGCTTTCTTTTTGATCGTTCATCACTGAATCGGTCAAACTTTCCCGTACAAGGGCCAGATTTTGTCCAATGACCGCAGCCAGCGAGGAAATGTTTTTGCCAGCCTGGGTCGAACGCCCCGAAAGCTTGCGGATTTCCTGGGCAATAACCGAAAAACTGGCTCCCGCCTTTCCTGCATGAGCGGCTTCAATCGCCGCATTTAATGAAAGAAAATTCGTCTGGCTGGCAATATCACTGATGTCCGCAACGAATGCTTTGATGCTCTCGGAACTGTCGACCAGTTTTTTGACAGATTCTTCGAGGCTCTGGTTATAAATGGCGCGGCTGTCGAAAGCCTCGATGGCTTTTGCCAGTATATTGATGCCTGATAAAATTTCATTTTCTTCTGCGCTGCTGTCAATACGATAAGAATTTGCCAGCAGATTTAAATCCAGGCTGTGGTGCTCTGCTGCATCATTGATATCTTGACAGCGATTGATGATACCTGTTGCCGCCGATTCGGTTTGCCGGGTAACATTTTCAAGCTGTGCGCATAAAATCGGCGTTTGTTTGCACAACACGATCAATACCTCAACCAATTGCTGGATATATTCATTCTGGCGAGCGCTGTCTTCAGCCATTATTTTTAATTCTTCGGAAAGCCTGAAATTTTCAATTTCTAAAAATTTCATTTTGGTCTGACATCCTTGTTTTTTGAACAGCAGGCCTGCCACACGATCAATAAAGATAAAGAGATGCTTTTTTTGATAGGTAATACTTGTGTCCATTTTGACCACCTCCCATTTCAGCATTCCGCATGGCATTTTTGAGTGTGAAACACGATGAAAAGTCATCAACCACTTTCAACTGCCTGGTGGATATTCTTATAGCTGTTAAATAAAATAACCTGTCCTCGTACATCAAAGCACGATCATCTAATGGGTATTCACTCACCAGATGTTCAAACACTGCAAAATAACAGGTTACCCGCTGTGGATCGCAGAAGGAACGCCCAATCCTCAGGTTACAGGGTAATCGAAGGCGGTTTATACCTTCGATTACCTTGAAAAGGTTTCTTCCCCTCCCGCCCGATTTTTCAGGACGCCGCTCAAAATGATGCGCTTGGTCAAATCATCCTCTGCAAACAAAATTCGCATGAGACTTTCTTTTCCAGTTAAGCGATCAATTTCATGTCGCGCAGCACAACCAGCAATCGTTCCTTGTGAATGGGTTTAACCAGGTAATCGTCGCACAGCCCTGAAAAAGCGCTGATTTTGCTCTGGATATCATTCAGCGCCGATGTCATCAGGATTTTTGCACCCATCGATGAGACAATCCCTTTGTTTTCCTCCATCGTCCTGATCTCGCGCAGCGCCTGGATCCCGTTTTTCCCCGGCATCATGATATCCATGCAGACCAGGTTGTAACTCTCCCCGGCGTCCAATTTGCGCTGGAAGGCTTCAACCGCCTCCTGCCCGTTGATCGCAATATGCACCGGGCCGTAAACGCCTAAAATTTCCTGCAAAAGCAGCCGGCTGGTAAAATCATCCTCAACAACTAATGTTTTCATCCTTCGATCTCCTTTTAAACCCATATTCATCCATATCACCATTCCCCATCCTTCCCCCGCATCCACCTTTTTGGATTTGCGCTTCGGGGAAGGCCTGCGTGGGGGCGGTCCTGGTCCTGCGCCGCTGTCCCCTGTTAAAGCGGTTGCTGCAGCGCCAGTTTCAAACGCTCGAACTGCAGTTCCAGCTCGCCCATGCGCCCGCGCACAGCCGCCAGGCTGCGGCATTCCTTTTCCATTTCAGCTGCGCTCGCCCGCAGCGCTTCGGCGCTGATGTTGGCGGCTGCGCCCTTGATCGTGTGCGCCTGGCGTTCCACGCCGGCGCTATTGCCTTCATCCAGGTAGTCTTTTAAGGCCTGCATCTGCAGGGGAATATCCCCGAGGAAACCAGCGATCACCAATCTGGCCAGGTCCTGGTCGTCAGAGAGACGGAAAAACAAGCCCCGCCGGTCGAAAACCGCCCGCTGCTCGTCCGCAGCCTGGGGCGCCGTTGACGCGCTTATTTTTGGCGGCAAAGCGGCTTGGCTCTTTTTGGGCAGCCAGCGCTCCAGCACTGCCGCCAGCGCCCGCGGGTCAATCGGTTTGGAGAGGGTGTCGTTCATCCCCGCCTCTAAGCAGCGCTCCAGGTCGGCTTGCATGACATTCGCCGTCATGGCGATGATCGGCAGCTGGTGGTTGAGGACGTAGGATTCTTCATCGCGGATGCAGCGGGTGGCTTCCAACCCGTCCATCACCGGCATCTGCATATCCATCAATACCAGGTCAAAGGGGATGGTTTCCAGGGATTTGAGCGCCTCAGCGCCGTCGGCGACGGCATCCGCGCGCAGCCCGAGTTTCTTGAGGATGCCCAGCGCCACCAGCTGGTTGGTGATGTTATCCTCCACCACCAGGATGCGTTTGTCCGGGTCTATGGCCGCCCAGAGTTGTTCCCGGGCCGAATGGCGCGTCACCATCGGGTGGGTGTCTTCCACTGCGGCGCTCCCGGCAGGCCTGCCCAGAACGCTGCACAGCACATTAAACAGGTCGCTGTGGCGCACCGGTTTGACCAGGTAACCGGCAAAACAAAGTGCTTCAAAACGGCGCGCATCGCCCCGCTCTCCCACCGAGGTGAGCAGCACCAGGCGCGTCCCGCCCAGGGAGGGGTCGCTGCGGATCGCCTGTCCCAGTGCTGCGCCGCTCATGCCCGGCATGTTCATATCCAGGAGCGCACCCTGGAAGGG
>Ga0118677_10013171_pt1 | contig 11962 bp, 9 predicted proteins | sample AliMusrvi5mmetaG_FD_86154 | JGI IMG/M metagenome (GOLD analysis project Ga0118677, IMG submission 86154) | reverse complement strand
GGCGGTGTTGCTCGGGGGTCGGCGGATATGTATCCAGCCAACCCCGTCGAAGCCTTGCAGCCGGGCCGTTCTGACTCGTTCCCGTGCGGCAAAGACACCCGATTCGCGCCGCGGGGGCCCCTTCTGCGCTGGCAATTAGATGGTTTTTGGGGGCGACGGGTCGTGGGATCGAAATGGTTCCTGTGGGTATGCGGGGGCAGCGAATTGCGCGCCGCGGGGGCCCTTTCTGCGTTGGAAGATACACGATTCCAACGAGATGTTCGCACAACGGGCTGGCGGCCGAGCTATCCGCGCACATCCAGCGGGATGAAGGGACGCTCCACGCCGATTGCCTTGTAGGCGGGGCGGATGATCGGGCCGCTGTTGACGATCTCCTCGATGCGATGGGCGCACCAGCCGACCACGCGCGAGATGGCGAAGAGCGGCGTGAACAGATCCATCGGGATGTTCAGCATGTCGTACACGAACCCGGAATAGAAGTCCACGTTGGCGCTGAGCGTTCGCGGCTTGGGCCGCCCGCGGTTGAACAGCTCCGGCCCGATGCGCTCAATGATCTCGTACAAGCGCAGCTCGTCCTCGCGCCCCTTGGTCTTGGCCAGGTCGCGCGCCTTTTCGCGCAACGTGCCGGCGCGCGGGTCGGAAAGGGTGTAGACGGCGTGGCCGAGGCCGTAGATCAGACCCGTGCCGTCGCCGGCCTTCTTCTGCAGGATCTTCAGGAGGTAGTCGCCCACCTCCCGCTCGTCGTCCCAGCGCGTGACGGCACGCTTGATCTCCTCCATCTGCTGCATCACGCGCAGATTGGCGCCGCCGTGCCGCAGCCCCTTGAGCGAAAGCGTGGCGGCGGCGATCGCGGAATAGGTGTCCGTGAAGGAGGAGGTGACGACGTGCGTCGTGAAGGCCGAGTTGTTGCCACCGCCGTGCTCGGCATGCAGCACGAGGCACAGGTCGAGCAGTTCGGCCTCCAGCCGGGTGTACTGACCGTCCTCGCGCGTCAGAAACAGGAAGTTCTCGGACGTGCTCTTGCCGGTAACCGGGTGGCGCAGCAGCAGACTGTGGCCGAGGTGGTAGTGGGCCTTGGCCTGATAGGCGTAGGCGGCCATGACCGGAAACCGCGCGATCAGCTCGATGCACTGGCGCAACTGGTTCGAGAGCGAGAGATCGTCGGGCTGCGCGTCGTACAGGTAGGAAGTCAGCACCGCGCGGGCGATGCTGTTCATGACGTCCTTGCCCGGCACGCGGGTGATGGCACCCTCCTTGAAACCGTCCGGCAGCCGCCGGTTCGTGTCAAGCACCGCCTGCCAGCGGGCCAGCTCGACCGGCGTGGGCAGGTCGCCGAACAGCAGCAGGTAGGCACACTCTTCGAAGCCGAAGCGCTTCTCGCTCTGGAAGCCCCGGATCAGGTCGTGCACGTCAATGCCGCGATAGAAGAGACGACCGAGGGCGGGGACCTTCTCGCTATCGGAAATGATGTAGCCGTGCACGTTGCCGATACCCGTCAGCCCGACCAGCACGCCTGTGCCGTCGGCATTGCGCAGACCGCGCTTGACGTTGTATTTCTCGTACAACGCCGGATCGATCACGCCGGTGGCGCGGATCTTCTCCGTGTAATTGGTCAATGTCGCTTCGTCCAGCGCGACGGATGGTGCTTTCGTGTCCATGCGCTTTGCCTCTCGTGCGATCCCGGCAGCCCCGGTTCCATGAAACGTGGCTTGAGTATGAAGACAATCCTACGGCAGATCAAGCGGAAGAATGGACCTCCTGAAAATTGCGAGTTCCTCCACAGAAATCCGCGGGCTGCAGGGCCGAAAGGGGTCAGTCGATGTGCCCCCACCGCCGGGAAGTGAACGGCCAGTAGACACAGGTAGCGGGCCCCAGGAGGTTGCGGCGGGGGACCGTTCCCCAGTAGCGACTGTCCTGGCTGTTGTTGGTGTTGTCGCCCATGGCGAAGTATTCGTCGGATTTCAATTGGATGCTGTCGGCGGATGTGTGCAGCGCGCGCGGGAACCGCGCCGGATCCACTGCGCCGATCGCATGATACCCCGCATACGGCGGCGCCCAGCCGGCCAGTTTCTCCCGGCGCGCAATGCGGGCGATGGCGTTTGGCTCGTACACGGCGTTCCCGTTGATCCACAACTCCGGCTCATGCAGCGAAAGCGTCTCGCCGGGCAGGCCACACATGCGCTTGATGTAGTGCGTCCCCTCCGGCAGACCGCGGATGTTCTGTGTCGAGAAGACCATGACCTCGCCACGACGCGGCGCACGGAAGTTCCAGAGCCAGCGATTAACGAAGACAAAGTCGCCTTCCGTGACCACGCCCGACCAGAGCAGCTGTCCGGCGGGGAGCGTCACACCGCAGCCGGAGACCAGCGGGAACCAGGGAAGCGCCGGCGAGCCGGACGCCGCAGCCTCGGCCCAGCGGCTCAGCAGCCCCTGCAGTTCAGAACAAACCTGTCGCTCCTGGGCCGGAGAGACCGCCCGGCCCATTCGCCGCAATTCGCAGACCTGATACGCGGCCAGCAACGTCTGCAGCGCCCCCTCCTCCACCTGGCCGCCACGTGACCAGTTGAAGACTGTCAACACCACGGGAAAAACCTGCTGCAAGGCATACAGCCGGCCATTTTCCGCATCAAAGGTGGTGCTGACGGCGTGCTGCAGCAGGAGCGCGTCCTTACGCAGCGTCTCCGCCACCTGCCCCTGAGCCGAGGCGCAGGGAAGAAAATCAGCACGGTAAATCCCCACATGCCGGGCGGCGACATCGTTCGGCAGGAAGAACATGTCATAGCCGCGATCCAGCGCGGCCAGCCCCATGTGGCGCCCGGCCGCGGCAAGCTTCCGCCGCAAGAAAGTGTCCTTCTGGCACACGGATTCCGGCGGGAGGACGCCCGTCCAGTGCCCGCAGACCACCGTGGTGTAGCCGGGAACACGGTCATCGTTCCAGAGCACGGCGACCTTGTCGTCGCGCAGCGACTCCACACGGTTGTACCACTCGCCCGTCACCAGCCAGTTGGCGGCCTTGAAGAGCGGCGCATCAAAGGTCCGCGGCGCATCCTGCTCGCGGGAACTGATCCCGTACAGCGTCGGCTGCATGGAGCCCGTGGGGATCTGGAAGGGCTGGTAGAAATAGGCGCGAAACGCCATGGCCACACCCAGGGCCACCACCAGCACCTCGAAGTTCTCGCGCCACCCCGGCAGAACGCATGACGGGGTCAGCTCCTCCATGCGTTCCTGCAGCTCCAAGGCGGCGTCCTCCATCGCCTCGCCTTCGCGGTCTTCGCGGTGCGGCAGCGCCGCGTCGAGACCGGCCCGCTCGTCGGCCGTCAGCACGTCCTCGCGCATGTTGCGGAACGCGCGGGCATGGTGGATCAGCGCCCGGAGCTGCTTGCGCTGTTTGCGACGTTGGAAGATGTTCATGGCAATGGCCTAGGGTTCAGCGGTTCAATGGTTCACGGTTCAACGGTTTGGCGACAGATCATCCCGTCGCGTTCCATGTTCACGTAGATAATTGATGAATCCACGGATGGCAGCACGTGTGCGCCGCGCCTGCTCGTATCCATCGGCAAACTCTTCCGAAGTTAATGTACGCCTCATCCAGAGCAACATACAGTTGGCTCTGCACTTCGGTACAGGATCGTTTGGCAATCCGGAGAAACCGAAGAAACTCGGCATTCGTCTCGGCGTCGAATCCCTCCGCCGTGTTGTGCAGCGCAGACCCGGCCGCACGCTGGATCTGATCTTTAAGGCCGTAATCGCCGGCAAATTCATCCTTCCGGGTCAATCGGTAAACCTTGCGGGACAACTCACGCGCGAGTTGCCACGCCTCGATGTCCTCAAACCGCGTGATCTTCATACGGCTCCAACCGCTGCACCGTGAACCGCCGAACCGTGAACCTAATCCTCCGCCCCTGCCCCGCCCTTCAGCACGGCGATAAAGGCGCCCTGCGGCACGCGCACAGTGCCGAACTCCTTCATGCGCTTCTTGCCTTCCTTCTGCTTCTTTAGCACCTTCTGCTTGCGCGTCACGTCGCCGCCGTAGAGCTTGGCGGTCACGTCCTTGCGGAAGGGGCGGATATCCTCGCGGGCAATGAAATTGCGCCCGATAGCGGCCTGCACGGGGATCTTGAACATGTGCGGCGGGATCGTGTCGGCCAGCGCCTTGCACATCTGGCGGCCGCGCGCCACGGCCTTGTCCTTGTGGACCATGCAGGAGAAGGCGTCGACCACCTCGCTATTGAGCAGAATGTCCATGCGCACGATGTCGCTGACCTGGTAGCCGGCCGGCTCGTAGTCCATGGAGGCGTAGCCGCGGCTGACGCTCTTGAGGGTGTCGTGGAAGTCGATCAGGATTTCGTTCAGCGGCAGGCGGCAGGTCATCAGCACGCGCTTGGCATCCACGCTCTCCGTGGCCTGCATCTCGCCGCGGCGATCCATCACGATGCGCAGCATGTCGCCGATGCAGGTGTTCGGACAGATGATGGTGGCCTTGATGACAGGCTCCTCGATGTGGTCGATGCGCGTGATTTCCGGCAGATGCACCGGATTGTCGATCTCCACCATGTCGCCGTTGCTGAGATGCACGCGGTAGACGACGCCGGGGTGCGTGTTGATGATGTCCAGGTCGAATTCGCGGCGCAGGCGCTCCTGCACCACTTCCATGTGCAGCAACCCCAGGAAACCGCAGCGGTAGCCAAACCCCAGCGCGACCGAACTTTCCGGGTGGAAGGTAAAGGCCGAGTCGTTCAGGTGCAGCTTTTCCAGCCCCTGGCGCACCTTCTCGTAATCCTCGGTGCTGACCGGGTAGATGCCACTGAAAACCATCGGCCGGATTTCTTTGAACCCCGGCAGCAGTTCGGTCGCGCCATCCTTGGTAAAAGTGACCGTGTCGCCAATCTTGATTTCGCTCGGATCCTTGATCGTGCCGACGAGGTAGCCCACCTGTCCAGCCTCCAGCACGGGCACGGGCTTCTGGTCCGGGCTGAATACACCGACTTCGCGCACCTGTGTGGTCACGCCACTTCCCATGAAGCGCACGCTGTCGCCAACCTTGATTGAACCGTCCACCACCCGCACGTACGTGATCACGCCGCGGAACACGTCGAAGACCGAGTCGAACACCAGCGCGCGCAACACCGCAGCCGGGCCGCGCGTCTTCGGCGGCGGAATGCGCTGCACCACGGCCTCCAGCACGTCGGGCACGTTCAGGCCGGTCTTGCCGCTGATCAGCAGCGGATTCTCCATAGAGAGGCCGAGGATGTCCTCCACCTGCCGCTTGACCTCTTCTACGTTTGCGTTCGGCAGGTCGACCTTGTTGATGACGGGGATGACTTCCAGGCCGTTCTCAATCGCCAGATAGGCATTGGCCACAGTCTGGGCCTCGACCCCCTGCGCTGCGTCCACCAGCAGGATGGCGCCCTCGCAGGCGCCCATGCTGCGCGAGACCTCATAGGAAAAATCCACGTGGCCGGGGGTATCGATGAGGTTGAACCGGTAGATCTGGCCGTCGCGCGCCGTATAGTGCATCGAGACCGGGTGGCACTTGATGGTGATGCCGCGCTCGCGTTCAAGATCCATGGCGTCGAGGGTCTGCTCGCGCATGAGGCGCATCTCGATCGTCCGGGTCAGCTCCAGGATGCGGTCTGAAAGCGTGGTCTTGCCGTGGTCGATATGGGCAATGATGCAGAAATTGCGCGTGTTTGGAATGGTCTGGTCCATGTTCAACAGGTCCTATTGGTCCGATGGGCCCTATAATTCTTTCCCATAGGCTGCGGCAGCTGCCTGGCGCATCTCGCGTACGCCCGCTTTCAGGTCCGTCTGGCGGAAGAGCGAGTTGCCGGCCACAAAGGCATTGGCGCCGCGCGCAGCGCAGGCCGCGGCTGTGGCGGCGTTGATGCCGCCATCCACCATCAGCAGGAGGCCCGGCTGTCCGCGACGGATCGCCTCGCGCCGGATTGCGGCGAGCTTCGGCAGCATCCCCTCCAGGAACGACTGTCCGCCGTAGCCAGGCTCGACAGTCATGACCAGCACCTCGTCCACCAGTGGCAGGAACGGGAAGACCGCCTCGGCCGGCGTGGCCGGCTTGATCGTCACGCCGGCGCGCACCTTGCGCCGGCGGATTTCCGCCAACGTTCCGGCAACATCGCAATCCGCTTCCACATGAATCAGGACGGTCGCTGCCCCCGCCTCAATAAACCGAATCGCGTAGCGATCCGGTTGGGTCATCATCAGGTGGGTGTTCAGGGGGAGGTCAGGTTCGGTGCGATGGGCCATGGCTGCCACGTCCGGACCGAAGCTCAGGTTCGGCACGAAATGGGCGTCCATAATGTCCAGATGCAGCGCATCCGCGCCCGAGGCTGCCACCTGCCGGCAGGCATCGGCGAGATGGCCGAAGTCGGCGGCCAGAAGGGATGGAAGGATCGCGATCTCCATGGGGCGTTAGTTTCGCAGATCGTGCCGCGAAACGCAATTCCGGGGCGCGACAGGGTTCGCCATTAGGGCGCTCAGGCTGAGACACCCATTACCACAAAGTTAAGATTTAGACCCCTGCGCCCGCCATGCTTGCTTTTCCGCCTCTGTTTTGATTAATCTTCTTTATGCGAATGTTTACTCCACTTCTTCGGATGTTTTCGTCAGCGTATAAGCCCTTGCTACCGCATAAGCGATTTCTTATCACAGGGTTTCTATTCGCGGTTCTTGCGGCGGGTACAGGGACAGAGGCGGTGGCACAAACGGCTGACCAGCAGGCCGCTCCGGAACCGTCCAGCACGAAATCGCAGGGTGATGGGTCCGGTGGAATCTCCCGCGCCTTCTGGAACAACCCGTATCCCTCTATCTACGGTCAGGTCGAGGCGCTATTCATCAAGCAGGAGTCCCGCCCCAGCGGCCAGTCGATCATCGTCGACGCCTTCACGCATGCGCCGTTCATGTCGGAGCCCGACTTCGGCTTCGATCCCGGCTGGCGAGCCATGGTTGGCAAGCGGCTTTGCAATGGCTGGGCGCTGGAGTTCTCGTACTTTGGCCTTTCGGAGAGAACTGCGCCCGCAGCAACCGCCAACCCCGGCGCCGGCGCGTTTCTGATTTTTCCGGGCAATTTTGCTGGCAATGTATTTGTCGGCATGGACGGGGCGCAGGCGAATTATTCTTCCAGGCTGTATAGTTTCGAGCTGAATTTGCTTGGCAATTGCGGATCCAGTGACCCATGCGGCACCGAAAGCAGTGGGGACCGCTGCCGATCCGTTGAATGGTTTGGCGGCCTGCGCTATCTGAATCTTGGCGAAGAACTCAACATTTCAGCCCAGAAGACGGTCGCCGGCGCACTCGAGGAAGGCAATTACAACATTCGCACCGCCAACCATCTTCTCGGCGCGCAAGTCGGGGCTCGGTTGCGGAGTACGTGGTCCCGGTTCGGCTGGGAGGCGACAGGCAAGGCCGGTCTCCTCGGCCGCGATGCGCAGCAGACGCAATCGGTGACCGACTTTCCCGCTTTCCCGTTACGGCCGACTGTATCACGCAGCGGAACCGGAGTTGCTTATCTTGGCGAAATCAATGTTTCGGCGCTCTACCGCCTGACAAAGGTCTGGACTCTGCGGGCGGGCTACAACGTCCTGTGGCTCGACGGGCTGGCGCTCGCCCCAGACCAACTCGATTTCAATTTCGCGACGACACCGAGCGGCAACCATTTGCACGCCGGCGGCGGCCTGTTGCTGCACGGCGTAAACGCCGGGTTGGATGCGCGCTGGTAAGGCATCAGTGATGGGGCCCGGTTCGCGCCTGAGCAGTTGGGAACGGCTATTGGCGGCAGACCTGACCCCATGCGCCGAAAGGCCCGGTACTATTTCTGTTCCGCCTACGGCGTCTGCACCTGGACGCGATAGAACCGCGCTGCCACCGCATTGGTGTCGTTGAGCGACATCTGCCCATCCAGACCCGGGGTCCAGGTCGCACCCGGCAGGTTCGTCCATACGCCGCTGACCAGGTTGGTCGCGTACAACAACCGGTAGACCCGTCCCGCTGACGCGGTCTGGAAACAGACCACCCGGTTGGGCGGTGGGCAGGGACGAAGGAACCGCAGAATATCGAACACTGATGTTTACTGAAGGGCGGACAGAGCGGAGTGCCATTTCTACTCGCTGTTCTCCGGGTTGACAAGACGCAGGCCGCAGAACAGACTGCCACCAGGAAATGACAGCCACCCTATCCTGTTCACACGCGCCATTGATCCTGCGGGGCGTACTCTTCGCGCCACCGCTTTTTTGCGCTCCCATGGCCGGTATTACCCACAGCGCCTTTCGCCGCCTGCTGGCCGACTATGGCGGCACGGGCGCGCTCTGGACCGAAATGCTTTCCGCCAAGATGATCCTGAACGAAAACACCCTCGAATCGCCCTGGCTCAAACGTCGCCCACAGGAAGGCAAGGTGATCTATCAGCTTCTTGTCACGGACGTCGAGCGTCTCTCCGAGACTCTGGATCGCCTCTCTGTGCTTCGTCCCGATGGAATTGATCTCAACATCGCCTGCCCCGCCCCCAGCATCCGGCGACAGCGCGGTGGAGCTGACCTGTTCGAGGATGCCGGCCGCCTGCGTGACATTGTCCGCGTGCTGCGGCGTGATTTTCCGGGCCCCCTGCTGGTCAAGACCCGCCTCGGCCGTCAAACGCCGGACTGGCGCACAAAACTGCATGACCGGCTGCACCTGCTGGAAGACGAGGGCGTAGATGCGCTGACCATCCACCCGCGTTATTCCGAGGAGAAACTCAAGCGATCTGCGCGACACGCCCTCTATGCTGAACTCGCGGCCGAAACCCGTCTTCCGATCATTGCCAACGGCGATATCCTCGGCCGCGATTTTGTTTGCGATCATTCCGCCCAACTGGCACCCACCGCCGGGCTGATGATCGGTCGCATGGTTGCTGCCCGGCCGTGGTTTTTTGCGAAGTGGCAGCATCCTGAACTCACGGTGGATTATTTAGCCGTGTGGAACCGCCTGTGCGACTACATTGCCGAAGATTTTCCTGCCAGACATACACTGGGCAGGATCAAGATCCTTGCGCCCTACTTTGCCCGTAACTTCCTCTTCGGACACACCCTTTTCTCGAAGATTCAGTCGTCGCCAGATTTCGGCACGGCCCGATCCAGGGCCGCGGATTTTCTCCTCCAGTCCCCCGACCTTGCGACTAACGTGACACTGGGCGGCATCTGATCGGACGGGGGGCCAGTCAGGCTGTCGAGCGGCGAGGGAGGAAATGGACGAAGTGGATTGGGGGACGGAGTGGGGAAAGAGGCTGTTAGGCTGTAGGCTATTAGACTGTTAGGCAGCCGGGCGGCGGGCTGTGGGGGAAGATTGAGATTACGATTAAGATCAAGAGTTGGAGGTCGGAGGGCAGAAGGCGGAGAGGGAGAGCGGCGGCGAAAGGACTCGACGCCCTACCCCGCGGCTGGAGGCCGCGGTTACAGGGGACGGGGGAGAGAATTACGAGTGGGCAGGCGGCGCGCGTCAGCTGCGCGGGTAGATCGCGGGGTTCTGGCGCTGGCAGGCTTCGATGAAGTGGCACGGCAGGCAGTCAAAACAAAATTGGTTTGTATTGTGACCTGACCCCGATGCCGCGTGCGTTTGTCGCGAGCGTCTCGTGCCGGGGAGGGCTGGATCGGAAGCGTCCCCTGGCGTTCAGTCTTCGGCATCGAGCAGAAATGCCGCCACATCCGCGCCTGTGACAACGGCGGGGCCAGCCGCACTAGAGACATGAGAGGCCTGTCTCCCCGTGACTCCACCGGCGCGGAATGCCGCTGCTGTCTGGGGGCGGTTGAGATGATCGCGGGGCGACACGACTCGGATGCGTCGGGGGGCGAGCGCGGCGCGAAGATCAGGCAGGTCGCCATGCTGCAGGAGGCCCGGCACAATCACGGCCTCGGTCCAGGCATATTCACGGTTCTCGGCCAGCGAAGCGAGGTTGGCCGGTGGCGCATCCTCCACCACACGGCGAATGCGCGGGTCGAGGATCGCCGCGAAGAGCGCAGGAAGTGCGGCTGAGCCGCGGCCATACACGGCCAGACGATTGGCGCACACGGCTGAATCCCGGCACAGCCAGGCGGCGGCCAGCAGGATGTCCGCCGTACGCAGGCCGGCCAGCGATTTTCCCAGCAAAAGCGCGTCGTAGGTCAGCTGGGCCTCGACCAGTGGAACATAATCGAGCCAAACCTCGTGCAACGGCTCCAAGCCTGCAGCGTCCAAGTCGAGCGCGGCGATGCCGGCGGCAGCGAGCTCGCGGCAGAAGGGATCGGTCCGCCACGCGAAGTCAGCCGGCTTGGCGCGCGCCACCAGAATGGCTGGATAACGGCCGCGGCCGGATGGCCGCCACAGGCGTGCTGTCACGACCGGACGGCCCGGCGCATGGAATTCGAGCAACTGCACGGCCGTGCCGCCGGACGCCGCACAGGCACTACGGACGAGGGCGTGTGGCGCGCAAGCTGGCACATCCAGCAGGGTGGTCAGGAGCTTGCGCCAGGCAGCCGGCGTCAGCTGCGGCCGTGTTCGCGCGAGACGGCACGATTCAACGGCATTGTATTCGGCGGTGCTCTTGCCGCCCAGCGATGTCAGGACGATGCCGGTCTTCGTGCACCAGGTGGCTGGCTCCGGCGCGATCGACTGGGCGGGGTCATGATGAAGCGGCAGTTCCGTGTTTTGCAGGCAGCGGCACATCCAGCGATAGGTCTGCGAGCGCGCGGCTGGCGTCAGGCAGTGCCCGCCCTTGGCCACGGTCAGCGCCAGATGCTTCGCCAGTCCGATGCGCCGCAAGACCTGCCGTGCCTCGCGATAGCCGGTGCGCAGGCCGTCGAGCGGAAAGATGTCACGAGTCGTGCCACTGAGCGAAACCGGCCGCGGCGCGCAGGCGAGGAGAAGATCGGAGGCTTCGATTCCCTGCGAAAGGAGGCCGAAGGGATCCTGCTCGGGATCGGGCTCGGCATCGACGGCGCGGTTTTCGATCCGCCGCCGGAACGTGGAGAAAGCACAGTTGGCATGCACGGCGCGGATGCGCGGGTCGAGCGCCGCCAGCCAGAGCGCTTCCCATCCACCGCCGGAGCTTCCGGTCGCGCCGACGCGCCGGCTGTCGATGTCCGGCCGGAGTTGCAAATAGTCGACGCACCGGATCGCGTCCCAGAGACGGTGGGCGCCGAAGTTGCGGCCGAGCAGGTAGGCTGGAAGCCCGGCAGCGCCGTGCGCACGGCAGGCGCGTGAGACCGTGCGCTGCCCGCTTTTCCGGTCCACGTACTCGTCCCGCTCGCCCTGCCCCGGAGGATCGAAGATCAGCACCGCAAAGCCCAGTTGTGCCAAGGAGGCTACCATGCGCTGGTAGGGAGGGAAGGCTTTGGCCTCGAAGCTGTGGCCGCAGCAAAACAACACAGCCGGAAACGGCGGCAAGGCGACGACCGGCAGATAGAGGTTGGCTGTGACGAAGAAATCCGGGCGTGACTCCAGCACGATGTGCTCGACACAGAAACCATCGCCGCGGAAGGCAGGCGTCACACGCGGGCGCAGCGGCGTGCGTGCAGGCCAGGCTTCGACCCCCTGTGTGCGGCGAAGAAGGGTCCGCAGGCGGGTCGCATAACGCAGCACGCCGGCGCGCGTGTGCAGTTTCGCCAGCCGTTGCGCGTGTCGGCGCTCGTTCTCGCGAGCCAATCGCACGAGCCAGTCGAACAGCGGCCGCTGCGCACCGGACGGCTCGCAGGAGCCAGCCTCCGGCCCGGACGGCGTACGCCAGCCGACGAGCGAGACGTCCTTGCTGAACCGGTGGCGCAAGGAAGGGGGGGGTGTTTTCATGCCGGCGCCGACCGCGTCAGCTGCGCGGGTAGATTGCGGGGTTCTGGCGCTGGCAGGCTTCGATGACGGCGATCTGCCGGCGCACCTGCTCGGGGGTGATCTCCAGCGGCGTCCCGCGCGTGAGCGTGCGGTACAGCATGCTGTAGAGGCTGCC
>Ga0118677_10013169_pt1 | contig 11964 bp, 9 predicted proteins | sample AliMusrvi5mmetaG_FD_86154 | JGI IMG/M metagenome (GOLD analysis project Ga0118677, IMG submission 86154) | reverse complement strand
GCTTGTGCACGCTGTCCACGAAGTACTTGGTCATGGCCGGCGACTTGCCGTCCTTGGGCGCGAGGTCGTACTTGATGGCCATGCGCTTGAGCTCGTACATGAGGTCGGTGATCTTGATCCCGGCCGGGCAGCGCACGGTGCAGGAGTAGCAGGAGGTGCAGAGCCAGATGGTGTTGCTCTTGACGACGCGGTCGATCATGCCGGCGCGGAAAGCGCCGATGATCTCGCGCGGGCCCCAGTCCATAAGGTAGCTCGTGGGGCAGGACCCGGTACATGTGCCGCATTGCTGGCAGATGTTGATCTTCTCTCCGCCGGGCATGCTCATGACGTCTTCACAGAACTGTCTGTGAAGCTCTCTAGCTTGGGCTGTGGTCGCTAGCTCCGTCATTCTCCTCTCCAGTTCGTCATCGCCGGACTGATGCACGCACTCCGCGTCCCCCCAAGGAACCGGAGCGTGAAGACGTTCTGCGGGCGCTCCGCGCCGAAGACGGCGCCGAGCGGGGCGGTCGCGCCGCGAGGCACAGGTCTCCCCCGTACGCACCACGCAGCGGGCCGCGGGGGGTTCCCCGCGTGACTACTTTCACAAGGTACAAGGTATCACGGCAGGAGGCGCGGTCCCTCTCACGTTCTGTACAAAATGTGGAGACCCGCAGTCCCAGTTGGCACGGGTTCGGCAGCCCCGCCCGCGCCGCTTTGGCCAAGCCGCCGTCGAGCCCGGCCCGAGCTTGGCCCGAGCTTGGCCCGAGCCCGGCCCGGGCTTGGCCCGAGCCCGGCCGCGCGGCCTCAGTCCAGGCCGACCATGCCCTCGCGGATGGCGTACTTGACGAGGTCGGTGACCTTGTGCAGCCCGAGTTTCTCCATGATGTTGCCGCGGTGCGTCTCCACCGTCTTGCGGCTCAGGCACAGCATGTCGGCGATGTCCTGGTTGGTGTTGCCCTCGGCGATCAGCTTGAGCACCTCGCGCTCGCGGGCGGTGAGCTCATCGGCAGGCTGGCGCGCGGGGTGCTCGTGGACGCGCTGCAGATAGTCGTCGAGGACCGCCTCAAGCGCCTTGGGCTGGAGCACCCGCGTGCCGCCCACCACCAGGCGGATCGCGCCGACCAGCTCCTCGGCCGTCACGGTCTTGAGCATGTAGCCGGTGGCGCCGGCCTGGACGAGGCGCAGCACGCAGTCGCGACGGTCGTTGCGGGTGAGGGCGACGATCCTGACCTCGGGGTAGCGGCGCAGGATCTGCCCGGTGAGCTCGAGGCCGTTCATGCGCGGCATGATCGTCTCGGTGACGATGACGTCCGGGTGGGTGGTCGCGACCAGGTGGATCGCCTCGAGACCGTCGGGCGCTTCGCCCACGACGGTCATGTCCACTTGCGCATCCAGCAGCGAACGCACGCCCTGGCGCTCGATGGCGTGATCGTCGACGAGCAGGATGCGGATGACGGCGGCCGAGCCGTTCACTGACCCCTCCCCCACGCGACGGCGAACGGCGGCGACAGGCCGTCACGCTGGTATAGCTTCCGACGCCATTCTACGGCTTTCACCCCCCGGCCGGGTAGGGTCGTCACTGGCCTGCCCGGCAGAGGATGGCGGCGCGGCATGGACAGAAGGGCGGCGGACGGCCGCGGCGGGCGGGCGCCGGGCGCGCCGCAACGACGACGGGCCGGGCCACCACGCTCCCACCGCGCGGCCCCGACTCCCGGCGCGCGTGAGGCCGGCTTTGCGCCCACGGCCCCCGTGCCCTAGAATGCCGAAGCTTCACTTTGGGCCGACGTAGCTCAGCTGGCAGAGCACATCACTCGTAATGATGGGGTCCTCGGTTCGATTCCGAGCGTCGGCTCCAAGACTTTGCTGGCAACGGCGGGTTTCCCGTCTTCCCCATCCCTGCCGGGGATGCCGGCTTGCCAACATCTGCCAACATGTCGGCCTCAGTTCGCCTCAGTTCGCCTCAGTTCGCCTCAGTTCGCCTAGGTTCGCCTTGTTCTTCGCGTTCCGCAGAGTGTCCCGGAACCGGGCGCCGCCCGCTTCTTGCTGCTTCGCCGCAGTTCCACCTTCCGCACGCCGCCGTGCGCCGTGGCGCTCACAAACCGGCCGTCCGATGCCTCGCTCGAGACTACGCTCAAGCCACCTGTCGTGAGTTCGCAGGCGCCACGTTGACGCCGATGCTCGCTCGCGCCTATGAGGGCGATCGACGCAGCCCGAGGTGCGAGAGCTTGAAGTGAGCCACATGATGGCCTCGCGTCGGCGCAGATTCGCGGGATGGCCGGCCTGCCCCCTTGACCTCTGTCGGTCTACTGAGCCCCGAACTCCACGTCATCGTCGAGAGGGAAGCAGGGCCGCCTGAGCTTGCGGTACTCGCCCATCTTGCGTAGGTCTGGGTGATTGATGCCTTGGCTTTCGACCTCGACGTAGCCTCGCGGGATGTCGCCGTAAGCTCGCTTGATCGTGTTGCCCAATCCCTTGAGGATGATCACGTCCAGCTTCGCGAGATCGATGCCCAGCACTTCGAAGACGTTGATCGCCTCGGTCCCCGCCTTGAGTTCGCTGACTGGGATGAGAATGCCGTCGGCGTCGAGCACAGCGATGCGCCCCACATCTTGCATGAGCGTGGGATCCCAGCAGGCGAATGGGATCGCTTCGTCGCGCAAGCTCACGACTCGTGCCCGGATGGGCAACGGCGCGCCATGCCGGCCATCGGTCTTCCCCCCCACCGTGCCTTCGACCACGCCGCCCGAGCCCGCTCGAAACGCCGCCTCCACCATCTCGGGGTCGCACAGCATGCACACGCCCGCCGAGGTGACCCCGGCTTCGATCACGTCGCGCAGCACCGCCGTGCCGTCGCCGGGTCCGCCGCCGAGCGGATCGTCGGCCTCGTCGATGAAAGCCCACAAGCCGCCCGCTTGCCTTGCTGCCGCGACTGCGTCAGCAACCGGCGTGAGCGGCCAGATGAAGCCTTCTCGCAGGTCCCAGAGCAGCTGCCCCATCTCGCCTGCCACGACTTTGGCGAGATCGGCGTCGCCACCGGTCGTCACCAGCACGGAGGCGCCGGCGTCTGCCTGGTCGGAGCCGTAGAAGCCGGCGAAGACCGAGACGTCAAGCACGCGAGGATCGTCTTCGCATTCGAACGCCCGCTGCATGAGCGTCCGCATCGGATCCCGCTCGGTGCACGTGTTGATGGCCGGCAGGATCAGCGGCGGATGGACGCGACAAGCGGTCGGCGTGACGTCCCCGCGAGCTATCGCCGCAAAGAGCTCGGCGGCCTCCAGGCCACGCTCGTAGATGTCCGTGTGCGGCTCGGTGTCGTAGCCGAGCAGCAGGTCCGCAGCGTCGACCATCTCTTGAGTCAGGTTGGCGTGCAGGTCGAGCACGGCGACGACCGGCGTCGCTGCGCCGACGAGGCGCCGGATGCCCGCCAGCAGGTCGCCCTCCGAGTCGTCGAGGCCCTCGACCATCGCGGCGCCGTGCAAGTCGAGGAGCACTCCGTCGACCGGCAGGGCAGCCCGCAGCCGAGCGAGCATGCCCTCTTTGACCTCGGCATAGGCCGCAGCTTCGATCTCGCCGGATGGCATGGTCTCCGCTGCGGCCAGCGGCACGAGCTCCCAGCCATGCTCGGCGGCCTTCTCGATGTAGGCGCCGAGGACGGTATGCGTGCCGCGCGCCACGGCAAGCAGCTCCTCCCCGAAGCACCAGCCTCTATCGAGGTAGACCGGGGCGGTCTCGAACTGCACGACCCGCGTCGGCTCGGAGCAGAAGCTGTTGCTCTCGTGGTGGAACTCGCCGATCGCCACCCTCACCGCGTCACCTCGCTTCTCGCCTGCGACTGGACGGAGGAAGACATCACTTGATGCGCCAGTAGCTGGGAAGGTCGTACCAGGGCGTGACAGCGCTCAGATAGAAGCCGCCGACGCTCTTCGAGGCCATCGACGTGATCAGCGGCTGGTAGAGAGTCACGTAGGGAGCGTTCGCCATGATGATCTGCTGCATCTGGGTGTAGGCCGCCAGACGCTGAGTGGGTGGCAGGCCAGATGAGGTCGCAAGCAGCTGCTCCAGCTGCGGGCTCCACCAGAAGGGGTTGTCCATGCCGCCGTTGACCGCATTGCTCTTGCTCGCCAGCGACACGACGAAGTCCGAGGGATCGGGGAAGTCCATGTACCACTCCGTGATGCTGAGCGGCATCTTGTGCGGCGTCGACTGCACGGCGTAGAAGGAGTTTCGGTCCAGAAGCCTGAGTGACGCCTTGACGCCGACTGCCGCCAGATCGTTCTGGATCGACTGCGCCAGCTTCGGCATGGGGTCGACGTTGTTGGCATAGAAGGTGGTCGAGAAGCCGTTCGGGAAGCCCGCTGCGGCCAGCAGCTGCTTGGCCTTGGCGGGGTCGTAGCCGTAGTACTGCTTGCCGGGCTCGGACCCCGGCATGCCCTCCGGAAGGAACTGCCACAGCGGCACGGCCTGACCGCTCTGCAGCTTGCAGAGCTTCTCACGGTCGATGGCCCACGAGAGAGCCTGCCGGACTTTGAGGTTGTCGAAGGGAGTGAACTGAACGTTCATGGAGAGGTAGACCCCGGCGATCTCCTTCTCCGAGTAGACCTGCTGCTTCCACTTGGGGTCCGCCGTCATGCGCGGGATCTCGGCCGGCGGGAGACCGTCGCCAAGCACGTCGATCTGTCCGCGCTGCAGGCCCAGCAGCGCCGTGGTCGGGTTGATCGAGAAGGCGAACTTGAGGCCGTCGAGATAGGGCTTGCCGGCTTCCCAGTAGTTCGCGCTGCGCTGAAGGACGATGTTCTGCCCCGGCGTCCAGTTCACGAAGGTGAACGGTCCGGTGCCCAGCGGATGGCGGGCAAAGCCGTGGTTGCCCCACTTGGCCACCCACTCACGGGGCACGACGTTGCAGAAGTTGAGGGTGAGCGCGTTGAGGAAGGCGGGGTCGGGATTCAGGAGATCGAACTCGAGCGTCGAGGGGTCGACTGCCTTGATCCCCGCGATGTGCGCCGCCTTGCCGGCCTGGTACTGGGTGGCGCCCACGATGCCCGTGTAGAAGTAGGTCGCCGGAGCGAGCGGCATGCGCATCATGCGCTCGATGCTGTACTTGAAATCGGCAGCGGTGACGGGCCGGCTGACCGGCGCCTGGAAGTCCACGCCGGGCCTGATGTGGAAGATGTACGTCTTGCCGCCGTTGGTCGGCGCGGGCACCGTGGTCGCGATCAGCGGTTGGAGCTGGGTACCCGCCTGGCCCGGGACCGGCTTGTAGCGCAGCAGTCCCTGGTAGATCGCCTGCATCACCTGCGTGCCGGTGAGCTCCCAGTCGACGGCCGGATCGAGGTTCTGTGGCTCGGATTGGAAGGAGGTCGTCAGCGAGCCGCCGCGCTGCGGGGCCTGCGAGGTCGCTGACGGGTTCGGTGCGCTCGAGCTCCCGCAACCGGCGACAGTGACGAGCAGAGCGGACGCGGCAAGTACGACTGCAAGGCCGATGGTCGCCGGGGCAAGGGCGCCGAAGCGCCGGCCTCCCGCTGCGTCGTGAGGTTTCACCACGGCTCCTTTCCTAGCAGTGCGCAGGGCACCCCGGCGCAACATTCGGCAAGCTCGAGATGGACGGTCCCGAATCGCACAGTGCGGTAGTCAGGAGACATTTCACATCTCCAGAGGTCGTTGGCGCTGCGCCAAGCGGCGAGCAACCGCGGTGAGCAAGCGGACGCTGTTCTCGACGTCGTCGCCCGACACCACCTCGGCAGCTGTGTGCATGTAGCGGAGCGGAATCCCGATGAGGGCCGTCGCTGCGTCAGGCGTCGCGGCCAGCTCATCGGCGTCTGTCAGCGTCTCCCCAGCAGCCGCACGAGCCTGCACGGGCACGCCTTCCTTCGCGGCTTCGTCCCGTATCAGCGCGCCGAGATCCTCATTCGCGCCGGCGCCGCGGCAGACCGTTGGCCCCCGTCCGAGCCGCACGTCGCCGCCGGCCCGCTGTGGGGTAATCGAAGGATGGTCGCTTGCCCACATCACGTCGACGACGATGATGAACTGAGGATGCAGCTCACGGGTGAGGCGGCGAGCGCCGAGGAACGAAGTCTCTTCACCGACCGTGGCGGCGGCAGTGACGCAGATCCCTTCGCAGTCTTCGGCCAGCGACTCCAGCGCACGAAAGGCCGCGTAGACGCCGGCCCGGTTGTCGAGTGCTGGCGATGCGTAGCGGCCCGGCGAGATCTCGGAGAAGTGCGGCCCGAAGGTCACGGGATCGCCGATCTGCACTGCGGCCAGGGCAGCCTCACGCGACTCTGCCCCGACGTCGAGCCAGAGATCCTCGAACTGCACAACCTTGCCGCGATCTTGCTCCCGAATGAAGTCGTTGGGCAGCCTGCCCACGACAGCGTCTCTCGGGCCCGCCGACGTGTGAACGACCACGAAGCGACCCGGCAGAAGCTCGGCATCGATGAATCCCGCAGCGCCGATCTGCACGAAGCCGCGCTCGTCCGCTCCCGTGACGATGGCGCCGATCTGGTCGGCGTGTGCGGCCAGCAGGATCCTGACTGCGTCGGGCTGGTCGGCGCCGATCGTGGCCATGAGATTGCCCAGCGTGTCGAGCTCGATGCGAGCCGCAGGCACATGCGCGCGCAGGCGCTCGGCGACGACTCTCTGGACCGCGAGCTCATGTCCTGACGTGCCCGAGGCCAGGCACAGCTGGCACAGGAACTCGAGGTCGATCACTTGATCCAGTAGTCGGGCAGCCGGTAGTAGGTCACTGGGCTCAAGTAGAAGCCGCCGACTCGCTTTGAGTACATCGAGTTCTGGATCGGCTGATAGAGCGGCACGAACGGCACCGCCGCCAGGATCTGATTCTGGATCTGTCCGAAGAGGGCGAGGCGCGCCTGCGCCTGCGCCGGCTCAGCCATCGCCTGCCCCTGCGCGAGCATGCGCTCGACCGTAGGACTCCACCAGAAGCTCGCGTTGAATCCCCCCGGCACGGCCGACGCCTTGGTGAACAGCGGCATCACGAAGTCAGACGGGTCCGGGTAGTCCTGCCTCCAGACGCAGAACCCGACGGGCACCTTGTTTGGCTGGCCGATGAGCGTCCAATAGGTGCCCCGGTCCAACGTGCGGATCGAGGCTTTGATGCCGACCTGCGCAAGGTCGTTCTGAACAGACTGCATGAGGCGCGGCCACGGATCGACGTTGTGCGTGTAGAGCGTCGTCGAGAAGCCAGTGGGATAACCGGCGTCCGCGAGCAGCTGTTTGGCCTTGGCCGGGTCGTAAAGATGCAGGGCGTCGGCAGGCAGAGACGCCTCGCTCACGTGGCCCGGCAGGCCGGCCGGGTAGAGCTGATTGATGGGGAGAGCCGTGCCGGCCAGCAGTTTGATGATCCTCTCGCGGTTGATGGCGTAGGCCACGGCCTGGCGCACCTTTGGATTGTCGAAGGGCTTCATCTGCGTGTTCAAGAAGAGGTAGTCGTTCTCGATCGAGGGCTCCTGAGCGACCTGCTGCTTCCAGGTGGGATCGGCAAGCACGCGCTGGAAGTCGGGCGGGGCGATGCCGTCGCCGAGCACGTCGACTTGGCCGCGCTCCAACTGCAACAGCGCCGTCGACGGCGTGACCGAGAACTTGACGTCGATCCCGTCGAGGTAGGGCTTGCCGGGCGCGCCGTAGTAGTTGGGGTTGCGCTTCATGACGAGCTCTTGGCCCGGGGTCCAGTGGTCGAGGAGGAAGGGCCCGGTCCCCAAGGGATGACGTCCGACCTGCTTGCCCCATTTCGCCACCCATTCCTTGGCGATCACGCTCGTGAATGGCATCGAGAAGGCGTTCAGGAAGGCGGCGTCGGGCTGACTTAGGGTGACCCTGACGGTGTAGGGGTCGAGGACCTCGTAGCCGGAGATGTGCTTGGCCTTGCCGGCCATGAAGGCGGGCGCTCCGACAACTTCCGTGTAGAAGCTCGACGCGGGCGCAAGCGGCAAGCTCATCATGCGCTCGAAGCTCCACTTGAAGTCGGCAGCAGTCACCCCGCGACTGACCGGAGGCGCGAACTTGATGTCCTGGCGCAGGTGGAACGTGTAGGTCTTGCCGCCGTTGCTGATCTCCGGCATCGCCGTCGCTAGATCGGGGATCAGCGTCGTGCCAGCCGTCCCAGGCCCGCTGGAGTACTTGAGGAAGGTATTGAAGAGGCAGTCCTCTTCAGTCCAGCCCTCGTCCCAGTTGATGGCTGGATCGAGGCTTTGGGGCTCGCTCTGATAGGTGATGACCAGCGTCCCACCCTTGTGCGGAGTCGCGCCGGAGGAGGTGGCGCTCGCGCTGCTCGCCGGAGTCGTGCTCCCGCAACCAGCCGCGACGAGCAGCAGGCCGAGAAGCACGAGTACGGATGGAGTGCCAATCCACACGCGCCGCCGAGTGCGCGACGCTGCCCTGTTGAGCCTGTCCATCTCGCGCTCCCTTCGCTGCGCCCCCCGTACGAGCCGAATCCTACATCTCAAGACCACTCGCGCATGACCAAGCGCGAATCTCCTCAGCGGTCGGACACCGCGTCGACCTGGACCTCCACAAGCCAGTCGCGCTCCACGAGCCGGGAGACCTCGACGAGCGTCGACGCCGGCGGCGTCTCGCCGAAGAACGACTTGGCGATCGGCGGCTCCCAGCGCAGGTACTCGTCCATGTCGGTCGTGAAGGTATAGATGTGGGTCACGCCCTGCCACGAGAGGCCGACGGAGGTCAGCGCCGTCGTGACCTGCTCGTAGCACTCGCGGATCTGGGCCGCCATGTCGCCGCGGTGCAGGTTGCCGCCGTCGGGTGCGACCGGCACCTGCCCGCCGATCCGGTAGTGGACGCTGCCGGCGGCGCGCACGACGTGCGCGTACATGTTGTCCACCGGCTCATGCAGGCCGGCGGGATTGAGCTTCTCGACCGTCACGGTGGCTCCTTCGCGTGGACTTTGATCAGAGCGGGGTCGCTGCACAGGCGCGTCTGGCGGCCTTGCCTTTCAGGCCGAGATGCTAGACCCTCGGGGCGCACCGGACCAGGCCTGCCAGTCCTGCTGGAGGTGGTGAAGATCTGCATCGACTAGCTTCAGTCGGCAGTCGTCGGCAAGAATGGGGTTCATGACCAACGTCAACGGCCCCTGCTTCATGGCCCGCGCCGCTGTGCCGGCGATGCTCGCAGCCGGCTGGGGGCGCAGCGTGAACATCTCGATGAACCACCAGACGATGCGGCGACGCGGCTTCTCCCCCTACGGCCCGTCGAAGGCAGCGCTTGGGACGGAGACGATCGTCTGGGCGCAGGAGCTCGCCGGGACGGGCGTCACCGTCAGCGCCGTGCTCCCCGGCGGCGCGACCCGCACCGGCATGATCCCCGATGACGCGCCGGCCGAGCTGCGCGCCTCTCAGCTCGACCCGCAGGTCATCGTGCCGCCGCTGGTCTGGCTGGCCTCGCCGGCCTCCGACGGCCTCAGGGGCCATCGCCTCGTGGCGGCGCGCTGGCCTGCCGGAGCCGGCGACCGGGCGGCGGCCGAGGCAGCCATCGACGACGCCGGCTGGCCCGTCGCGTAGGCGACGACCGCAAACGAAAGGAACGACATGGAGTTCGAACAGGCCCTGCGCGAGAGGCGCAGCATCCGTGCCTTCAAGCCCGACCCCGTCCCCGAGGAGCTCATCCGCGAGATCCTCGAGGCGGCGCGCTGGTCGCCCTCGTGGGCCAACACGCAGGCGTGGCACGTCTTTGTGGCGAGCGGCGAGACCCTCACCAAGCTGAAGTCGGCAGCCCCGACGCCGGCGACAGGCGAGGCTCCCGCCGGCCCCGACTTCCGCATGCCGCGCGAATGGCCGCCGCAGCTGGCGGCGCGCACCAAGCAGCTGTCCTTCCTCCGTGACGCCTTCGCCGCGACCGGCGGCGAGGCTGCGCTTGCGCCCGCGAACTTCTACGGCGCCCCCTGCGTGCTCTACTTCACCACCGAACCCGCGATCGAGAGCGACTACCTGCTCTTCGACAGCGGCCTGCTGGTGCAGTCAGTCTGCCTCGCCGCCCACGACAAGGGCCTCGGCACCTGCATCATGGCGATGGCGGTGCGCGACCCCGAAGCGCTGCGCCCCGCACTGCCCGGCGCCGCCGACCAGCGCTTCGTCATCGCCGTCGCGCTCGGCTATCCTGACGGGGAGGCGCCGATCAACCGCTTCGAGCGCCGCCGGGCTCAGCTCGAGGAGTTCGTGGCCTGGGTGAGGTAGAAGCGCTGGGCGACCCCGAGCGCATGGCGGCGGCGTCGCTGGTGGTCATCTGCGAGCAAAGGAGCGTCATGCTGCAACAGCGCAGCTTCGGCAAGATCGACTTCCGTCCCTCGGCGCTGGGCTTCGGCGCGATGCGCTTGCCGCAGCTGGCGGAGGGCGCCGCTGCGACAGATGACGCCTTCGGGCGCATCGACGTGGAGACCGCGGACGCCATGCTGCGGCGCGCCGTCGCGGCCGGCGTCAACTACGTCGACACGGCCTACCCCTACCACGACGGCGCCAGCGAGCGCTGGCTCGGCCACGCGCTGCGCACGGTGGCCGGCGACCTCTGCGGGCCCGGCGACGCCGGCCTTGCCGAGCTGCGCGGACGTCTGAAAGTGGCCACCAAGCTGCCGATGTGGAAGCTCGAGGCGCGCGAGGACTGCGAACGCTACTTCAGCGAGCAACTGGAGCGCCTGCAGCTCGACTCGGTCGACTTCTACCTGCTGCACGGCCTCCGTGCCGGGAGCGTCGCCAAGCTGCGCGAGTACGGCGTGCTGGAGTGGGCCGAGAAGGCGCTTGCCGACGGGCGCATCGGCCATCTGGGGTTCTCGTTCCACGACCAGTACGCGGTGTTCGAGGAGGTCGTCGACGCCACCGACCTCTGGGAGTTCTGCCAGATCCAGTACAACTTCATGGACGAGGAGTTCCAGGCCGGCACGCGCGGGCTCGAGTACGCGGCGCGCAAGGGGCTGGGCGTGATCGTCATGGAGCCGCTGCGCGGCGGCCGGCTGGCGCGGCGGCCGCCGGAGGCGGTAGCCGCGCTCTGGTCCGCCGCCAACGCGCGGCGTGAAGCCGCCGGAGAGGCGCCGCGTACCCCAGTCGAGTGGGCTCTGCAGTGGGTCTGGCGTCACGAAGACGTGTCGTTCCTGCTCTCCGGCATGAGCAGCATGGAGCAGCTCGAGGAGAACCTCGCGTGCGCCGGGCGAGCGGCCGCCGGCGCCCAGACGGAGGATGATCTTGCCACCTACAGCCAGGTCCGTGACGCCTACCTCGCCTGCAGCCCCATCGACTGCACGAACTGCCGCTACTGCCTGCCCTGCCCGAGCGGCGTCGCGATCCCCGAGGTCCTGGGGGTCTACAACGATGCGATCATCTACGGCGGTGGACCCGCGGCAGCACGGTTCGCCTACGGCTGGATGCCGGAGCCGCAGCGCGCCGAGTCATGCACGCAGTGCCACGACTGCGAGGAGCTCTGCCCGCAGCAGCTCGCGATCCCCGACTGGCTCGAGAAGATCCGCGCGTTTGTAGCCATCGACAAGTAGGCGCACCACGACGTCGCGGCCATCGGCCACTGGGCGTGCCGGGCCTTCAGGCCCCTACGGCCGCGTCGCGCTGCGCGCCGACCCGGCGCCGCGGGCTCCCGGAAGCTGCTCAGCCCGCCTCGGGGGTCATCGGACTGACCGGCGCAGGTACGCCGACGCGCGGGCCACTCGTGGGTCGCTCGGGCTTCGTCACGCTGTCGTCCGGCTGGCCGCGCTTCGCGTCCTTCTCGCGGAAGACCTCTTCTTCCGAGATACCGTCGAGCAGCGCCTCGAACTCGCGGCGCTCGAGCGTCTCGCGGGTGATCAGGATCTTGCTGATCCGGTCGAGCACCTCGCGCTTCTCGAGCAGCACCGTCGTGGCGCGCTGGTGCGCGTCCTCGATGATGCGGCGGATCTCGTCGTCGATCTGGCGCGCGACCTCGTCCGAGTAGTCGGCCTGCTGCTGGAACTCGCGTCCCAGGAAGGGCATCGACTGGTCG
>Ga0118677_10013167_pt1 | contig 11967 bp, 7 predicted proteins | sample AliMusrvi5mmetaG_FD_86154 | JGI IMG/M metagenome (GOLD analysis project Ga0118677, IMG submission 86154) | reverse complement strand
CTGTTGCGCCGCAGTGGAAAAGAGATTTAACAGAGTGGGTAGCAAAATCGCAACCAGGAGGATGCGTAGATCCCACGTTTGCCAGTTGCGCGCCTGCAGGCCTGGCACGACTGCGGGGGCAAGCGTCCAGCAAGACGCGCGGGTCCGGATCCATTGCCAAATTAGTTGCAGGCAGAGCACGCCCCCGGCAAACAGGATTTTGAATTTTTTCGCCCGCGCCAGTGGGTCGAGCGCGCGGATGAAATCGTTTTGGGTTTTATAGCCGCAGGCGGTTTGGTGGCGAGAAGGTGATGTTCAAGGCTCGGTACAGGGGACTGGGGCCGACGCATAAGTTGGCGCAGATAAGGCCGGGTACGCTGGAGTCGTATTTTACGGAGCGGTCATATTTATTCAGTACGAACAGGCTGGGTCAGCCGACGCGATCGGAGTTGCATTATGTTCCGTGGCCGCTGGAAGATGCGGAGGCGGAGATTGAGCAGAACGATCTGGCGGCGGCAATGGGAATACAGTTGCCGAATATAGAGCCGGTGCTGCATTATTCGCGGCGGTTGGGTGTGTATATATGGCCGTCGGAGCTGGTGCAAACGGCGATGGCGGGGCGACCGGTCGAGGCGGTTGTGTCGCCGATGGGGTAGGGCGGCCTGAAGGCCGGCCCAGTTCAGAGTTCACAGTTCTTAGTTCAGAGTATTCCGATCTGCTTGCAGCTTTGGGCTGTGGGTAGATCGCGGGGAGCGTCTTCCTTCTAATGAAAACGTGTGATGCCTGGTGCCCAAGTTTGTTGGGGAGCGTAGATTTTCCGACTGACAACTTAGAACTAAGAGCTACGAACTGGGAACTGGCAGCGGAAGCTGCTTTTATAATTGGCAACGGAAGGGCGCGGAGTATGGCGCAGAGGTTGAAAGAGTTATGGCTGGATTAGTGGGTCGGGTAGCGCTGGTAACGGGTGCTTCGCAGGGGATTGGACGGGCGTGCGCGCTGGAGTTAGCGAAGGCCGGGGCGAAGGTGGTTTCTGAAATCAAGGTGGCCTTGACGGTGTGGAAGTTTGCGCTGCCTCAGGAGACGCATTTCCGCACATACCTCTATACCGGTCCCGAGAACTTGCGTTGGGGGCATCACCTGACGGTCAGTTTGGACGATCCGTCGGTGGTTCCCCTGTTCGACGCCTACTTCCAGATGGCGCATCAGCACCGGCTGAATTTTAATCCCGCGGGCGGCAACGGCCTGGATGAAGTTTTGGTCCAGTTTTACAAATATTATAATGGAAGCGCGTTCACGAATCGCGTCGGCAAGGGAGTCGGGCAGAACCTGGCCTGCATCACGCCGGAAGGAAAGAGCGAGCAGGAGTTCAAGGATGTGGCCAAAAAGATTGTCGCGGAATGCGAGGCGAAAAAGTTCAAGACAACCGTTGTCAGCTACATCTGGGACGAGCCGCATTCGGCTGCCGACTTTGCCCAATCCAAGCAGAGAGCCAAATGGGTGCATGAAGCGGTCGGCAACAAACTGCTGACCTTCATCGCCACGCCGCAATGGCAGAAATACGATGCCGGGGATGTCAACATCTTCTCGGAGCCGGCCAAGGAGGATATTCCCAAAATCGTGGCGCGGGGCGATGCGGTCTGGGCGGTCAACGGCGGCTACGGCGCTGGCCCCTATGTGGATTCGCCCGGTTTCGGCGGTCGGTCCATCGTGCTGATGAACTGGAAAATGAATCTGGGCGGCTGGCAATTCTGGGATTGCTGCTACTGGCTGGACAAGCAGAACCTCCGCAAGAAGGGGTTCTCCTATGGGAAAGCCAACGCCAATCCGGACCAGTGGATGACCCCGGTCTGGACCGACCCCATGACGTTTGACGAAACCCGCAAGCCGGGTTATCCCGAGCGCGATTCCATCCGGCTCAACGGCGACGGCGTCCTGTTCTATCCCGGCTATGAGGCGGGCATTTACGGGCCGATCGCCAGTTACCAGATGAAGTCCCTGCGCCGCGGCGCGCAGGATTACGAATACCTGTGGCTCCTGCGCGCGCAGGGGAAGGAAAAGGAAGCCAACGCCATCCTCGACACCGTCTGCACCGCGCCGGAGAAATGGAACGATGATCCCGAAAGCTGGGACAAGGCGCGGCTGGCGTGGGCGAAGCTGCTGAATAAGTAGCGGCAGGACTATGCCGGGAAAATCGCGCTGCGGGGCAGCGCTCCTACAATTCATTAGCTTTTCGTTCTGTGGGAGCGCCACCCCGTGGCGCGATGCGGTTCTTCCCTGGCGCGGAACGGGCACATGCAAAATATTGCCCGGCATCCCTGCTCCCGTTATACTGCCGTTTTTCTTCAACCGTTCCGGAGCATGCCACGATGAGTCGCAAGAACTTGGCTCTGCCATTTACCCAGGAACAGATCGAGGCGGTGGCGCGTCAGTTCCCCACGCCGTTCCACATTTATGACGAGGCCGGCATCCGCGCCAATGCGCGCCGCCTCAAGGCCGCCTTTGCCTGGAATCCGGGGTTCAAGGAGTACTTTGCGGTCAAGGCCTGCCCGAACCCGTACCTCATGAAGATTCTCCAGGCCGAGGGGTTTGGCGCGGATTGCAGCTCGCTGCCGGAACTGATGCTGGCCGAGCGCGTGGGGGTCCTGGGCGAGGAGATCATGTTCACCTCCAACGACACGCCGACGGACGAGTTCGTCAAGGCGCGCGCGCTGGGGGCGATTGTCAACCTCGACGATCTCTCGCACCTTGCCTTTCTGGAACGGACCGCCGGTCTGCCGGAACTTCTCTGCTTCCGCTACAACCCCGGCCCGCTCAAGGGCGGCAATGCCATCATTGGGCACCCGGAGGAGGCCAAGTACGGTTTCACCCGCGAGCAGTTGTTCGAGGGGTACCGGATGGCGAAGGCCAGGGGCGTGAAGCGCTTTGGCCTGCACACCATGGTGGCGTCGAACGAACTGAATTCGCAGTATTTTATCGACACGGCGGAGCTGCTGTTCGACCTCGTGGTTGAAATCTCGAAGAAGGTCGGGATCGCATTCGAGTTCGTCAACATCGGCGGCGGCATCGGCATTCCCTACAAACCCGAGCAGGAGGCCGTGGATCTGGAGCAGGTGGGCGAGGGGGTTCGCAAGGCCTACGAGGCGCGCGTGCTGGCCAAGGGGCATCCGGCGCTGTGGCTGTACCTGGAGTGCGGACGCATGGTCACGGGACCGTACGGATACCTGGTGACGCGCGTGCGCCACATCAAGAACACCTACAAGCGCTATGCCGGGCTCGACGCCTGCATGGCGAACCTGATGCGGCCGGCGCTGTATGGTTCGTACCATCACATCACGGTGCTGGGCAAGGAGCGGCAGCCGGCCACGGTCAAGTACGACGTGACCGGCTCGCTCTGCGAGAATAACGACAAGTTCGCAATCGACCGGATGCTGCCGGAACTCGTCCCCGGCGATCTGGTCGTGATCCACGACGCCGGCGCGCACGGCCACGCCATGGGGTTCCAGTACAACGGCAAGCTCCGTTCCGCGGAACTGCTGCTGCGCGCCGATGGCAGCGTGACGCCAATCCGCCGCGCCGAAACCCCCGCCGATTACTTCGCCACGCTGGACTTCGCGGGACTGAAGAAGTTCAAAGTGTGAAATCCGGCTGCGCCGGATTTCACCATGTGGCCCATTTCACTGGTGGCGCGCCGGGCAGTGGGGCGAAGCGGTCCTCCGCGAGCCCCAAGCGCTTGGGATGGTTCCTGGCCTCGTCGGGGACGACTTCGGCCTACTGGCTGCGGCTACACTGTTTCCCTGCATTGCTCTAGCCAAAGCCGAGGCGCGGGATCCGCGCGCCGAAAAAATACTCCGCGGTCAGCAGCGGCTCGATCTCCTCCAGCGGACGGAAGGACTTGTCCGTCTTCCGGGCCGACACATGCACGACATACCGGTGCGGACCGACCTGCACCGGATCCCGCGACCAGACGTGCTCCGGGGGCTTTTGCGCACGCATGGCGGCGAGCGCGGGCGGCGCATGCAGACAGAGTCGCCCGGCCAGAAGTTCGACCGGCACGTCCTGAAGGTGCAGGTGTCCGGCAAAGGCGCCGTAGAAGCAGTTCGAGTCCAGCGGGTCGCCCGCCGGGCTGGCCGCTCCCGCACGCGCACCGATCCGCATCCGCCGCAGAAGCGGTCCGACTTCGCAAGGCCCGTTTCCGTCCGGCGCGGGGACGTGCAGCGCCCGGCCTGTGTCGGTGTATTCATGAATCCAGCCATTCCAGCGCACCTCCTTCACCCGCCGCGTGCCCGGAAAATACTGCACCGCCTGCTTCAGGCGCTCGCGCGTCAGAAACTCCTCACGGGCCTTGAGCAGTGCGCGAGCCACATCCTCCGGCGGAACATCTGCCAGGCGGGCGGTCAGTTCCCGCACCAGCCTGCGTCCGGCGTTTGCGTCGCTCTCGGCCACCAGGATCCCGTTGCCATTGATGTGGAAAAGAAGTTCCTCCGCCGCGAACCCCGGGATGATCGGACCCTGCGTGGCGTCCATGCCGCCTGCGAACACAAATCCCGTCTCGCCGGGGTGCGGCAGCCGGATGCCGAAACGGGAGAATAGCGCGCGAATCGGGGCGCTGGTGCGAACCATGTCACGGAAGATTCCGCGGACATCCTGCGCGAACATTTCGGTGCCGTCGGTCAGGATATAGAATTCCAACCCTCCGTGCCCCTGCAGCGCGCTTCCCAGGCGCCCCATGGATCCGCCCATGAAGACCGCCCAGCAGTGCCGGATGCCGCAACTGAACACTGTCGGCAGCCCTTCCTTGGCCAGCAATTTTCCCAGAGCCGAGGCGACCGACGCCTTGTCGTGGGCGCGGATCACGGGAAGGCCCCAATCGGCATCCCGGCTGGAGACCAGTGCGGCGGTCTCTTCCAGGCTGTCCGGATCCAGAATCTCGGCCACCTCGGCCGGGTCGAGATTTCTTGCTGCCAGGTCGGCCGTCTGCGCCAGGGTGAATGCCTCGCCCTGTTCGTGGTCTTCGCCCAGCGGGGCATCGAGGGAGACGGTTTTCTGGTGGCGGGTGCTGCGTTCGAAGTAGAAGTCCCTGCGCGCCTGGTTCAGCCCTGCGGCGATCTCGCGGCGGAAGTGGGCGAGCACCGCTCCCTGGCCGCCCCAGGCGTGGCAGGTGTCCACGATGATCTCGTCTCCCTTGTGCACCAGATGCTCCAGCAACTCGGCCTTGAAGCCGTCGGGTGCGATCTCCTCGCGCAGATCCTGCTCGATGACGCATCGGACCATGGGGCGCAGCCCGACAATGAGCGCCTCCATCTTGTCCTGGTCGCCGGACGCGGCCCGGGACCACAGGTCCGCGGCAGCCGCCTCGTCCAGCGCGCGGGCCTCGGTCATGCGCTTGAGGTAGGCCACCAGCCACCCCGAGGTTGCGGGCGGCGCGCGGAACTGCCGGGGGAGGGAGATCCCCATACGCAGGCACGCTTCGAGCAGCGACGAGTCGCCGCCTTGCGCCAGCGGCCGCCGCAGGGCGGTGGCGGTGTTGCACGCCTCGCCGCCGTAGAGTGCCTGGCGCGCGGCGAGTTTGGCACGGGCCGAGGCCGGGTCGGGGTACTTGGTGCGGGATTCGGGGGGCGCCGCGGGGATTGCGGCGGCGAGATCCGGGTTCCGGGCCACGGCGCGGGAGACCGTGCCCTGGTGTACGCCCGCGCGTTCGGCCACGGCCTCCTGCGAGGGCGTGATTCCTTCTGCCAGGAGCGCGTCGATGGCGTTGCGGATCCGGGTTACGGCGCTGAACGACAGCCCGTTTCGGATCAGATCCCCGATCACGGGCCGGTCCTTGTACGTGCTGACGGATGCCTCGCTCACGCCCAGCTTTTCCGCCAGGAACTTCTGACTCGCCTCCACGCCGTCCCGCTCGGCCTCCTCCAGGATGTGCGCGATCGCGCGGGCCAGCGAGCCGTCCGCAGCTTCGACGAGGGCATCGTGAAACGGCGCGGCCCATGTCCGGATGTTGCCGATGAAGTCGACGACATACCCGGCGCGGCGGGCCACGTCCGCAAGGCTGAACGGCTTCCATTCGTCCAGCAGCGTCTGCAGCGCGCTGTCGATCCGGATCAGCACGAACGCCTGTCCGCGGGATTCGGAGGCCCGGACCGCCTCGGCGATCCGGCGTGCGAACACGGGATCTGCGACCACGGTCTTTTCGTTCAATCCTGCGCGTCGGGCGATCGCCACACGGGTGAACGGCTGGGAGGTCTTCCGGGATTCCGCTTCCTCCGCCGCCAGTGCTGCGGCAAGCCGCTCCTCCACCGGCTCCGGCAGGACCGCCCGCACGGCCTCCTCCACGAACGGATGCCGGCGGTGGTTGTTCAGCGTGCCCGGGTCCATCTGCGCGGTCACCGCGAGCTGCCGCAGGGTCATGCGGTCTCCGCGCGACCGCGCTTCTTGGCAGCGCGCCACGATCTCCAGCGCCCGACGCGGGAGATCGAGCACGTGCATCCGGCAGATCCGGATCTCGTCCTCGACCTGCGGGTTTCGCAGATGCACGATCTCGTGGCCGATCACGAAGCCGGGACGCTCCAGGTACTGGAAGGCATCGTGGACCAGGATGCTTGGCTGGGATGGAGAGCGGGAATAATCCGCCGGGATTCTGGCTTCCGGAATGTTCCGCACGATCATGGACAGGGCGGGGAACTCTGCCTCCGATGACGGCAACGCCTGGCCCTTTCCGGCGTACCATCTCCGAAAGGCCTGGCAACCATCCCGCCAGGCCGCGGCATACTCTTCCGACGCGGCAACAGCCCCCTCGCGCGTAAAAATCGCAGCCGCCTGCTCGCAGATCGAAAGGGTCAGCGTGCGGCAGGGCCAGTCGGCACGGGCGTTCAACGCTTCGGCCGGAGGAATGGAAGGCAAAACATCCACAGGGCGGGGCAGGAACCCGCCTTGCAGTGTTGCCTGGAAAACCACATCCACTTATTAAAGTGTGCCACTGGCGGGACAGGAGGTCAAGATCGCGACAAGGCAGACGACTTCCGTAGGGCGAAGCGGTCCTCCGCGAGCCCGGACACCAGCTATCCCTTGTGCTTGGCCTCGTCGAGGACGACTTCGGCCTACTTTCTGGCCTTGCCGGGGACGGCTGCGGCCTACTGGAAGACCAGCAATCCCAGCGCCACAAAGAACGCGCCCAGCGCGGCGCTGGCAGCGCCGGCGAGCTGCATGCGGAGCGGTCGGGTAATCGCCCAGGCAATCCAGCGCCGCAGGTAATACGGGTAGAGAATCAGCGTCATGCCGATGACAATGGCGAGGTAGGCGAAGATCACCAGCGCCAGCCGGAGCGGCGAAGGCTCCTCGCGCACGGCCAGCAGCAGCGGGCAGGGGAAGAGCACGAGCAGTCCGCCCATGGCGCGGCAGCTCAGCAGCTCGGCCATCCAGTACCACGACAGCGGAATGGCGGCCAGCACCAGCAGCGGAATCCATTGCCGGATCGGCTGCAACAGTTCCAGCGGCATGACGTAGAGCGCCCAACCGGCCCAGATCCACGCGAACGTGGCGAGCACGCGTCCGGTCCAGACATGCCGCGCGAACCCCTTGGCCATCCGTTCCGCCTGCGGCCGCGCGGCCAGCAGGAAGATTCCCTTGGCGAGCAGCAGCCCGCCCAGCAGCAGCGACCAGTGGGAGAGGGTCATCATTTGCATGGCATTTGCCTTTCCTGATCGAGACGGAAACCGGGAGAGTTACTGGCGCCTGCAACGCGTCATTGGTTGCCTATGATGTCAGAATTCCGCCATTGCGTCCATCGCGCCAGACACGGATATCGTTTGTTTGCCGCCATCATTAAATCTACCCTAAGCCTCCGCTTCCCCACGCCCTCGCGGACCGTCGAGGTATGACCCAGCGCCGGTGTGGTTTGCTACACTGTGCCCAGCGGCTCGAAAGGCAGCGTGGCCGAGAAGTTGGTGCTGTCCATGACCGGCTCCACGGTGGCCAGGCTGTTGCGAACCCGCTGGAACTTGTAGAGCGCATTTGTGGCCATTGGCTTGCTGGTGCAGCCGGTCACGGAGAAAGATCCCAGGTTCGTGCGCGTAAGAGCCCAGTTGGCCAGCCGGTCGTGGTTATCCCAGCCCATGCCGGTTCGGGTCGCTCTCCGGTTGGCCAATGTTATATATTCACCCGTTTTCATTGCTTGTGCTTGTCGTGGTCGCTGCAACGCTATTTGTTGTTTTGATGCCTGACCCTTTGCCCGTCTTATTTGTTCGCTTGAGGGCAGACCCCTCGAAGCGCACGCTGCAAGGCGCGCTGGGCCGCCCGGCCGGATCGGGCGATAGTGAGGCGACCAGGGCGTTACGCACGCGGTCTGGCAAATTTCCAGCGGGTGACCTGACGATTGTGGGTCTGTTGCGCGCGGCCGCAAGGCTTGAAGACTCACTATGCCCACAAATCGCCACAACGAACGAAACACACCACTGCCTCACGGAACGCGGACCACGCTACGGGCGGGTTGCAAGAAGCCCCTACACCTTGAGTTTTTTCTGATTGCCTCTAATCACAACAAATAATGCCAAACAAGAAACCACACCAAACTGGATATTGGTCTCCAAAAATAACAAATGTTCGCTTTTGGTTAAATAAACCGTCTTCCCGTAATTTACATCCACGGGAATGCTTCTTGCTTCTTCCATGCGCGGATGTTCAGGCCTGCACCTAGTAAAATACTGGCGTACGCCAACCAGCCAGAGCAATGAAGCTACGAACAGGGCTCCTATGATTGTGTCAAATGTCCGACCAGTTAAAACTGATTTATCCATGTCTGAGTAACTCCCGTCCATGCTCCTCCGCCAGCACCAGCCCCAAAAGTAATTCCTGCGCCACCAACTGGTTGCCCATGTGACACCTACCGCCCCCGAAAACCTCGCGCTTCGCCCCTCTGGCAGTGCCTGTCCCGGCATTTTGCCGCCTTTCTTGCCGGCTACGAGCGCCAGTTCCAGCCCCGCTACGGCTTCCTGCGCCCGATCATCCCCGAGGTCGTGGGCAAGTTCCTGGACTGCGGCGACCTGGAACATGGCTTCGCCCGCGTCCGCTGCGATCACTGCCAGCACGAATACCTGCTGGCCTTCTCCTGCAAGGGCCGCTGGTTCTGCCCCTCCTGCCACCAGAAGAAGGTCTGGGAAGCCGATCCGCTCCTCTGCCCGCGCTGCCAGAAAGAGATGCGGATTGTCGCGCTGATCGATGAACACGAGGTGATCGAACGCATCCTGCGCCACCTCGGCCTGTGGCAGCAAGGCGTGCGGGTCGAATCCGGTCCCGACCCGCCCGGCGACTGGGTCATCGAACCGTGCTTCGATGACCCGATCCCGGATTACGACACCGAACCGGACCTGATTTACGCGAACGGATGAACGCTCGCGGCAGGTGGGGTTTGTTACTTTTCATCCTCCTCGGACGGCAAGAACGCCCCTGCGGGCCGTTCGGGGAATACCCCGCCCGGCCCGCAGGGGCGTGTCGGGTGCATTCTGGACATTCTCCGCCGGTTCTGCTACTTTTCCCCCATGAATGCGACGCCACCCACCGGTTCCTGCGGGTCTGTGCCCGTGGTGTCAAGAAAGTCAAGAAAGCGATTTCCTATCATAAGTGATGCTATCAAACTACCAAACGAGTGGCTGGTTTTGAAGTGCCCGGTGACATCTATTTGCGCTCCGTGGGAGGGGTGGCGGCGCTGGCGGTGTTCTGCGTGGCCATGCCCTATCCATCGCCGGCGTAGGACGCTATTTCGCCTGCCGGACGATCACACGAAACTCGGCGGCATCGCCATATTCGGGTTGGAACCATTGTTTCGTGAGCGGAGTAGCAGCTTGATACGGAAGACACATTGCTGGGAACCAATATCCTGATCCAGCTTGCGACGTGAACTCGACTGTCACGTTGACGTCTAAAAGCGTAGTAGGATTCTGTCTGGGCACCACTACCGTGTTTATGTCATTGATCTTCAACAACTGAACGATTGGTTCGCCATCCGCCAAGTTGTCGCCAAACGCGTACTCCGCACCGTACGTGACGCCGGCACTGTTAATCTGGTCAAACAGGACATCTGGACTGCCTGCTAACCCACGTGCATGCACCCATTGCGCAAAACCATCCAGCATTGAGACGCTCAAACCATCCTGCGCCGCTTTTGACAGAATACTTGCAACAGGCGCGGTCCAGGCATAACGTTGCGCAGTCGAGTTAGCTAGGAGCGAACTGTATGACTTGATGGCCGGAGAGAAAAAGCCCCCAACACCGTTGGTAGATGGCCTAGCGGTGCCGGTCCACTTGTACGGGACGGTCATGGCGAAGTTGCCATTTGTGCTTGTCATAGTCGTGCCGACACCCGAGAAGGCTATCACAACACCTGCCACACCTGTGCTTGTGCCGGATTGCGTGATTCGACCCGAGATGACCGGCGGTGGCACCCATATAAAGTTAAAATTCTGCCGCATCTTCTCTTTGGTCAGGTTACGACAGGTTAAGACAGATTTGCCAAACCCACCGTTGGTGAATGAAGCCGTCACCGTTCCTGTCCACTTGTACGGGACGACCTTGGCGTAGTCGCCGCTGATGTCCGTGGTCGCCGTACCAATGCCTCCCGAGAAGGTGATTGTCACGCCTGCTACGCCTGTACTCGTTCCCGATTTCGTCACCTTGCCTGAAATAACCGGCGGCGCACCAAACGCAAATACCGCCGCAATGGTACGCGCTTGCGTCATTGGCGCGGCAATCATATTGCCTGTGATCACGCATCCGCTAGTGTTCCCCACCCATTTGACTAGGTGTGAATTTGCATGGGCTGTCGCAGTTGCCACGGCATTACTGCCGTCCGCGAACCATCCTCCAGATGTAACGTTGCCGGGGCCTATGACGGTTGTCGTAAAACGGTACTGAGTCTGCCATGTCCAAGTGAGCGTGGCATTGTTCGTTAACGTCAGCATTACATTGGTTGTATTGACCAACGTGAAGTCGTTACCAACGACAGAGCCTCCGCTACACACGTATTGCGTTGCCACACCACGTATAGGAGAATTGGTGATCGACTCCGAGACAGTATAGGGAGCGTTCGTTATAATTGGACCGGGAGTTGCCCCTCCTTTTGCAGAAATCACGTCGAGTGCAACCGGAACCAACATGGCCTCGGTTGGCAGTCCGCCAAACGTTTGTCCCCATCCAATGGTCCACGGTAGGTAATAAACTGTTGCAGTATCTCCATTAAAAGCACGCGACCCAACATCCGGGGGAGAGGAGGCAAAGTAGATAGCCGTCAGACCGCTGCATCCATAAAACGTGTAATCCCAGATGCTTGTGACGGCAACCGGAATGTCGATGCGCGTCAGACTGCTGCATCCGTAGAACGCGCCCAAATCGAGGTTTTTGACATTGTCGTGCATCGTAACATGGGCCAAACGTGTGCAATTCATGAAAGCCCATGGCCCGATCCTGTCTACGCTGTCGGGTATCGTTATGCTTGACAAAATGCTACATCCCGCAAATGTGTCTCCCTCAATCCTTGGGACGTTGTTCCCAATCGTCACGGCAGAAAGGGAAGAACAATTGCAGAACGCACCAAATCCGACATTCGTGACATTGTTAGGGATTGCGGCACTGCTCAGACTGGTGCAGTGAGTAAACGCCCACTCCCCAATATTGAATACGCTAGAAGGAATAACAACTCTAGTCATGGTAAAGCAATTTTGAAATGCATAGGGTCCAATGCCGACCACCGTCAGTCCATTCGTCTCGCTGGGAATAGTGATAACACCCCCAAGACCAGTGTAGCGCGTGATCGTACACGTGCCGTCTCCGTTGTCTGAGTAATTGAACTGCGCCTGAACGACGGCAGGCCACGACAGCACCACCAAGACAGTCCACAGGATAGCCAGACGTGCAACGCGTTTCATGAAGACCCCGCCCCTTGGAAATGGGTGCAGCATACGAAAGTTAACGTGATGGGGTGAGGGGTCGTATTTGTAAATA
>Ga0118677_10013166_pt1 | contig 11968 bp, 6 predicted proteins | sample AliMusrvi5mmetaG_FD_86154 | JGI IMG/M metagenome (GOLD analysis project Ga0118677, IMG submission 86154) | reverse complement strand
GTCCAGAGATGCTCTCTTGCTTACGGTCATTGTTACCGACTACATACGCCATGCACACGTTAAAATGCTATTCGAACCGGAAAGCCATTATGCTGAAAATATTGCTTATGGGCAGAAGATTCACGATATGATGGCAGATAGCCCATTTTTGGCAAATGTTCCTCACATTACTGATTTGCTTGAAGCTTATCAAACGGCAATTGATGGTTTTACATCCGCCGAAGTGAAAGCAAGTATGGGTTATAAAACTGATAAAACTGCTCTTAAAACTTATTCGAGCAATTTTATTAAAGTAACAAGCGAGAGATTTCGGGAACTTGTCCAGGGAATTTGTGATTCAAGTCCTGTGCAATCTTTACAAATTTCCGAATCTTGTGGCATGACTTTGAATGCAATAGGTAAAAAAGATCCCAAGGGTTGGTCAGTTGAAAATGGCGAAATTTCAGGTGATGTAATAATGACTGCTGATATCAGAGGATATAGCAAAGTTGTTCACACCATAAATTGGCAGCGTTGTTCGGGTCCTTCCGATCCGGCAAGTTGGTACTTGATGGAGAATGAGATTTTAGGAACCACTCAGGCAACCAACACTATTCATGGTTTACAAAAAGGCGCTACCTATTATTTCAGATATAGGATTGTTCACCCTGAAGGTGTAACTGCTTGGAGTGTAACATTAAGCCTTGTAATTTTGTAAAATATTGGCTTATTGAAAAGACTGATTGTGTGTTGAATATCAAAATATCCAATCAGTTTTAAACTCTTTCATGGCAGGAATTTAATCATAAATGATTAAATTTCCTGCCATTGAATTATTTACTAAATCAGGCATTTAACAACAAAAGGCGATAAATTAATTTAAGGATGCATAAAATAATTTAAGGACGCGTAAAATAATTTATCGTTGATTCAAAAGATATTCTCACTTTTTACTCTTTTTCTCTCCATCTGAGAAATGTTGTTTATATTTGTAGTCTGAATTGAAAAGAGAAATTAAAAGATTGAAAAATTTTAGGGGAGAAAATTGATTTACTTTTTTTTCAGGAAGTTTGTTTCGGTTTGGAAAAATGTTTATACATTTGAAGGCTGAAAAAAAGGGAGGTAGTGAGTAGTTGTAAAAGTTCCGTCGTGTCGGATTTGCCTCGCCCGAAAGGACCTATCGGTTAGAATTTGCAGCGCCGCCAAGACGGATTTGTAATCCGTCTTGTTGTACTATAAGAATTTATAATCCGAAAAAAATGATTATACTAAAAAAACACCTTTCCGAATTTGTAATGCCAGAAAAGATTTGCAATCCTTTCCATTTTAACCCGTAGTGCTCATACTCTCATGCCGTAATGGGCTTCTTTACACAAAGCAGAATTTATAAAAAATTGTAAAAAGGCATCAATACCCAAAACAAAAAGCCCCATAGCATCACACCACAGGGCTTTTGAAAATAACTTAAAACGTTCAGCTTATTTTTTCACAGTATTTTCCATAAGCACTTTATAGAAATAATTGTAACCAAAATCTTTGTCAAGTGCAATTTTTCCTTCCAGTGTAATTGTGTCGCCAACAGTAGCAGTAAGGTCGGCCGAAGTGGCTGTAAGGTCAAAGTCGCCTTTATAATCGGTGCCGTCCTGCAAGTGTATCCAGTTTTTATCCATGATACCTTCGTTCAGTTTGGTGACCACTCCCCTAACCTTAACTGTTTTGCCGGAATAGTTGGCTTTGTTTTTATAAAGTTCTTCAATGCTGATGCCGCCTTTGGCAGGCTCGATCTTCATGTCTTTTTTAGTCAAAACAGGTTTGCCGGGCTTTTTTAAGGCACCCGAATCACTGCCTGCACCATTGTTTTCCTTTTCAGGAATAGGTTCGGCGCTCAGATTTTCGATCAGCACAACTGCATCAAAAGTGCGGTTCAACTCTTTACTTTTAAAATTCTTGATAAGCGATCCACCTTTATAATAATAAGTTTTTCCTGTAACAGCTTCAATTGCCGGAGCAGCTATCCACCTTGTAGAATCGCCTTCGGTAACGTTCAGATAAGTGTAATCACCAGCCTGCAACACCTCTTTTACAACAACCTCATGAATGTTGGAATGTTTGTTTTTTGAAGAATTGCAACTATTAAATGATATGCAAACGGACAACAATAAGCCGATGCTGATAATGCGTGTAAATAATCTCATAAATTTTAATTTAAATAGTCATTGGTCAATTGTCAATGGTCAATGGTCAATAGTCATTGGTCAATAGTCAATAGTCATTGGTCAATAGTCAATAGACAATCAACCTGCTTAATAGAATGCATACTGACTAATGACCAATGACCAATGACTAATGACTTAATGACTAATGACTACTTCTTTGGCGGATATTTGTGTGCTATTTTTGCATCAAATGTTGCAAAGTCAAAGGGTTTGTAAAATGGATTTCCTTCCTGAATGTGACATTGGAGACATGTTTTTTCAGTTGGAACCAGGAGTCCTTTTGTTTTGGCAACTGCAGTGTCCTTCATAATATTCATTGCTTTGTATAGACTTCCGGGGCCATGGCATGATTCGCATGAAACACCGTCTTCATTCTTCAAACCACCCACGATATTCTTGTCCACATTAGCGGCAGTGGAATGACATTTTAAGCACTTGGCCTCTTTTGAAGGATCGGCAATACCATTGTTCTTGCCATATTCCATAGCTTTTGCACCGCTCAATGTTGCGAATGCTGTGGAATGTGCAGTAGCCTGCCATTTGTTATACTGTTCACCTTTTGCAGGATTGTTATGACACAATTTGCAGGATACAGGGCCAACGTACTTGGCCACATCCTGTGCAATAAGTGCATTGCCTATCAATGCAAGCGAACACAATACCATCATAATTTTTTTGTTTAACATTTTCATTTCCCTTTCTTTTTTTGATGAATACTATTTGAATTGTTTAAATTGTTTAAGTGTTTGAGTTGTTTAACGACATACCAAAATTAATATTCCTTTTGCTATAACCATGCCAAAATAACAATAATTAAGATAATCTCACTTTGGCATTTTTAATTTCAAAACTTGATTCCACTCCTATAAGTCTTTTTCTTGCCGCAAAGACTCAAAGTCTCGAAGTTTCGCAAAAAAAACAAACTTGCTTTTCAATGCTTTGTGTATCTTGATGTCTTAGTGTCTTAGCGGCATTTTGCGTTTTATTACTTTTCGGAAAAGTCTCAAACTTTATGATCGCTCAATATCCTCCTTATTATCGTCAGTTGTTTTAAATTTCCTTTCCTTTAATCCTGCGCCAACCATCAACAAAATTAACGTGATGATCATTATCCATGCCCACAAAGGGAATTCCGGAGTTTCGTCGCTTGCATAACTGTGCATCCCTTTCGATAGATAATAATTAACTCCAACAAATGTCATGATCACCGTACCGAAAGCGATGATGGATGAAACATTGAAAACATAAGCGCTTTTCAGTTTAGGTATCAGGCGAAAGTGCAGGATCATTGCGTAGAAGATCACGATGATCAGCGCCCATGTTTCTTTGGCATCCCATCCCCAATAGCGACCCCATGCCTCATTTGCCCAAACACCGCCAAGGAAAGTGCCTACTGTTGCAAGTGCAAGCCCGATTTCCAGGTTCATTTCATTGATGAGCGTAAGTTCTTTTATCAACATGTCCAAACGCCCGGCATTCCTTGCAGTCTTAAACAAGTAAAGAAAAATATTGATAAGCCCTAGCATGAAACCCAGTCCAAGAAAGCAATAACTGATGGTGATGGAAGCCACATGATAATTGAGCCATGCGGATTTCAATACCGGCTGCAGGTTAGTTAGCTGAGGATCGTAACTGCTGAAACCTGCTGTCATAAGCATGATAAAAGCGAGTACTGCCGTTGCCGCTAAAGTGATTCTTGAATATCTGAGGAAACAAAAACCTGCCAGTATTCCTCCCCACGAAATAAGTATAAGCGCTTCGTAGCCGTTGCTCCAGGGCGCATGTCCCGACAAGTACCAGCGAAGCCCCATTCCAAAAGTGTGATAAATAAAAGCAAAGCTAAGCAGAACAATGAACACATTCAATGTCCAGCTTATCAATTTGCTTTTTTTCTGTTTCAGATTTTCTGTGAAGGCCAGTACAAGCATTACAAGACTAAGGATGCCATAAATGTTTCGCAGCATATCAAAGATCTTGGCTTTGTTGTAAAACATCTCGTAATTGACCTGCGATTTAGAAGGAAGAATATCGGCGGCGGCGCTTCCGCGTTGAATGTTGTCAATATATTCAAGTATTTTATCAGCTCTTGCATAATCATTCGATTCTGTGGCTTTGATAACTTCTCTGAAATACAAAAGGAGGATATTGCTATAGCTAATCACAGGCAGTTGCAGGTCATCGTTGATGATCTTCATTTTCCCGGTCAGCGGAGCTGTTGCCGACTGATCATCCCAACTTACCCATTCATTATTTTTAGAGGTTTCCTTTGGAAAAATCTTCAGTGAACTTCCGTTGAACAACTCCATCGCAATGTTAAGGCGCTCGTCAAGTTTAATGATCTCCTTATCAAAAGTGTTTTGTACAGAAAGGTCTTTTCTGAAAGCTTTCTCAGAATACGAAGCAAGCCTGTAAGCTCCTGTTTCATCAAAGAAATCGTTAAAGGTGGCGTATGTTTCAGTTATTCCAAGCACATCCCTGACTGATTTCTCACGAATATAAATGATCTTTTGTCCCTTCCAAAAAGTAGGATCAAGCATCATATCCATGAACATCTGCATGCCATCCATTTTCCCTTTTCCTTCAATATCGAATGCGTCCTTTCTTGAAATTTTGTGCATGACATCATAAGCAAGCGTATGTATGGGTTCGAAACGACCGTCATAAGTCTGCACTATCAGATGACCAAACTTGTCAGCCTCAGCTTTACTCACTGCATTCTGAAAAGTTGTTTGAGAATATGCGGTGTTAAACAATCCGAAGAGCAATAAAACAATAGTTGTCATACCAGCTTTGCGCATAGCTCTGACTTTCTTTATTTGCTGCCGTAAAGTGTAGAATCGTGAATTTCTGCTAAGCAATGTAAGTATAAAACCCAACCCTAAAAGGATGTATCCGATATAAGAGATCCATGTTCCATAAAAATCATGATTGACTGAAAGTATTGTTCCTTTTTCATCAGTGTCATAAGAAGACTGGAAAAACCTATAGCCTTTATAGTCCAAAACATTGTTCATGAAAATTTCATGGTTCTCTCTTAAGTTCGCAGTAGAATCAATGAGTGTGACAGCGCTCTTGAATGATGAAGGACTTGTAGATCCGGGATACCTGTCAAGAATATATTTGTTGAGGTAAATTGAAAAAGGCAACCTGATCTCTTTTGGTCCGTAGGCAATATCTAATTTGATATCGCCAAGTATGGTTTCCTGGAATTTGGTAACATAACCTGTAGAAACATGCACAGGGACTTCCTGCGTCTTGCCATTATAAGTAACATCCGTAAGCAATATATCAGCGCCCTTTTCGCCAGTCTTTCCTGCAACGATTTCCTTTTTGGCTTTCTTGTAAAGTTTGGTGAAAACGAAAATAGTTCCTGATGAATTGTAAACATAATTTTCTTTGAAACGAACAGAAGAATCTTTGGCAATGGTGTCTTTATTCTTTCCTCCCATGGTTGACATTGTAAAACCAAAAGGCGAGGCAACCTTTAATATACTATCGGTCCCTGTGATTTTGATAGCGTTTTTTGCTGTTGTATTATTAAAGGCAATTTCAAGATTTCCCACACTGCCGGCTTCACCATCCTTAATAATTACATTCTGCATACCCTCCTCATCAGTATAGGACAACTCTATCATATCAGCACCCCCGGCAACATTATCCTTGCATTGTTCAACAGCATTCCTGATGTATTTTTTATAATCCACAGCGATGTTCCCTTTATTGTCAATGGGAAGGCTTAAATGAAAAGAGTTGTCACGGTAACTAATCAAATTAACCTGACGGTCGAGCGAATAGGTTTTGCTTTTATCTGTTGCCACAAGTTGCAAATATGGTTCAGATGTTATGATCACATTGGAGGATTCACCTTCCCTGATATGCATGGATCCGTCAAAGCCAATGTAACGGGTTACCCCTGCACCAAGGATCATCAGAATAAAGGCAAGATGAAAAGTCAGCCCGGCCAATTTGCGTTTGCCAAGCAATTTGTACCTTCCAACATTTCCGATAAAATTCAGCACCAAAAGAAGCAGCAAAAACTCGAACCATTTTGCATTGTACACCAAATGACGAGCAGTCAGCGTATCATACTTATCTTCAATAAATGTTGCAGCAGCCAGCGAAATGGCCGCAATAATAAGCAACACAGCAGTAGTCTTTGTTGAAAAAATAATATCAAAAATCTTCTTCATAAAATTTCTTGTTTTTTCGAATTCCATTTATCCAATATTTGTACTTCCGCAAGCGGACACTGGAATTCTTACTTAAATAATCTATACAATTTTAATCGAACAACAACGAATTTTTGTTTTTCTTAAAGTCAGAAGATGAACTCTGACAGATGCTACAAGATGCGTTCTGTTTTATTTTTCAATGTCAAGCAATGTTTCATCTTTTTCAATTTCGGTTCTGAAAAATTCATCAACATCAACACCTGACTTCCTGATGGTAGCAATAAACAATTTTGTATAATGGCTCAATTGCTTTTCAGTGCGCGTGCCAGCCTTCATTGCTGACCATTCATTAACAACCTTTTTAAATTTCAGTTTATGTTCTTTTTTATATTGAACAAATGTCATCGTACCATTGACTGAAGTAAAGCTGATGGGGTATTCATCCGGACGGAACATAACGAAGAATAGATGCCAGATAATAATAGCCAATGTGGCAAGAACAGCTTCATAGAAATGGATGATCTCGCTGACTTTGATGAACCACACAGGCGCCCAATTGCCAACCATTGTAGGAAACCACAACACTAAACCGGTAATGCCCATTATCAGTGTTCCCCATATCAAAGCCCAATATTCGATCTTTTCCATGTAGGAGTAGTTATCAAAATCGGGATGTTTCTTTTTAATACGAAGGAAGAACAACATATTATTCCATGCCATTTTGAAATCACTGATTTTTGGCAATAAACCTTTAATAACATCACGTCCTCTTGGTGTAATTAATAAATAAACCACATGATAAAATGCGAGTACTATCATAACAATGGCACTCCCTCTGTGAACCCAATGCCTCACAAATTCATTCAAACCCAGATACTGCAAATTCTGACTCCACCAACTTGTCGGATATTTTAGCTGAAATCCTGTTGCTGCCAGAATAATGAATGATACAAGCAAAACGATATGCTGCACCAGCTCATTTCTGGTCAAACGGGGTATCCTGATTTCTTTATTTGCATGTTTATACCTTTCCTGCAAATCATAGATTAAAATGATCAAATTATGAATGAGCATAAAACCAATTGCAAAAATGATTAACCAGATGTATATTGAGGTTACAATACCTTCAACCTTACCGGCAGTACTGTTTTTTTCTGTGACGTGAGAATAACTCTTGGCGAAAACATCTGTTGCTTCTTTATGGCATTTCTGGCAGGTAGCGGTAATATTGTTAGGATTTATGGACGATTCCTTGTGATACTTTGGCAATATTTTATGCACATTATGGCAGTCAATACACATTGCGGCATTCGTATCGCCGCGTGTTACTGCAAGACCATGATAGCTGTCGAGGTAACTGCTGGCATTCTTTCCTTCAATTCCGTATCTTTCCGACAGCAATAAATTCTGATGACATTGCAGACATGTTGTCTCCTGAAGTTTTCTTATCTCCTCTCTTTTCGTCAGTGTGTTAATGGCGCTGATGTTGTGTTCACCGTGGCAATCATTGCATGACGGCGCCTCACGAACACCCTTTTGTACTGCGATCCAGTGAATGGATTCCTTATATTCTTTCGCCTGTTTGGCATGACATTTTCCGCATGAATCAGGTATGGCAATACTTGAAATAGGTGATCCTTCCTGAACCCTGTTCTTGATGTTGTGCTTGCCATGACAGGTGACGCAAGTTGGAGCCAGCTTACTTCCAGCCATTACAAGTTTGCCATGAACAGACTGAGTGTACATTTTACCGGGCTGCTTGACAGTAAAAGAATATTTGCGGGCCATCAGTGAATCATCATGACAGGAACCGCATGTTTTTGCAAGATTCTTTGGTGATACTTTGCTGCTATCATTTTTCACCCTGTATATGCTGTGGGTTCCGTGGCAGTCCCAACACTGGGCTGCTTCATAAACACCAGAAGTTAGTGATAAACCATGGATACTCTTTTTATGCTCCTGTGCAATTTCTGCATGGCACAAATAACAATCAGTTACAGCAGTGCCTTCAGGAACTTTTTTATGTGATGCAAGATTCTTCGCAACATAACCATGGCAATTGGAACAGGCCAATTTGCTATGAACAGATTTTGCCAAAAGGCCTTTGTAATCTTTCTTTTTATGACATTTCAGGCAATTGTCATTTACCATTGCCACCGTGTGATAAGGAGCAGAGAGCTTATTTACAGTATGACATTTGCCACAAATACTTTTCTCTTTATCTGCAATTGTTGAAGGAGATTGCACATCATGCTTTCCATGGCAGAGCTTGCATGTAGGCGCTTTGACAACGGAAAGATTTAATAATTTATGGTGAACATCATTGTCAACCAGCTTTTGATAATTGGCATGACAGCTTCCGCAATCAACCGGTGCAAGTACTTCGGGATGGGGAAAATCTTTTACGTTCGCATCTTTGTGGCATGAGATGCATTTTTGATTTTTGTGAACTGAAGCAGCCAGAATCTGGCTGTTTACATACATTGAAACTGTCTGACCATACCTCACTGTTGTTAGTGTTGCATCACTATGACACATCAGACAGTCGTCATTAGTTTGTGTAAAGATATTGCTGCTAGCAAGGAAAAACACCAGGAATAGCAATATCCTTTTGGTCCAATAAAAAAATAAATGTTCTTTCAAAAGCTTGATTTTAATTGATGATTATTCTCCTTAATTTTTCAACACCAAGAGATATTTCGCTTGATTAAGTGGTTTTATTTCCAATAAACATTGAACCTTAAACCCTGAACTTTAAACAAAACCATTAAAATAATAATTGAATCTTCGATAGGATATTCCTATATTTCCTATTATTTCGATAGCACAAAAATATCAAATTATTTTTTCCTGACAAATTTTTTCATTGTCTTTCATTAAATATAAGTCAGCCATTATTGAAAAGGCCAACAAATATCAATAAATAGTTCTGAAAAACCTGATCCAACTTTTTTTATTCCTTCGAAAAATTATCAGCAACCTTTCATAAAAAACCCGGGAAAATTGCCCCGGGTTTTTTATTCTGTGCTTCGTAATCAAATTAAAGTGATCTCCTGTTTGGATTAATAAACAACCAGTTTTTGAATAGTTGAACTATTTCCGGTCTTTAATTCTACAAGATAAAATCCTTTTAAATTCAGATCTCTGATGTCAATTTTTTCACTGTATGAACCTGCTGACTGATCTTTGCTTGCCAACTCAGCTATCTTTTTCCCTTCTATTGAATAGAGATTGATTTCAACCTTTGCAGAAGTTGAAAGGGAGTAAGAAATATTTACATTATCAACTGCAGGGTTTGGATAAATTGAAAGACCTGTTTTAACAGCAGCCTCATTGATTCCTGATGCAGCTTCATTCACAATAGTTGAAGTGATATAAGTGTTGCCAGGATATCCGATTGCAAAAGCGCCGTAAAATCCAACGGGGCCAAGACCGGTTGCAGGAGCTGTCCATGAAAATGTCCATGCCATTGGGTTTGTTGTGATCCCTGTTCCTGTACTGTGAATGTAATGATTCGAGCCAATGAGAGAGGTTCCTGTTCCAGCTATCAGTGTTCCAAGAAATGCACCCGTTGAACTTTGAGGAGAAACCTGGAATCCTTTATTTCCACCTGTTCCCGTTGATGTAGCCGTGATGGTGTAGGTTGTGCCGGGAGTATATCCTGCTGCAGGAATGTTTGTCGTTATCCACCCCGTTACTGTAGTAGCAGTGCCTCCATGGCAGGCAGTGCAGTTTGCATGACTGCTGGCCGGATCATTCGCATGTCCTGTTGGTGAATTACCATCATGGGTAAATGCAAGTTTTGTTGTAAACATCATAGCTACTATAGCTATGGCAATTGTAATTGTAATTTTTTTTAGCATAATTGTAAGAGTTTAATTGATAAAAAATTGTTTTGTTTTTGATTGAAAAAAATAAAATCCTCCTCAGCCTAATGTTAATAAAATTCTCAAAGTCTTTATTACTAATAGAATATTTTGCAAATATACTACTAATGTAATAGGATTGCTGTTAATTTGTGTTAACGATAAAAAACATTTTGAACAACTAATGAACAGAAAGGAAATTTGAGTTGTTTTTGATTTATTTCAAAATTGCACAATGACAATGGATCCTTCAGTAAACTCAGTAATGGGAGTTACTTTATTTCAAAAAAAAAACCGGGAAATCACTCCCGGTTTTCAAACACCAACTAACCTAATTAAAAATACGTCTCCTCAGCCTAGTAAATTACGACTTTTTGAAGAGTTGTTTTATCTCCGGTCTTTAATTCAACGAAATAAATACCTTTCACATTAAGATCTTTAATGCTTATCTTTTCAGTAAAGGTGCCTGAAGTTTGTTCTTTATTTGATAATTCAGCGACTTTTTTGCCATCGAGTGAATACAGATTTATTGCAACTTTTGAAGAAGCTGATAGTGTATAAGAAATATTCATATTGTCAACCACCGGATTTGGATAAATAGAGAACCCTGTTTTTACAGATGTTTCAGTTATTCCTGATGTGTTTTCACTAACAATGTAGGATGTGATGTAGGTGTTGCCAGGATGTCCGATTGCGAAGGCGCCATAGAAACCTACAGGACCAAGACCGGTTGCGGGAGCTGTCCATGTAAATGTCCATGACATTGGGTTTGTAGTAATACCTGTACCACTACTTATAATGTAATGATTCGATCCGGTCAAACTGGTGCCAGTACCAGCAATGAGTGTTCCCAAAAATGTGCCTGTAGCACTTTGCGGAGAAATCTCAAAGCCTTTGTTCCCGCCTGTTCCGGTCGAGGTGGCCGTAATTGTATAGGTTGTACCAGGGGTATAACCTGCTACGGGAATGTTGGATGTTATCCATCCTGTTACCGTAGTTGCGCTGCCGTGACACGCTGAACAGTTTGCATTTCCGCTGGCAGGATCATTTGCATAACCTGCAGGAGCGCCACCATCATAACTGAATGCGAACTTTCCATTTAAAGAAAAAGCAATGATTGCTACTGCAACAATTGCAAGTGTAATTGTAATTTTTTTTAGCATAATTGTAAATTTTTAATGAATTTTAAATTGATTTTTTGGTTTTGAAACTATCGAATTTCTCTTCAACAGAACGTTGACAGAAATTTTCAAACCTTTATCACTAACGGATTTTTTTGCAAATTTACATCTAACAATCTAGTACTGATGTTAACCTTGTGTTAAGTATGCTAAATGTTATGAACAATCATTGCAACCATTGACAATTTCAGAGATTTTCTTTAAAAGCAAAATAAGCCTCAAGAAAGAATAGGGCTCACTTTAGTATAAGAAGCAAGAGAGCTTTTTTTCAAAAAAAAAACCGGGAAATATTTCCCGGTTTTCAAACACCAAATAACCTAATCAAAAATTCAACTCCTCAGCCTAATTAATAACTACTTTTTGAAGAGTCGTTTTATCTCCGGTCTTTAATTCAACCAAGTAAATACCTTTTAAATTAAGATCTTTGATGTTGATCTTTTCAGTAAAGGTGCCTGAAGTTTGTTCTTTATTTGATAATTCAGCGACTTTTTTGCCATCGAGTGAATACAGATTTATTGCAACTTTTGAAGAAGCTGATAGTGTATAAGAAATAT
>Ga0118677_10013164_pt1 | contig 11969 bp, 6 predicted proteins | sample AliMusrvi5mmetaG_FD_86154 | JGI IMG/M metagenome (GOLD analysis project Ga0118677, IMG submission 86154) | reverse complement strand
CAATAATATTAATCAATTCTATTTCGTGCAAAGAGAAAGATTTGCCTGCAATAATTCAGAAATCAACATTAAGCTTTACTGTCAATGGTCAGGGACACAGTAATACAGTGCTGAACTATGAAAGCAATATTTTAGGAGCAATGAAAATGATGAGCGACACTGTTATTAGTGGGGATACATTGGGAGGCACGTTAGTTTTCTTCCCCAGCAATACCGTTTCCTCTCCAAAGGCAAGTGTATCACTTTCTTTCACTGGAGCAGCAGCCGGTAATTTCAACTGGCCTACTCAATCGCAATTAATTATTAGTTTTTCTTACGCCGGCGATTCAACAAAATATGTTTCAGCTACCGACTCTTCTTTAACATCCAAAACGGTTGTAACAGCCTATGGCAACGTAAGCGGGAAAGTAACGGGTACATTTCATGGCACTTGCGTGAGTGCCAGTACCCCTATAAAAACGATAACTATTTCAAACGGTCAGTTCGACCTTGTAAGAAAAAAATAAAAATGCGCGTCAACGGCAAACATTACCGCACCATCTGGTTAAACAATAACGATGTAAAAACAGTCTGCATTATTGATCAGACACGTTTACCATTTGAGTTTGTAATCAAAAATATTACTACATATAAGCAAATGATTCACGCCATTTATAATATGGAAGTGAGAGGTGCCGGACTTGTTGGTGCTGCCGGTGCCTTTGCAGTCTGGCTGGCCGCATTGGAAGCACCACTCAATGAGCAGTTTAATGCTTTTGTTATTGATGCCGCAAACCTAATTAAAGCAACACGTCCAACAGCAATAAACCTTGAATGGGCTGTTAACCGCGTGCTCAATAAAATAAATACAACGACAGATTTTGTTAAAAAACAACAAATTTCTTTATCTGAAGCGCAACAAATTGCCGATGAAGATGCAGAATATGGCAGACAAATAGGTTTAAATGGGTTAACTTTGATTGAAGCCAAAAGCCGGCTAAAAAAAAGAGAAACCGTCAATATCCTTACTCATTGCAATGCAGGGTGGTTGGCTCTTGTGGATTATGGAACAGCCTTAGCTCCTATTTATGCAGCACATCAAAAAGGCATTAAAGTTCATGTATGGGTTGATGAAACAAGACCACGAAATCAGGGTGCCTTTTTAACTGCATGGGAGTTAGCCGCAGCAGGTATTCCTCACACTGTAATTGCTGATAACGCAGGTGGGTTACTTATGCAGAACGGCATGGTTGACATGGTTATTGTGGGCAGCGACCGCACCACCTACACAGGAGATGTATGCAATAAAATAGGTACTTACCTCAAAGCATTGGCTGCCCACGACAATAACATCCCCTTTTATGCTGCCGTTTATTCTTCTTCTTTCGACTGGAAAATAAGCGATGGAATTAAGAACATTCCTATTGAACAACGTTCTGGTGATGAAATGAGATATATAAAAGGATTAGATACCTTCAATAAGCTGACAGAAGTTGCCATTATTCCTCCTCAAAGCCCTGTCTCTAATTATGCTTTCGATGTTACACCAGCCCGTTTGATTACTGCTCTTATTACCGAAAGAGGCGTTTGTTATGCCACAAAAGAAAGTATAGCAGAGCTTTTCCCCGACAAATTAAATCTTTAGAACAAATGGCATACGAAGGTGTTATTAAATTCAAATACATAAATGAAGACCAAAGTTTTCTGATTCCCGATGATACTTTCAAAATTATTAATCCAGTACGGCAATTATTGAAAGAGAAAGACTATCTGGGGCAATATCCCGATGGCATTAGCTATGGCAATATCAGCATCCGCGACAAAAACAGTAACGAATTTTATATAACAGCTTCTGATACAGGAAAAATTAAAGATACTTTAAGTGCAGATTATGTAAAAATAACATCTTGCGACCTTATTAACAACGTATGTTATTTCAAAGGAGCTGCCCTACCCTCTTCCGAAACATTAAGTCATCACATAATTTATTCTTATTGTAATGAAGCTAAGGCAGTTATACACATACATAACAAAGCACTGTGGTTTAAGTTAAAGGATAAAGCACCAACGACTGCCACTAATGTGGAATACGGCACTATTGAGATGGTTAATGAAATAATTAATCTGTTGCAAAACACCAATTTAAAAAATGAAAAAATATTGGTTATGGGTGGACATGAAGATGGATTGATTAGTTTTGGGGGAACGATTGATGAAGCTTACAATCAGATTAGTCAGGGCTTCACCTCCATCACACTTACCCACACACAGTGAAACCCTGACTTTTCCGGTGGCTGAGCCTTTATTAGCGGCGTTTCGACAAGCTCAACGACCGCAAAGCATTCCGGTGGCTGAGCCTGCTTTTCCGGTGGTTGAGCTTGTCGAAACCACCGCAACGAAACGCCAATGCCACCGAAACGATACTATTCCTTCAAAAGCTTCTTAACAACGAAACCTTTTTCATTCACCATTTTCACAAAATACAACCCATTCCTCAATCCACTTATATCAACACTCACAGCATGATTATAAACCATCTGCCTTATTACCACATTTCCCAAAATATCTGAAATTATCACTTGTGAAAATTTAGTACTACTCTCAATATTAAGCGTATTAGTAGCAGGATTAGGATATAACATTATCCCTTTACCATCCTTTGTGTACGACCCTATACCCGTCCCATAAACACTTACCGTAACTGTATCATAACTTACATTACCACAAATAGTTTGTTCTAAAATATAAGTTGTAGTGCTATCCGGCTTTACCCACATACCCGCAATAGTATCTATTGGTAACCCATTTACAAACCAAATACAATCTTCGTTTAGACCAACCTCCGGCTGCCTGCCTATAAAAATGCTATCTCCATTGTGTATGAGTGTGTCTTTGCCAGCATAAGCAGGCAAGCTTGCATCTATTACACTTACATCGTCTATGTAGTAATATGAATGCCAATAGGTTGGTGTACCAAAAAAGCCTAAGCCGGAAATAGAATCAGCAAAAAAATTACCTAGAGTTATATACTCCTCATTACCTGTAGCGGCAAAAGAACCTTCAATTTTTATCCAGTTTACAGTATCATTTAAAGGTTGTATTGTGTTATATACTTGTGGTAAAACTGATATTAATCCAAGAAAAGACGGCGCAGAAACACTACCATCATCTAAATATGCACCTAATAATTTAATATAAGCCCTACTATAATCTAATAGACTAGCGTAAAACTTAACACAATAAGTATGACCTGCAGAAAGTTTCTTTTTAAATTTACTTTGAATATATTCTCGACCATCATCTGGTCTTGAAAATTCTATTACATCAATACCCGCATAACTATTTCCTGAATGTGGATATTGAAAACCTGAATTATGATAATTTAAGGGTACTCCACACCAATAAGGATTGGTGCAACATGAATTAAAAAGTTCAGGATTTCCTCCTCCCCCATTTTTAGGAGTACTCCATCCTATTGCAGAATCAATTTCATTTGCACCGTTAGGACATGAATATATCATTTCAAAACTTGGATTTGAAACAAGATTTATTTGAGCAAAAGAAATAACATTAAGTGCTATCATTAAAATAGCACTTAATGCTACATTTCTAAATAATCTAATTATCATTTGATTACAATAATTTTTTCCGACTTGTAAATATTGCCTTTAGCATCTTTTACGGAAATGCACTTCGACTGGGCATAAATTAGAGTCAATTTCAATATATTTATCATATTTATGCCCGCTCAGTGTAAAAAATAAATGCCGTTATTTAATCCTGCATCAAATATAGCACTATTATTTCGTAATACCAAATTATACTTCGACTGGGCATAAATTGAGTTTTTTATTAAGAGTAACAATATCATAAACCTATATTTACATTATTTTGATGTACAGTTTATGCCCGCTCAGTATAAAAATAAACTCATCTAAAGAAAGTCCTCATTGCTTTTCTTTTGCCTCCCGTCCTAAAGGATGGAAAAGCAATGAGGACTTTCTTTCACCCTGAGTTTGCGCTGGATGCCCCTTCAGGGGATAGAGGGGTAGCGAGGGCAATTCGCTTAGTCAGGGCTTCACCGCCACCGCTCATGCCCACTACACAGTGAAACTCTGACTTGCAAAATTTCTTAAAGCCGCCGCAGGTCTTCAACTTTAGGCACTTTAGCTCACTTTAGGTGGTCACTGAGCGCAGCCGAAGTGCACTTTAGCTCACTTCCTAATTTACTCCTTCAAAAACCTCTTAACAACGAATCCCTTTTCATTTACCATCTTCACAAAATACAACCCCTTCCCCAACCCTCTAACATCCACACTCACATTATGATTATAAACCTGCTGTCTTATTACAACATTGCCCAAAACATCTGATATGAGCAGTTGCGAAAATTTAGTAGTGCTCTCAATGTTAAGTGTATTATTAGCAGGGTTCGGATATATCGTTATCCCTCTGCCGTCCTTTGTGTAAGCCCCTATTCCTGTACCATACACACTTACCGTAACCGTATCATAGCTTACATTACCACAAATAGTTTGTTCTAAAATATAAGTTGTGGTACTATCCGGCTTAACCCACTTGCCGGCTATAGTATCTATGGGTAGCCCATTTACATACCAAATACAGTCTTCATTTAACCCAACCTCCGGCTGGCGGCCTATAAAAATGCTATCTCCGGCGTGTATTAGGGTGTCTTTGCCAGCATAAGCAGGTAAACTTGCATCAATTACACTCACATCGTCTATGTAGTAATATGAATGCCAATAGGTCGGTGTGCCAAAAAACCCTAAGCCGGAAATAGAATCAGCAAAAAAATTACCTAGAGTTATAAACTCCTCATTACCTGTAGCGACAAAAGAACCTTCAATTTTCATCCAGTTTACAGTATCATTTAGAGGTTGCAAAGTGTTATATACTTGTGGTGTAACTGCTGCTAACCCAAATAGAGAAGGTGCAGAAACACTGCCATCATCTAAATAGGCTCCTAATAATTTAATAAAAGCAGAACTTTGATCCGATAAACTAACATAAAGTTTAACACAATAAGTGCTGCCTGCAGAAAGATTCTTTTTAAATTTACTTTGAATATATTCCCGAAAATCATCAGGATGAAAAAAATCTATTACATCTATACCAGCATAACTATTCCCAGAATGAGCGTATTGAAAATTATTCATGGCAGTTTGAGATGGAACACCGCATATTAAAGGAAGTGTACAGCAAACATTAAATAATTCAGGATTTCCTCCTCCTCCATTTTTAGGAGTACTCCATCCTATTGCAGAATCAATTTCATTTGCACCATTAGGACATGAATATATCATTTCAAAACTCGGGTTTGAAACAAGGTTTATTTGAGCTAAAGAAATAACATTAAGTGTTATCATAAAGATAACACTTAATGCAATATTTCTTAGCTTTTTCAATTTCATTTAATTACAATAATTTTTTCCGACTTGTAAACATTCCCATTTTCATCTTTTACGGAAATGAAATAAATGCCGTTATTTAATCCTGCATCAAATATAGCACTATTATTTCGTAATCCCAAATTAAATACACTCATTTTATTTCCAATAATATTATAAATGCTAACTTCAGCAGTTTCACAAGTTGCATTATTACCTATCAGTGAAATTGTAAAAGTGCTGTTGTTAGGGTTGGGATAAACATCTAAAGATAACTTTGAAGGATTTGTTTTTTCTTTATTTACATCAGTAACCTTTTTATAAGAATTATTATCAATACAATTATCAGGATATATTGTAAAATCTTTATATATCCTACTATACAGGGATCTTGCTTTGTGTACCGCCATGCCGTCTCTTACCGGACAACCCTCAGCTAAAGTCTTGAGCATTATAGAATCAGCAATGGTAAAAGTGCTGTCTTTATAATGGATATAAACTCTGTAAAAATCAATATAATTTGATTCTATATTGTTCTGAGGTATAACACTTGCAAGATTTGAGGTGCTTTGAGTTAATTGTCCACTAGCCAGAGCAGTTTCAATATTAACAAGAGCACCAATATGCCCGTTTTTGGCAATTTGATGAAAATGCTTTAAAATTTGAGAACTGTCTTTAAGATTAGGTTGAACTTCGAGCAACCAGTAAACACTGAACATGTCGGTGATGTGCTGCTGTACAGCAAAAGTAGAATAATTAACACTATCGTTAACCAGACGTTCTAACCACTTGATTTGCTTATTTGAACCATTAGCTTGATTACCACTTGCGCTTAGAGACTTACTGGAAGGATATGCGGAACAATCACTATTGATGTTTGTAGTCAAATTTGTGAACCCAAAACCTAAAGCGTAAATATAAGAATTTGAGTTGCTTGGATAATTCCCATTATAAATTATTGGAGGTTGGTTTTGTGGATTCTTGTCAGCAACGTTTGGATCGTTTGGATCGTTTGTAATAAATAAAGTAGATAAAGTCGGATTAGGAGTACCCACTGTAAATGTTTTAAATTGTCCGTCAGAATAAGAATTTACCGGCCATCTATTGTTGCAGGCAAAATTAGGACTATAACCCTGTGGACCAATAATAGCATCATTTAATACAAAGCCATATTCGCTGTGATCCATAATGTTATTAAGGAATGTAGTAGTCCCGAGGTTTTGGGTTCCCTGAAATTCAATACCTATACCTGTATTTATCACATTATTACATTCAACTTCCTGCTCATTTAATGGAGTAGTACCATAGCCAAAATTGCCGGCACACCTGATACCCCAATAGAGCAAGTTAGCATTACTAAAGCCTTGTATTTTATTGTTGCGTATAATTCCATTAACGTTCATTGAAGTATTAATGCCAAATTGAGAAGTGAGGACCGGGTCGACAAGTGATATGTAATTATCTGAAATTACAGGGCGGTTACCAAGGCAGCCAAATTGAGTGGAGTTAATTGCCCAAGCTTGATAAAACCAGTTTTCCATTTGTATGCCATTGCGTACGTTATATAAGTGATTACTGTCCACGTTAAGTTGAGCACAATCATTATTATTATATATGTTAGAACCATACAATAAATTACTTGCTTCAATACCAATGGAAACATTTTCTCCTGTTGCAAAATGATTCATACCTCCTAAATCAGCTTGTATGGTATTATCTTTAATATCAAATGTGCCATGAATGTTTTGTGAGCCAGTGACATTTAAACCATAAAATAAAATGCCATACAACACATTAGTAATAGTATCACGATTAACTTTAATTTCCGAACTTTGAGGTGTTTGAATCAGAACACCATAAGTCCCTTCCAATGTTCCTTGAGTTTGGTCGCTCCTTATATTTACGTCTTCTATATTCACCACATCATAATTCAATACATCAATAGCTGTTTTGCAATCATAAAAGTAATTGTTTCGGGTACCTGAACCTCCAATTACACGTAATCTGTTTAAAGACAGAGGAAGTGTTTGGCTCGTATTTATACCTAGTACAGCAATACCATCACTCCAGGATGAAGTTCCTTTAATATATTGAAAAGCATTATTTTTACAGGTAACATTGCTGTTGTAGGCATAAACACCGTATAATAAATTATCAAAAATATTAATGGTAGTACCATTTATGTTGGGGTCATCCCCATTTATAAGGACATCGTAATAGGTTCCACTACTTAATGTGCCGACAGCATTAAGTACTATACCTGCAGTAGGTGGTGATGGTGAAAGAAGCGTAGCGGAAATGAAGTTTCCCACAAAGTAATGTTCAGTAAGAGGATCGCCATAGTCGTTTAAAAGCCAATTCAGTGTGTAACTCTGCACAGGGTTTGATGGCATGGGCCAAAATGACAGGGATGAAATAAGGGTAAAATTTCTGCAAGTAAATACTGAATTTGTAATAGTAAAGGGATATGATGAAGCTTGTTGAATATTTGCAATATTAACTCCGGTTCCATTTTTGTTAAATGTTGAACCATCAATTTTAAACAAACTTGGGATACCAGTACTAATATCTACTGCTTTAATTGCATCTTCTATCAATGTACCGTTTATTATTTTTAAAGTTCCTCCTCCATTTACCACTATTCCCTGCCACATATTATCACATGCAAATAAATGGCAATGGTCAAGGGTAAGATTTCCCGATTGAGATACAGTAATAGTTATAGGCGTAGAATTATTCATTCTAATAGTAATATTAGAGAGCGATAAGGGACTTGATATTGTAACATCATTTATTAATTCATAGGGTATTCCAGAACTCAGTCCATTTAAATTTGTAATTTGAGTGGCAGGACAATCACAGAGTGATCCAACAATAATATTTTGAGAAGTGCTAGCTGGTCCGCAATCGTTCCATGTACTTAATGTAACCGTATATGTTCCTGGTATTGAATAAGTATAACAAACAGTACCTCCGGGGTTTGAATAAGCAACACCACTACCGTCACCAAAATCCCATGATAATGGGAAAGGTATTGCTCCTACTCCGCCATATGTAACATCTGTTGCTTGTCCAGTGAAACAATAAGAATCACAAGATGTTGAGTTGTATGTGAAGCTTACTTGAGGAACATCTTTTACAATAATGGTAATATCGTCGCAACTTCCGTAAAGGAGACCTGAATTAAAATCGTACATACAAAGGGTAATTGTATAAGTGCCAGGTGTTGTTGGGGTTAATTGAATTTGATCATACTGGTTTGGATTGTATTTAGTCATAATGGTTGCACCACCAAACCCATTAAAGTTCCATTGAAAATACAGGTCTCCAATGTACCCATTATCACCTATATAAGATCCATAGCTTGAAAATGTTACAAGATTACCTACGCATAATTTGGAAGTATCAATACTAATAAGAGCTCCCGGTTCAGGTGTTTTAAATACACATAAATCAAAATAACCTGTATTTAATATACCATTTTCTACATTTATATAATACAAATTGCCAATTGTTAAATTATTAGCGTGAATTTCATTGGTATTGCTTTGTCCAATAATATTCAAACTATTGCAAGTACCATCATATAGATATAATTCTGAAACTTGTGCTTGTGGAATTTTGGAAGAAGGGAAAAGTTTTATAGTAATATCAGTAGAATAGGAAATAAACTTAAACCATTTTTGCAAACCTACCATTAAATACGATTCTTGGTTACAAATAGTATCGGAAAAAATTATCTCAGAATTTTCACAACTTAATCCAAAAATATTTACTTTAACACTATCGTTTTTAGTGCAATTATTTGTATTTGTAACAGTTAAATGATAAGTTGTGTTTTGCAAAGGTTTTGCCCAAGGATTTGCAACAGTTGTACTACTCAAACCTGTTGCCGGACTCCACAAATAGGTATAACCACCTACAGGACTACTGCCAATTTGAATACTATCTCCTGCATTTATTGTATCATTATTTCCTGCTTCGGCAGTTGGTAATGAATAAACAGTAACTGTAATTCCTGATGAACTCACTGTGCCGCAACTGCCGGAGGTTACATTTCTTCGGTAACAAGTTGTCGCTGTTAAAGCAGGAGCTTGATAAGTCGTAGTCGTAGCTCCTGAAATAGCTGCCCATCCGCTGGCACAACCTGAAACTGCTGTGTTTTGCCATTGATATGTGTAAGACCCTGTGCCACCAGTTGGTGCACCAGTTTGAGTAAATGCGGCAGGTGTGGTGCTATAACAAATAGACTGAGTACTGCCTACACTCCCTGCTGTTAAATTGGCATAAACAGTAGCTGTAATTGCTGATGAACTAACTGTACCACAACTGCCGGAGGTTACATTTCTCCGGTAACAAGTATTAGCCGTTAAAGCTGGAGCTTGATATGTAGAAGCCGTAGCCCCTGTAATAGCTGCCCAACCGCTTGCACATCCCGAAACTGTCGTGTTTTGCCATTGGTAAGTGTAAGACCCTGTACCACCTGTAGGAGCACCCGTTTGTGTAAATGCCGCAGGGCTTGAATTGTAACAGATGGATTGGTTGCTGCCTACACTGCCTGCTGTTAGATTGGCGTAAACGGTTACTGTTATTGAAGTTGAACTGACAGTGCCACAACTGCCGGATGTTACATTTCTTCTATAACAAGTAGTAGCTGTTAAAGCAGAAGCTTGATATGTTGTTGCCGTAGCACCTGAAATATCAACCCAGCCACTTGCACAACCCGAAATTGTTGTGTTTTGCCATTGGTAGGTATAAGACCCTGTGCCACCTGTTGGTGTACCAGTTTGTGTAAATGCCGCTGGACTGGTGTTATAGCAAATAGATTGATTACTGCCCACACTGCCTGCTGTTAAATTGGCATAAACGGTAGCCGTAATTGCTGATGAACTTACTGTGCCACAACTGCTCGATGTAACATTTCTTCTGTAACAAGTAGTAGCTGTTAAAGCAGAGGCTTGATAAGTAGAAGCTGTAGCACCAGAAATATCAGCCCAGCCGCTTGCACAGCCTGATACGGTTGTGTTTTGCCATTGATAGGTATAAGACCCTGTACCACCTGTTGGAGCACCGGTTTGTGTAAAGGCTGCAGGAGTGGCGTTATAACAAATTGTCTGGTTGCTACCTACACTGCCTGCTGTTAAATTTCCATAAACGGTAACAGTTATTGCAGATGAACTCACTGTACCGCAACTGCCTGAAGTTACATTTCTTCTGTAGCAAGTGGTATTCGTTAAAGCAGGGGGTTGATAAGTTGTAGCTGTGGCTCCTGATATGTCGCTCCAACCACCACTGCAACCTGCAAGTATAGAATTTTGCCATTGGTAGGTATAAGTTCCTGTGCCACCAGCCGGAGCACCTCTTTGTGTAAATGCTGCAGGACTGGCGTTATAGCATATAGACTGATTGCTTTCCACAGTGCCTGCTGTTAAATTGGCATAAACAGCAATTGTTACATTTGATGAACTCACCGTACCACAACTTCCAGAGGTTACATTTCTCCGGAAGCAAGTAGTGGTGGTTAAAGCTGAAGCATGATAAGTCGTAGCTGTTGCACCTGATATATCAACCCAACCACTTGCACAACCCGATACTGTGGTGTTTTGCCATTGGTAAGTGTAAGAGCCTGTGCCTCCTGTTGGTGCACCCGTTTGTGTAAAGGTTGCAGGGCTTGTGTTGTAGCAAATAAATTGATTACTGCCTACACTTCCTGCTGTTAAATTGGCATAAACTATCACAGTATCAGTAGATGTATTTGTGGTTCGTGTACAACTTGATATTTTACAATAAATTGCTGTATTTGCTGTCAGTGCAGGTGCTGTATATGTTTGTGTAGTAACACCTGTAGATGTGCCATTCTTATACCACAAGTAAGTATAAGTACCATCGCCTCCTGAACCTGTAGCTGTAAACATTGATGGTGCAGTATTGTAACATATTGGGGAGCTCCCTCCTGACAGATTTGCTGATAATAGAAAGCATTGTGCTTTCATTTGTATTGAAAAAGTAAACAAAATAAAACAGAAAGCTACTGTTTGTAAGGCTTTCAAGGGGACTCTTGGTAGTTTGTTTTTAATAATAATTGGTTTAATTTAATTTTTTATGTAATTTATATTATAAAATAGGTATTATGTCTTTTTTTGAATTTCTAAAAATATACAATATAAAAAAACTATCGTGTAGGACAAACAACTATTTTCATGTAGGACAAATGCTTATTTTTGTGTAGTTGAAATGACTACACGCTTGTAGGGGATTTGGAAAAAACAGGGGGGTATTTTTACCTGGTTTTTTTGCCTGAAATGTTAAAATAAATGGTTAATTGAATTAAAAAAGCACTGTTAAAACAGATTGGATAAACAATTGCGCTATTTATTAAAAAATTTCACATCAAATTAAATTATGAATGAAATTCTTCGTATAAATGAGCAAATTACTTTCTTATACAATTTTCAAAGATGTCATACTTAGCGAGCCGGCGACTAATTTGTCGTTAAATATCGTTATAATTTCTGACTTTTCTTTTAATACAAACATCAGTAATCAATCCCTCCTGGTTTTCTGCATCCACTCTTGGTAAAT
>Ga0118677_10013162_pt1 | contig 11969 bp, 4 predicted proteins | sample AliMusrvi5mmetaG_FD_86154 | JGI IMG/M metagenome (GOLD analysis project Ga0118677, IMG submission 86154) | reverse complement strand
GCATTAACCGATACATAGGTCAGTTCATTTCCTTTGATCTTCACATTCTGGAAAAGTGGACCTTCGTTATTCCGGACTACCGCATATGGCTCATCCGTCATCTTACGGGCATTAGCCGGAATGCCCACTGAAATAAGATAAACTGTCCCATCGTTATAGGAATCAACAATTTTTCCATCCTTCATCGGTTTGGAGCGCATATAATAGTGGATATGTCCGCTCATTACCATGTCGACATGGTATTTATCAAAAATTGGTACCCAGGCTTTTTGAATGTTGAAATAAGGTTCTTCCCAGTTGTATGGGGGAAAGTGAAACATCGCAAATTTCCATGTTGCATTAGAATTGGCCAGTTGTTCTTCAATCCAGGAGTTTTGAATTTCAATCGGAGCTGTACAATCAATCATCAGGAACAAGGCATTCTTATATTTGAAAGCATAAGTGTGCTCTTTCTCCACGCCGGCTGGACCATTTTTCGGATAGCTGACAAGCTCCCGATACATCAATGCTCCCAATCCACTCCGGTTATCATGATTTCCAAGGACTGACATCATGGGCTTACGGGAAAGAGCCGGTTTGGAGAACTCAAAAAGATCGTCCCACTGCTCGCGGTGTAACCCATCGCTAACCATATCACCCACGATCGAAAAAAAAGCTGCATCAGGATAATTCCTCTCCGCCAACTTCTGTATTTCACCGTATTTAGGTGAATGGTGGGTATCACCAAACCAATTGAAGGAAAACTGATTGTCAGGTGCCTGTGTTGAAAACGAATACTCCTCAGACCACTCTTTTTGGGGGAAAATCTGATACTCATAAGTTGCACCCGGTTTTAAGCCTCGCAATTCAGCTGTAAAACGGTTGATATAACGGTCATTCATCAAAACGCGGTCTTCCATGCGGTATCTGGAAGCTTTGGCAAAAAATACCATTTCGCTCCCCTTCTCACGGTACTTAATTAACCCATCAGCAACAGTTGTGTCGGTTCGCCATTGGATATCCATCCCCGTTGAAGGATCAGTGCTCCATGTCAGCATCACCTGGTCCGGTTTTGAGGAGGAGGGATAAGCAGTAGTTCTAAAGGCTCCGATCAGGTGGGTCTCCTCACCTCGTCCCCTAATCGTTGTCAACAATTTTTGCCCTTTCATCTCCTGTGGAACATCCTCAAGAACCAGCTCATCCCAGTCGTGATAGATAAAAGCGCCATTATCCAAAATGCCAACATATTGGATAACAGGAAAGAAGTCGCTTAATATTAAATTGTCATTTTTATTCTGAGCAGCAACCGACACAAAATAGTGAAGCATAAAATTTTCGAAGCCGTTTACTCCCAGACCGACCGGACCAGCTCCAAAGGGTTTCTGCCAGACCTCATAGGTAGTCTGTTCATTTTTCATCGTCTTGCCGGTTTTCACAAAACCGCTTTTTGTCAGCCAGAAGGGGGTAATCTTTTGTTCGGTGCTCCGCATCACCGAAACGATGACCGGTACATTCACCTTGAACATCCAGTGATGTGAAGATAATACCTCTTTTTCGTCATCCGAAAAGAGCGCCATCACCTTGTCATTGTCAAGCTTTTGCAACTGCTTAGCATCCATAATCTTGTACAAGCGGGTAATGGTTTTGTCCATCACCTCTTTTACAGATCCTGGTTTTTGGGTACAGGAGACCAAAAGGGGAGTAAAACAGAACAGAAATGAATACAGTAGAAATTTAGTATTTCGAATTTCTTTCATTTTATTATGATCAAATCATTAATACTCTTAAATTTAAACTTAAAGTAAAATGCCACCAAAGCTCCAAAACACGAAGATTCACCAAGTGTATATTCTATAAAGTCAGAACTTTGTGCAACTTCGGGTCTTCGTGCCTTTGTAACCTGCTAAATTACTGGAAAAATTAGCAGGTCAAAATAGGTTGTAAGACGCCAGCCGTCGATTTGAATTTGCGTAGAGACGCACGGCCGTGCGTCTCTACGGCCGTGCGTCTCTACGGCCCTGCGTCTTCTACATCCTTTCATTATTTAATTCCTTCATTCCCTTCACCGGCGCCCCGATCACATCAAGATAACGCCCTATCCAGTAAGGGAGCAGCCAGATATCCCCCGCACTGTATTCGGCGCGGCCGCCGCCTCTTTCCCGCAGATCAAAACGGTTTCCATTGTGCCTCGAAATCCCCAGCTCATCGGGAGGAAGCACCTCTTTGATGGTCTGTCTTCTGAAATTTGGCGTTATCTTTTCAATATCCTTCCGATGGCCTGCTTCAACACTCCAGTTAATCAAATCGAGCGGATATTCCTGAAGGTACCAGATTGCCTCTTTCAAATCGATATTTTTGGTTCCTGCAATCGCGGTCATGATATTCCACAGCCCCTCTTTCTCCGGACGCTCAATTTCCCAGTGGTCAATAATGGCAGTTTTGTATTTTGCTTTCAGCGTATCGTTAAACGCATAACGGTACAATCCCCAATAACCACAGAAATACATCTCGTCATCAGAATGGTTCCATCCATCCGACAATTCCCGACTTAAAAGATCGGCATCGTCAGGGGCATTGGTGATCTCCTTCATCGGTTTCATCAGGTTTTCAAGATAACCATGATTTGTCATCAGATTGAGTGCAGCCTCTTTATATTTAGGCTTTTTTGTAAAATGGTGTGCGGTCTGCAACATTGCAATGATATTGGATGAATTTATTTTACGGTCGCCAACCATTTTAGGACGGAGATTCACATACTCTGGATTCCATTTCCCCCATTGGGTAGGTTTACCATTCCAGTCGATCATGTAAAAATTGTTTTTTACAATGTGCGACATTAAGGTATCAATCAGCAGGATGGCTTTATTCTTTATTTCAGGTTCAGCTACCAATTCAGCAATGGCGCCAAAAGCAAAGATATGACCGATTGCCTCGTCACTGCTGGTCGTCGATTTCCAGTCCCACTCCGGATCATCCGTTGGTCGCCATGGTTTACTGTTTGCATTGTAACCTGCTCTTTCAAAAGAGCGAGAAGGAAAACCGGAATGCAGCGGATTAATGGTATAAAGCCGCTCCATTGCATCGAGTGATTCGCGTACATTTTGTAATGCTTCACCAGATTTTGTAACTGCATATCTGAAAGTCTCACCTGCCAGGTACATTGAGGTCCATAAACCGTCATTGTCAGAATTCTCCAGACTTCCCGTGGTGATATCGCCGTTGGTCATACCCGAAACAGTCGCATTAAAACCAACACGGATATGGCGGTCACGTACCTGTTTTTCGTAAAACATCGCTTTGTCGTATAATGACATATTGCTAAAACAAATCTTCCCCATCCCTCTGTTGGTCAGGACTAACACCGAGTTTTCGGGTCCTTTGGCAATATTTACTATTGTATCAGAGGGAATCCACCGTTCTGAGGCATAATAGTTGAATTTCCCATCTTCCCTTAACATCATGGCGCCCCAGGTTGATCCAAACCAGATATGACCATCGATCTCACTTACAGTTGTTAATTCATTCCAAGGCATCTTCTTATGGAGATCACCAACCTGTTGCTTAGTTTTTGCATCAATTTCGAAATAGCCATCGGATGTTCCGACAATCACCTTACCCGATGTGGGTGCGATACAGGTCAGGTTATTGCCGTCGATCACCTTTATGAGTTCTTTCTTTTCTGGTGAAAATGTACTTACGGAGGCTTTCCCTAAAATCCAGAAGAGGTTATTTGGTGCATCAAATTTAATCTCTTTTACCTCTTCACCCGAAAGGGTCCCCTCCCACAATTTTTGGGAATCTTTCAGCAGATTGAGGGTTTTCCCATCAGAGATCAGGAAACTGAAATCTTTGCCACCTGCAAAGATGGTAGCTCCGGGCAAGGTATGATGCAGGAATAATTTTCCTGCCCATGCATTGCTCAACACCGCTTTATCATCAATATAAACGAGCTGATCGTTGTAGGTACAGATTCCGGCAATCTTTTTGTCGGATGTTGGCCGATCCTGCCGATCCGTAACCAGTGTTCCCGGAAACAGGAACTGTCCGTCGCGCGGACGAAGCAATCCTTTGGACGATAAAATCTGTATGTATCCGTTTCTGTCGGAGACAACGCTTTTCAGCTTAATACTTTTGTCTGAAAGGGTATATTTGATGCTATAATCCTGGGTAAAGGGTTTGTCCTGGTGTTTTACAACAGGCTGCGCAGAAATTTTGGCAGTACCAAATAATAGCGACGTTACGAAACACAGGAGGGCTATCTTTTTTAATGTTCGTTTCATTTTAGATTTTATTTTGAGCTTATTGATTGAGTTTTTACCGGAGCACTGATGACCCCCAGATACCTTCCCATCCAGTAAGGCAATAACCAAATATCCCCGGCGCTCTCCTCTCCGGTTCCATTACCCCCTTTTTTATCGTTGTTAAACATGTTTCCATTATGGCGCTGAACAGGTCTCTCGTCGGGTGGCAGCACCTCTTTTAGTGTCTGCTGTCTGAAATTCGGGGCGATGAACTCAATATCCTTCCGGTGACTGTTCAAGATATCCCAGTTGATCAGATCAAGCGGGTGTCTCTGAAGGTACCATACAGCCTCATTGAGGTCGAACTCATTGGTTGTCATAGCCGTAAATATATTCCAGACTCCCTCTTTTTCAGGTCGTTCAATTTGCCAGTGGTCAATAATTGCCTCTTTATACTTCGATTTCAGATCTTCGTTCAATGCATAGCGGTACAATCCCCAGTAACCTATAAAGTACATCTCATCATCTGAGTGATTCCATTCAGTTGAAAGCTCTTTGCTGAGTTCGTCTGCATCAGCAGGTGCTTTTCCAATCGATTTCATCGGTCGCATCAGGTTTTCGAGATATCCGTTTTTATACAATAATTCCAGGGCTTTTTTCTTATAAATCTCCTTATGGGTAAAATGATAAGCCGTTTGCAGCATTGCGGTAATATTGGATGAACAGATCTTTCTGTCACCGACAATTACCGAACGTGCATTGACATATTCAGGGTTCCATCGGCCCCAGGTGGTTGGCTTTCCATCAAAATCAACCAGGTACATATTATGGTCAACAATATGTTGCATTAAAATATCAATCAGGTGAATAGCCCTTGATCTCATTGGTTCCACATTGATCAGCTCAGCCATTGCTCCAAAGGCAAAAATATGTCCGATAGCCTCATCACTGCTGGTAGTCGATTTCCAGTCCCATTCGGGATCATTGGCATGTTTCCATCTGTCGTGATCAGATAATCTTGACATATCGCCCCGTCGCTCAAATGATCGGGCTGGAAAACCCACAGGATTGGAATTAATGGAATAAAGGCGTTCCATTGCATCCAATGACTCGTAACAATTCTGAAGTGCCTCATCCGATTTCGTCGCTGCGTACCTAAAAATTTCTGCACCCAGGTACATTGAGGTCCACAAACCATCATTGTCGGAATCTTTAAGATGACCAAAGGCGAGATTCCCATCTTTCATCCCTTCCAGCGAGGAATTGAATCCATTCCGGATATGACGCTCCCTTACCTGTTTCTCAAAATAGTTTGCCTTTTCTTCAAGTGTCATCTGTTTAAAGCATAGCTGCCCTAAACCTCTGTTTGTTAAAATCAGAACCGATTTATCGGGACCCTCGGCGATATGTTTTACCTCGTCTCCCGGCAACCAACGCTCACCATTGTAATAATCGTATTTTCCATCCGACCTCAACATAAATGCACCTAACACAGACCCAAACCACACCTGTCCTTTGATTACATTGACTGAGGTAATTTCTGTTACGGGTATCTTCCGGTGCACTTCCCCCACTTGCTTTCCGGTATTATTGCCAATCACGAGGTAACCATTCTTTGTCCCGATAAATATCTTTGTCTCCTTCCCACCATTCGGGGACGAGAGCATGAGGTCCGAAAGATCAAAGGAGGTAAAATCGGTACCTTCAAAAACAGTGACCAATTTTTGATCTTTAAGTGAAAATGAACTTAACGATTTGGCTGTAAGAATCCAGAACAATCCACTTTCCTTAGAAAATCTGATACTGATAACATCATCGGACAGTTTTCCATTCCAAAGTGTCTTTGAATCTTTAATGTATTTTAGATTGACACCGGCAGCCACAAGCATAGTAAAATCGGTACCGATAGAAAATATACCGGCATCCGCCATTTCGTGCTTCGAATATAAGCTTCCGGCCCATGCGTTACTAAAGACAGCCTTATCATCAAGATAAACAAACTGATACTCATAATTGTCAATGCCAGCAATTTTCTTATCTCCCAACGGGAGGTAAGACACATCGTGAACAAGAGTTCCCGGATACAGGAATGCTCCGGCAGAAGGCTTCAGTAAACCCCCAGATGATAAAATTTCTATCACTCCGTTTCGGTCTGCACAGACCTTTTTCAATTGTATGCCTTCATCCTTCAGATAGTACTTGATGCTGTAATTCTGTAAAAAAAGGCGATCGGGATAAACTTGTTTTTTAGTCTGCGCATTGACCGACATGGAAAAAAGCACCATCTGTACAGTCAAAATGAGGAAGGAGATTTTAATTTTGTTCACAAGGAATTAATTTTCAGGTATCAAAAAAAAGTGCCACCTCCAAACGGTGGTGGCACTCTGTTCAAGTAGCTTTTAATTGGAATTATGTTATTTAAATATCCAAAGTTTGGTTCCAACAACATCTCCGCCAATATTGCTTGCTGCAGCTTTATAATTGGTTGCATTGTTATTCGCTTCGTCGAATGGATAAATATGCCTGTTAGGATAAGAGCCACCCAATTTGGCCGGGATGGTCATGGCAAAAGCAGGTTTCCCTGTCCTGCGAATTTCTGTCCACTCTTCGCTTTGATTGGTCAGCAGGTTGGCAAACCATTTCTGAAGAGCAATTTTGTCCAGGTCAGCACTCGTTCCATCTAACTTAACACCGGTTTGAGCCAAATAGTTACTAAAATTTGTAACAATGCTGGTGGTATTAAAATAATCTGCAGGTTTGGTTCCATCAGTAATTTGCCAGCGGGTAAACGAAAGTTTAACACCACTTTCATAAAAACCCTGCACAGTGCCGGCAGAGATTAAACCTTTCTGACGGGCTTCGGCCAAAAGGAACATCATTTCGCTTGATTCCATCAGTGTTGCCGCCAGGCGTGAATCAGAAAGTTTTGAAAACAAGGTAGACAAACCAGATAACCTCCTGTTGTCATAACTGCCATTACCACCAGCAAGTCCTACACCGTTATATATAAGGTTGATATTTGAACTTTTGGGAGCGCCAAACCATTTGGCATCCAAAGTATAAGCCACATCAATCGGGTTTCCGCTGTCGTCATAACCTGGCACTGTGCTAACCGTATATTTACTGGCCGGGTCGTGAGTTATCGCGTAAGAAAATCCATTTATCTTTACCGTCTCAGAATATGAAGTTGCTGAAGCCGATAATGGTGTCAATGCGGGGGCAAAAATAACGTACAACCTTGGGTCATCAAAAGCAACCAGTTTATCAACCATTGATTTAGTCGGTTTTAACTCCGTGTAAGTGTTGAGATTGTATGTAGAATTTGCAAACCACGAGTATGCCTGATTAGCTGCATCAAAAGGAAGTGCAGCATTGTCGGTAATAGCCGACATATAGTTTCCACCCGAAGCGATATCCTGCATTTTACTGGCTAAATCGGTACCTGCAGCCTTAAAGGCAGTATACGCATGCATCATTAATCTGAATTTAAGCGAGTTGGCAAACTTGAGCCACTTTGTTTTATCACCATGAAACAAAATATCCTGATCGGATGGTAAACCGGTGCTGGACGCATCGCTTAGAATTTTTATTGCATCGTCTAGCAGTGCAAACATACCTTCATAAACTGCTTTTTGCGAGTCAAATTTGGGGAATAAAACCCCTGTACGCCCCTGAGCTGCATCAGCAAAGGGAATATCGCCATATTTCTCGGTCAGGAATGCCATATTCACGCATTTTAAAATTTCGGAAGCAGCTACGTTCGCTTTATTGTTTTCCGTAGTTGCCAGGTCTTCCAAAGCCTTAAATGTTCTGAAAACAGAGGTATATGGATTGCTACCGTCATCTGATGTCCACAGACTTTCAGCTTCTGCAAAACTATGTAATTCGTCGGCCTGATAACAAAGAATAAAATACATGTCAGCTTCACCCTTATTGGCATCAATTACCCCTTTACCATAGGCCATAGCTGTTTGAACGATTGCCGTGGTAAGTTGATATTTTGAATAGCTAAAATATTGTGCATCAAAATTCACCTGCCTCTCGTCCATTCGCAGCGAACTGGTACAAGATAACAACACGGCAAGCAAAAACACCGTTGATAATAATATGAACTTCTTCATAATTTTATATTTTTATATTAATTTAATGATTAAAAGCCGACAGTAACTTTTAAACCCATAATCCGAACCGGAGGCATTGTAAACATAGCCACACCCTGGCCACTTACGCCATCGTTAAACGCAGTTTCCGGATCCTCGTGTAATTTATTTTTAGTCCAGAACATTACGTTTTTCGCAAATGCTGTAAAGGCAACATTCTGGCAGAACAGCTTATTGGCAAGAACATTATTCAGGTGATACGTCAGATTAATCTCTTTAATTTTAAAGACAGTAGCGCTTCGGGTTACAAACTGTGCATTTTTCCAGAAGTTTTGTCCTGCAATGTAGTATGGATTAAAATAAATTGTATTCAGCGGATCGGCTCCATTCTTAACATATTTGTCATCAGACTGGCTTAACTTTTGATCGGCCGTCAACTTGGAAAGATCAACCTTATTTGGATCAAGGAAGTAAGCATTCATGTATCCAAAATAGCGTGGATCGCCATTAAATTGCGTCATCCAATCCTGAAAATCGCTTTTACTATCATCTGGGTCACTATATCCATTTGGAAAAATGGCATTCGGATTAGGCATAGATTTTAAACCACCGGCAAAAGGGCCTCCGGTAAAATACTTGGCATAATCTTTACCCATATAATCAGTCACATTTAACGCCATCGCATCAGCCATTCGCTTGGCAGTTTCTGAAACAAAAACCCCACCTAAACGCAAACTGGTAACAACACCCATATTCCAGTTTTTAAATCTGACATTGGTTGAAAATCCCAAAATAGCGTCGGGATTCATGTTGCCGAGGAAGCCAATTTTTTTGATCATATCAGGACTCATCCCCTTCGAAATCGTCTGGGTCCCTTCACCGCTCATTACCAATGATCCTTTGTAGGCCCCTGTTTGAATAACAGGAAGCGGGTATTGTGCATACATATCTCCAACCTTGGCTCCTTTGAACAAAGCAAGGAAAGTATTACCTGAATAAGAGACCAAAGAAGTAGTGAAACGGGGATCAATGTCATCAATGTATGATTTAAATGTTGTACCATTGGCAGTTACACTCCATTCCCAATCATGATTTCTGACCGGGACTACCGTTATCGATGCTTCAATACCTGTCGATTTGACCGAACCGATATTGGTTAATACGTTATTAAAACCGGTAGAAGATACAACAGGAAGACCCTGGCTTGGCAACTGGTTAATGTGGTGTTTTTCGTAGACAGTAAATTCACCCATTACCCTGTTATCGAATAAACCAAAATCCAAACCACCTTCAGTAGTAACGTTCAACTCAGGTTTAATGTGGGCATCAACAAGTGCTCCACCAACAGTTCCAAGCGTAGAGCCGCTGTAGGTCACTCCTGTACCATAAGTATCGAGGTTATACGGATGACCAATTCCAAAACCTGTCTGAGCATAACCTGCGCGAAGCTTAAGTAAATTTATCCATGATACTTGTCCTTTGAATGTTTCGGAAGCTAACCAGCTTAAAGAAGCCCCGGGATAAAAATGGTGGTCTTTTTGAGAGGCTAATAATCCTACCCAATCGTTACGACCGGAGAGGTCTAAATAAACCATCCCTTTCCATCCTATTGATGCAGTAGCATATGCACTATATGGACGATCCGGCAAATTATGATAAATATTGGCAGCCTGTTTTGCTGCTGCACTAATTCCTGACCAGCTATAATTATTAGGCGCAGTTAAAAAATCAGTGCCGCTAAATGAAGAGCCACTTCCTCCATCGATATAATTGTAGTTGAAACCGACCAGGGCATTAACTGATAATTTATCATTGAGGAAATATTTATCGTAAGCCAGTAATGCATCTGAGCGTATTGCAAACGCAGTAGTATTTGTCATTTCGAAACCACCTCTTTGGCTGGTTGCCTTCGAATCCCACGGGATCTTGTGTTCCAGACCAAATCCTTCGTAGTTCAGACCAGAGCGGACAGTGAATTTAAGCGATTTTAAGATATCATAATCGAATTGGATCTTCCCGAATATAACATCTTTGTTAAAAGTCCTGAGGTTGTATTGTGCAGTATAATAGGGGTTATCATTTGCAACAGCTTTATCCTGACCTGACGACTGTAACATGCTTAACCTGGGTGATCCCGGATTATTCAAATAAGGTGTATTTTGATAAACACCCTGGTAGCCATCAATAAAACGGGCAGCGCTTCTCCAGACCGACATCTTGGGTAAGTTAATAGGGACTTGCATTGCCAGCGAAATAGGGTTATCACCATTATTACCTTCTATCCGTGAAGCCTGAGGAGTAAATGTGTGTGAATAGGAAGCTTCAGAACTAAAAGTTAGTTTATCGTTTAATTTGTAAACCGAACTAAAAGAGATATCGTTTCTTGTCGTTTTATTGTAAGGAATAGCAAGAGCTGATGAAACATTACCTATGTTTAAACGATAATTCCCTTTGTCATAATTTCCGGTAATTCCCACATTGGTGGTTTCCATAACTCCGGTTCTTAAGAATGCCTTAATTGGATTAGCATCGCCCTGAACCCTGAAAATATCTTTATACCATGTTTGTGTTTTCATGTCATATTGATCCACAGGAGTATTATTGTTTTGGGTATCATTAATTGCCCAGCCACCTCCGGATCCATCTGTCGGACCAAAACTGTCTGCTCCATCACCCTGGAAAAACTGTCTCTGAACCTGTGGTACATTGTATGCCTGGTTAATAGAAATTTCGCTCGATACTGTAATACCCAGACCTTTCTTGGCATGAGAAGCATCCTTCATTGTAATCATGATTACACCATTACCTGCACTCGAACCATACAAAGCTGCTGCACTGGCTCCTTTAAGTACTGACACACTTTCAATATCATTAGGGTTTATCGATGTTAACCTGTTACCAACATCAATACCTGACACTGTCGAAACCTGGTTCGAACCAACAGGAATACCATCAATTACAATTAGTGGTTGAGAATTGTTATTAATATTAGTAGCGCCAAGGATACCTTGAAATGAAGTGGCCCCCCGAATATTAAACAATACTGAAGATGTAGGGTTACTCGATAAACTGTTCATCTGAACACCTGTAACTTTACCCTCTAATGACTTTAAGGCATTACTGACACCTCCTGTTTCCAGATTTGCACTGTTCACTGATGAAACGTTGTACCCTAAAGATTTTTTCTCCCTCTTAAGACCCAAAGCAGTTACGACCACTTCCTCGACAGCCACAGCTGTAGGAGCCAAAGTGATGTTAATGGAACTCCTCCCATTAACAGCAAACTGCTGACTCTCCATTCCAATAAAAGAGATCACCAAAGTAGATTGGGCATTAGGAGCAGTAATGTTGTACTTACCATCATTATCGGTAATTACCCCATTCGTTGTCCCTTTGACCACGATTGTCGCCCCAGGAAGCAATTCTCCAGTGGAGCTCTTAACAACACCACTCACTTTAACCTGGGCAAATGCGTTACTTGTAAAAAGAACACACATACTCAGCAGGAGCATTTGAAAGATTTTTCTTTTCATAGTTAATTAATTTATTAATTTATAAAACCCAATTTAACAACGCCCTTCCATTTCAGAAGTTTGTTTAAGAGTACCATCTAAGGCAAAGATTTCAAAAAAAAAAAAATACAATCTTA
>Ga0118677_10013161_pt1 | contig 11969 bp, 6 predicted proteins | sample AliMusrvi5mmetaG_FD_86154 | JGI IMG/M metagenome (GOLD analysis project Ga0118677, IMG submission 86154) | reverse complement strand
GCGGGGTTGGTGCGGGCGGTGATGGCGCATCAGATGGAAGCATTGAATTCCAAGCACGAAATTCGAAGCGAAGAGTTGGCCGGGCAATGGAAGGAAGTGTCGAAGGACTACCGGATGATTTTGTTAGCGGAAGGCGAGGAGAAGTTGAAGGAGGTCATGAGCGAGGGCGGGCGATTGGAGGTGAAGGTGACCAGAAAGGGCATGAAGAAAGAGGTTGTGGAGGCGGAGTTGGCGTTGCTAGAGCGGAGCAGGGATGTGGCTCTGGGGAAGATGCTGCGGTGCCGGGTGCGGTATTTCACGGATGGGGCGGTGATCGGGAGTCGGGAGTTCGTGGATGGGGTGTTCACGAGGTGCCGGGATCGCTTCGGCGGGAAAAGGAAGGATGGAGCGAGGAAGCTGCGCGGCAGTGGGGCGGCGGCGGCCGGGAGGTTGTGGAGCGTGCGGGACTTGCGGAAGGATATTGGTTGAGGTGGGTAGCGTGGAATGGTCCTCACGGCGGAGCGCCGTGGAAACGGCCTGCGGTAGCCAGGGTGGGCGGCCGACAGCAGTTCGCCCCACAGGGCCCTCGGTTTCAGGGCTGTCGGTTTCCGGGCTTGCATCGCGGCCCGTTTCCCACTTAGTTTCTGGCCTCCATGAACCCGTTAAAAGGAAAAGTGCTTGTCGCCCAAGGCGGCGGCCCCACCCCGGTCATCAACCAGAGCCTCGTTGGCGTCACCCTCGAAGCCCGCAAATTCAGCCAGGTCACCTCGATTTATGGTGCGGTTCATGGCGTCCGCGGCATTCTCAACGAAAAGTTTGTCGATCTGACCCGCGAAACGAGCCACAACCTCGAACGGGTGGCCGACACCCCGTCCTCCGGCCTGCTGTCCACCCGCGACAAGCCTGACGAGGAATACTGTGCCAGGATGTTCAAGGTCATGCAGGCCCATGACATCCGGTATTTCTTCTACATCGGCGGCAATGATTCGTCGGACACCGTGCGCATCATCAACGAGCAAGCCCGCGCCGCCAGCTACGAATTGCGCGCCATCCATATCCCGAAGACCATCGACAACGATCTGGCGGAAAACGACCATTGTCCGGGGTTTCCCTCCGCCGCCCGCTATGTCACCCAGGCCTTCATGGGCGTCAACCTCGATAACCGCGCCCTCGGCGGCGTCTATATCGGCGTCATCATGGGTCGCCATGCCGGCTTCCTAACCGCCGCTGCCTCGCTCGCGAAAAAGCACCCCGAGGACGGCCCGCACCTGATCTACATGCCGGAGCGCGCCTTCGACACCGCCCGCTTTCTAACCGATGTGGAGCGCGTCGTTGCGACCCACGGCCTCTGCACCATCGCGGTCTCGGAAGGCATCACCGATCCCAGCGGCGTGGCGATGATCACCAGGCTGATGCAAACCTCAGAACGCGACGACCATGGCAACGTGCAACTCTCCGGCACCGGCGCCCTCGGCGATCTGCTCAGCGACACCCTCCGCCGCGAACTCAAGCTCAAGCGCGTGCGGGCCGACACCTTCGGCTACCTGCAGCGTTGTTTCATCGGCTGCCGCTCCGACCGCGATGCCCACGAAGCCCGCGAGGTCGCTGAAAAGGCCGTCCAATTCGCGATGTGGGACAACGTCGATGGCTCGGTGGTCATCCGCCGACCCGTGCTCGATTACAGCGTGGACTACGATCTGGTGCCCTTGGAGAAAGTCGCCGGCAAAACCCGCCACATGCCGGACAACTTCATCAATGCCGAAGGCAACGGCGTGACTGCCGATTTCCACAGTTATTGCCGACCGCTGTTAGGCTCCGGCGTCCCCGAGTCCCACCGACTTCGCGCCCCCGCAGTGGCGAAAATCCTGAATTTGTGACGTCTTCCCGTGGCTGCCGGGTCTCGCGGCAGGCCAGCTTCAAAGATGTCGCCTTTGGGGTTGAGTTACGGCGGGGGCTGACTATAGTCCGCTCGTCGTCTCCATGATCCGCCCTATGATTGTCCGCCTCATCGCGCTACTGAGCGCCTTTTCGCCCCTGCTGCTCAACGCCCAGGCGCCGGAAAGCGTCATGGTCGTGGAGGCCTATTCGGGCAAAATCCTCATTGCCACGAATTCCACGGTGAAACGGCCGGTCGCCAGCCTCACCAAATTGGCGACAGCCATCGTGGCCGTGGACTGGGCCACTGCCACCGAGTCCGACATCAGCCAACTCGTGATCACCGCGCCCCAAACCGTCACCTTGGTCGGCGGCCCCAATCCGATGAACCTGCAACCCGGCGACAAGCTGACCTTGCGCGATGCCCTGTATTCGGCGCTGCTCGGTTCGGACAATCTCGCGGCCCTCACCATCGCCGACCACGTCGGCCGCCAGATTCTCGCCAAGCGCGGCAAAGAGGGCGAGCCGGTGGCGGCCTTCGTCGCTGAGATGAACAAGCTCGCCAAGTTCATCGGCATGACCGAAACCCGGTTTGTCAACCCCCACGGATTGGAGCGGCCCAAGGCGCAGGGCACCTCCACCGCGGCGGACATGGCCCGCCTGTCAATCGTGGCAATGCGGCGCAACGCGATCAATTTCATCGTCCGCCAAAAGGAGCGCCATGTGGAGGTCACTGGCAGCACCGGCAAGCGCGGCTATCTCGTGCGCAACCCCAACGAATTGCTTGGCGAGGAAGGCATCCTCGGCATCAAGACCGGCACCACCGCCGCCGCCGGCCCCTGCCTGGCCACCTGCATGGATCGCGACCCCTTGGTTCGCACCAAGCCCGACGGCTCCAAGGGTGCCACTCCCCGGCGCTTGATCGTGGTGGTCCTCAACAGTGTGGATCGGTTCGGCCGCACCCGCAGCCTGCTGCAGCAGGGTTGGTCGATTTACGATGCCTGGCTCGCGGAGAACGCCCCCGTGAAAGATGCCCGGCGCGAAATTCTCAGTGTGCCAAAGCCGGAGTGAAAGCCCCAAGGCTTGAAGACGCAAGACACAACACGTGAAGATTCGAGAGAAGAGACGTTACAGCTTATCACCTTGGATTTTCTTTTTATCTTGCGTCTCTCCTCTGAAAACCGATAACCTCTCCGACCTCCCGCCATGCCCATCGATCCCCTGCTCCACTTGTTGTGCCACAAGGCGCGCCTCTCCCATCAGGAACTGGGCGAACTGCTCGCGCTATCGCCCCAGGCCGTTGCCGAACGCGTTGCCGCCTGGGAAAAGGACGGCACCATTCTCGGCTATCACGCCGTGATCGACCCCGAGATCATCGGCGACACCTCGGTGTCCGCCTTCATCGAGGTCAAGGTCACGCCCGAGCGCGGCGGCGGCTTCGATCGGCTCGCCATGCGCGTGTCGCGCTTTGAGCAAGTGGTGTCCTGCTACCTCGCCAGTGGCGGTTACGATCTGATGGTGGTCGTGGAAGGCGGCGACCTGCGCGAAGTCGCCCGCTTTGTGTCCGAAAAACTCAGCACGCTGGATGGGGTCATTTCCACCGCCACCCATTTCCGGCTCAAGACCTACAAGGAAAACGGCTTCCTGTTCGAGACCGAAGCATCTAACGAGCGGTTGGCGGTCTCGCCGTGATCTAATACCGTTGCAACAACTCGAGGAACTTGCGGTCGAGTTGGTGGCCTTCGAAGGCCTCGTAGGTGACGTCCTTGCGGCCGCTATCAAGGATGCCGAAACTGCCGCGGAAATTCCACAACGCCCAGCCCCAACCGGCGTCCTGCCAGTTGCGCAGGCAATCCTCCGCCCAGCGCAGCACCACCTCGTGCGGCGTGTATTGATAAGCTCCCCATTCGCCCACCATCACGCCGCCACCGGCAGCGGCAAAGGCCTGCCACGGAGGCATGGTTTGCGCGTGCAGCCACTCGCGCCCGTGGGGCATTCCTAACGTGGGTTTGGCCGGATCGGCCGCATCGTAGGCCAGCGTCTCTGGCACTTCATCCCACGACGGAGTGAGCCGCGCCACCGCCTCGGCCGAGCTGTTAGGAGGGCGCAGGCCTAACAAACCGAGCGTCAGCCAATCGCCCTCGACCACCCGCAAGGTGAGTGCCTTGACCGGATGGGGCAGCTTGAAGCGAAACTCCACCTCCCCCTCGGCACGCCACACGTTCCAGCGCGCATCGAGGCTGTTCTTGCGCCATGGTCCCTTGTCCGGCCCGGCGCTCAGGGCCTGCCGCCAGAGTTCCCCGCCGGTCTCGTCAGAAACCGTTAGAACAGCCCCGCTCGAGAGCGTGGTGACGACCAGCCGCAAGGTGGAACCTTCCGCCATCGGGCCGCTGAGGTGCAGTGGCCGCGACAACTCGCCCTTGGCCGGACTGATCAAGGTGCCGCCGGTGCCGGCCATTTCCGGCCAGCATGGGGTCGGCCATTGGTCGGACCCCTGCGCCCAACTCGCCCGGAAGTGGGTGAGTTGAAACGGCGCGTAGCCGCGCGTCATCATCGCGACCTTGAGTGGGATCAACGCATCCACCGGCACGGTGCCCCATTGCAAGCCGTCGCAGAGCACGAGGCGCTGCGGATCCTCGGCGCGGATGGCGGCCACCACCTCCTCGACCACCGCGAGGTAGGCCTCGGCCGAAACCCCGGCCGGCTCGTTGAACAGGTTGAAACTCACATTATTGTTAGGGATTCCCTGGTAGCGGCGGGCGAACATCGCCCAATGGCGGGCGGCGGCCTGGCGGGCCTCCGGATCGGTCCACAGGCTCTTGGTTTCCGCCGGTTTGGCCACCGTCCAACCCGGTGCCCGGTGGAGATTGAGACAAACGTGGACACCATACTGGCGGCCCCAAGCGACGGCCTGATCGATCTGGCCGAGCGCTGCCTCATCAAAGCGGTTCCAATCACCCGCCACGATGTACCCGCGATAATCCATCGGCAACCGCACGAAATTGAAGCCGAGCTTGGCGATAAGCCGGAAGTCGTCCTCGCGAAACGCCACCGGCGTGCCGCCAAACTGGAATTTTTCCAACAAATTGAAGCCGCGCCAGCGTGGCAGCTTCGCCGGTCCGGCATCCGGCAACGGGGCGGCGGCGGCGAAAGTTGCGAGGCTGAGCAACAAGGCAAGGAATGGGCGCATGGCGTTGGGGTGATCTTACGGGCCGTGGCGGCAACATCATGCAGCTTTTGTTGGGCGGGCCCGACCGGGAGATTCATCCGCGGCAAGAAATGCGAATGGAAAATTAGGTTGCGGGTTGGCGAAAGCCGCCTAAGATTGCCGTCGACTGCTGTGTTCGTTCGTTTTGGTTGCAAGCCCGAACCGATACAATGGAAACGGGATCATTCATTTTGCCACATAGGTCACGCCCTCACGGGAAGACCGAACCAGGCAAGACGATCCCACTTATTGAGCTTTAGGAACGTGGCTCATTGCGCCAAGAACGGCACAGCGGTTTTCCCTTTTTCCCAAGGATCGGAGTTGATTTTTCGGTCAAATCGCGGACCTTCCCCTGCTTCATGAAATCCTTCGGTGCCGCATTCGTTGCCTGCCTGGCCGTCTTGCCGCTGGCAGCTTCCGCTGTGAGCGGTGCCTCTCCGGTGGCGGCACCACCCGTTCAAGCCGCCCCACCCGCGCCTTCCGTCGTGGACCTCGTCGCGGACCTCTCCAACGACAGCTTCGCGGCCCGCGAAGCCGCCACCCAACAACTTTGGCAGCGCGGCGACGCCGCCCTCGCCGAGTTGAGAAATGCGGCCGCCGGGACCGACCCCGAGGCCGCCTACCGGGCCAGGGAACTCCTGCATAAAATCGAACTCCACATCACCCCCCAAACCGATCCCGCCGTCGTCACCTTGGTCGAACGCTACGCCAAGGCGGCCGCAGTCACCGAGAAAATCGCGCTGCTCAAGGCGATGCGGGACAAGCACGCCTACCGCCAGATTCTCAAGATTTACGCCGCGGAAACCGATGCCAAGAGCCGCGTCGACCTCCAAGCCGTCGTGGCTGGCGTCGCCACTTTCGCCGCCCGCGAGCGCCTGCTCGAAGGAGACACCGACGGCGCCCGCGAGCTATTGGAGTTGGCACCCGCGGATGCCAAGGGCCTGATGGCGCTCGCCGCCTTCCATCGCGCCAACGGCACCCTCGAGGAAGAACTTCAGCACGCCAAGACCGCCAACGCCAGGAATGCCAGCGCCTGGCAACTCGCCCTCCACCGCGCCGCCGGCAGCCTCGACGAAGCCCGAGCCGCCGCCACCGACGCGGGCGAGTCACTGCTCTCCGCCACCATGGCCATGCTCGCCGGCGATCCGCTGCCCTGGCTGGAGCAGCACCTGCCCAACCGCCCCGCAAGTCAGAACCTGGTGGACATCTACAGCCCGCTGGCCCTCAAACACTGGCAGAACCACGCGATCCGCAAAACCGACCTTGAGCCCGCCCTCAAACTGCTCAACTCGCGCAGCCAAACCTCCCGCGCACTGGCCTTCAGCACCTTGTTCCTCCTCGGCGAAACCGGCCCGGCCGAAGCCGCCTTGGCCAAGTCCTCACCGCTCGATGCATTCGCCTATTTCGAAGCCCTCGAACGCGTCCCCGAGGCCCTCGCCGCACTCGGCCTCGACCCCGACGCCCCGGACTACACCGCATGGGCCGCCACCCGCTTCAAGCAACTCATCGACGATCCCGATTCCAGTGACACGGCCGCCAGCGAACTGGTCACGCTGGCCAATTTCCTCGCAAACCGCGGCCTCCATGCCGAACTCGCCGCCGCTTTCGACCCACCGCTGGCACGCCTCGCCAAAAAGGATGCCGACGCCTTCACCAGCTTCCTCGGGTCCATGTTTGGCAATCGTTTCGTCCGCACCGGCGGCGTCGTCGGCCCCCTGCTTGGAGCTGGCGCGGCCTGGGCCGGCGAGGATGACGCCCGCTGGGAGGAACTCATCATCGCCGCCTGTGGGGACGACGATGACAATCTGGTCTGCTGGAAATGGCTTGCCGATCTCAGACCCGACGCCACTCGCCGCCAACGCCTGGCCGCCATGCTCGCCCTCGGCGGCCTCGGCGGCGACCCCGACCACCTTCGCGACTCGTGGCTCGCTCTCGCCTGGGCCGCCATCGACAAGGCCGATGCCAGTGAGCGGGCGCCCCTCCTCAAGCACCTCGTCACGCTGATCGGCCAAACCGGCGATGCCGCCACCAACCTGAAAATCCGCGACCTGCGTCAGCCTAAGGAACCGGTCAGCGAGGTGGACGGACTCTATCTGCTCCAGTGTTCCGCCGCCGGCCGCTGGGAGGATGCTTCGAAGATAGTTCTCAAACTCCTTTCCAGCAAAAAGGAAACCGACTCCAACAGCCGGCCCGACCTGCACGCCTACGCCGCATCCTGCCTGCGCCGAGCCGGCCACCCCGACGCCGCCGCCGCACATGACGCGTGGGTTGAAAAGCTCGCGCTCGGCGATGGCGCGACGTATCTGCGCATCGGCCAGGGTTACGCCTTTGGCGGCGATTATGCCCGCTGCTCGCTGTGGTGGGATCGCGCCGCCCGCGAGGCCTCGCCCGCCGCCGAGAATTACGCCTCCATTCTAACCGCTCACGCAACCGACCTGCTCCGGCGCGGCCTCTGGGCCCAAGCCGCCGCCACTTCCGAGGCCCTGGCACAACTTTACAGCGGCCGCAACTTCAGCACCAGCTCACCACTGGTGTTCCTCCGCTTGCGCCTCCAGGCGGATCAGGCACGGGCGCTCAGCCTGCTGGAAACCGATCGCGCCAAGGGCCTCGCGCTGTTGGAGAAATGTCACGCCCTGCTGCCCTGCGACGGCTCCCTGGCGGACTCGTTCTTCCCGGCCTTGCGTGCGGCCGGACTCATCCAACAACACGACGCCTGGTTTGAAGCCACATGGGAACACCTCCAAGCCGTCATTGAGCGCTACCCGGATTCCCACAACACCCGCAACACCGCCGCCTGGCTCGCCGCCCGCGCCAGGCGCCATCTCGATGAGGCCGAGGTCCACCTCAACAAGGCGCTCGCCACCCACCCCAACCAAGCCGCCTATCTCGACACCATGGCCGAGTTGCAGTTCACCCGCGGCAACCGCAAACAAGCCATCGAATGGTCTGACAAATCGGTCAATTTCATGCCCACCGACGATGACGTCCGCCGACAGAATTTTCGCTTCGCCAATGACCCGCTGCCAAACTGAGACGGTAGCGGAGCGGGCCCAAATCGAGCCGGCCGATGCCATCACGGTTCCCGGCGGCAAGAGCATCTATCTTGAAGCCTGCATGCGCACCTATCCGGATGAGAGCGACCAGCCACTGATGCTTTTTCCCGGCTTGGAGGACAATTCCCCCGGCCCGCATCGGCCCGCGACACAACCTCCTGTCTCAATCAATGGTAAGGCACCCACGAGCACATTATCAGGATGTCCAAACTTTGTACATCGGTCAAATTCACCACGGGACTTTTCTTTTGTAAAGTTGTGAAAAATCGTCTTGACGAAAGCGGGTTCGTATTTACAGTGCAACTACTGATTTTTCCCATGAAACAACCCTCAAATCATATTCGGCAGACTGCCCGTGCTGGCTTTGCGCTGGCTATCACGCTGGCGCTGATGGTGTTGCTGACGCTGCTCGCGGTGGGACTGTTGTCGCTATCGGCAGTGAGCTTGCGTGCGGCCGGCCAGGCGGGTCCGCAGGCCGAGGCGCGTGCCAACGCACGCTTGGCGCTGGCTTTAGCCATGGCCCAGTTGCAGGAGCGGACCGGACTTGACACCCGGATCACGGCTCCGGCGGACATCGTCAACTCGGACAATACCGGTTCGTTCGCCAACCCGGATTGGCGCGGGGTGTGGCGCTCCAACCCGACCACCCCCAAGGCCTACCAACCTGCCAGGTCCGACTTTTTCGTCGATTGGCTGGTGACCGCCGAGGGCAAGGCACGTGCCTTGGGTGAGGCCCGCTCCAGTGTTGAAGGCGAATCCACCGTCATCCGCAACATGGAGGGCTTGCCGGACGTGCGGATTCCCCTGATGGCAACCCCTAACAAAGGATTGCTCGGCTGGTGGACTGATGACGAATCCCTCAAGGCCCGCGCGGATTTTCCGGTGACGGAGTCGCGCACCAGCGGTGAGCTGTTAGCCGTCCGCCATGCCACCCCCCGCCTCGGGCCGGAGGTGGTCAAGGGGGTGACCGGCTTCAAGCCCACGGCGGCGAATGCCCCGGGGCTGATCACGCCGGGGCAATTGACGCTCGCTGCGAAAACGTGGCCGGATCGCCAGGGAAACGCGTTCACGACCTACTCGCGCTCGTTGCAGACGGATGTGCGCAAGGGCGGCTTCAAAGCGGATTTGAGCGCCTTGTTCGAGCAAAAAGCCGCAAACATCACCGACTTCGGCAACTGGCGGACCGATCCGGCAAGTGCCAGCGCCGCGAAGTCGTATCTCTACGGCGGACCCGTGCAAGTGGGAACATTCCAAGTCGGTAACGGTGCCCGTTGGCACCAGCTCTACGATTACTATAACCTCTACAAGGATGTGAGTTTTAGTGGTGCCGAGCCGCGGATCGCGCCGGGGCCACCCTTTATCAACTGGGTGGAGGCGGACCAGCGCCTGAATTTCGGCGACGAGGCGGGCGGCTTCCGCTTCCCGCGCTTCGTCAAGGTGCTCTATGTCCTATCGTATTCCTCGGTCGCGGCTCCGAATCCGAGCAACCCGCTGGAGACCTACACGCTGCGCCTGAACACCGACATCTACGTCACGATGTGGAATCCCTTCGACGTGCGGATTGTCTTCCCGTCCAGCGCGTGGATCAGGGCGAAGCTGTATGGCGGGGTGCCGCTCAAGTTTGATTGGCAGGTCAACGGGGTGTCCCGCGGCGGCACCGACGGCGGGTCGGTGATGGGCGGGATGAACTGGGCGCGATTCTATCGGGAAGGAGCGGGATCGACGTTCACCATGGCCCCCGGCGAAACCGTGGTGTTTTCCATTCATGACGGCAACGATAACAGCCGCTTCACCCCGGGTATTTCCTTCAAGTCCGCCGTGTTCGCCGAGAACCTGCTCCCGGGAGGAAAACTCTATGGCAAAGCGGACGACAAGGTGTCGGTGGGATTGAAAGCCATCGATCCCGGCGGGGTTTCGACCCAGGGGCAGAATGCATCCTACTACAGTGATATCTGGATCGTCGGCGACGAAGGGTATGAGCAACGTGGCGAGAACATCGCCACCGCGGATGCCGCCTTCGTGACCCGGATGCCCGAGGTCAAGGCCAGCAGCGTGCCTTCGTGGCGGTTCAGTGAAGTGCTCGGCGCCGATAACAAGCAGCCCTTTGCCGCGTTCATCATGGAAACCAAAACGGCTAGAGAGTCGTTATATCCGGTGCCGGCCTTCCTGACCACCGGCAATACCCGGCTGGCCTCGCGGGTCGTCGGTGACTTCGGACAATTCGTCCACGAACACCTGGAGTATAAACTGGAACCCGTCCTGAATCGGGACACCGATCTGCTCAACACGACTTTTCCCAGCGATCCGGCCGGACCGGACCATGGCTTCATTGGTGCGGGCCGGAGCAAGGCCACGGACGGCCAGACGAGTTTCCTGGCGGATTCGATCCCGACCGTGCCGCTCACTTCGCTGGCGCAGTTCCGGCATGCGGGCACCGGCGATGGCGCCGATTCGATTCGGGCAACCCAATGGGGCGAAGTCGCCACGCCCTATCCACCGTATGCCGACCAGGCGATTGGCAATTCCTACGCGCATCCCTTGGTGCCGCCGGATCAGACTGCCCTGGGCACAGGTTCAAGTAGGCTGCTCGATCACCGCTATCTTGGCAACGAGGTGCTGTGGGATAGTTACTTCCTGTCCTCACTGGCCGCGCGAACCGCCGCGAAATTTGGCAAAGCCAAGGCCATCGCCGATACCTGGGCCGCGTTTCTCGATGGCACGGGCAAACTGATCAATCCGCGCTTCAGCCCGTGGCTTGGGAGCGAGACCAAGGATGCGATCCGCAAGCGGATCTTTGGTTCCGGCGGCAGTGGCGAGATCGCCAAGGACGCCTACCTCCACATTGCCGCCAACCTGATGCTCGATGGCGGCTTCAACGTGAATTCGACCTCGATCGACGCCTGGAATGCCTTCCTCGCATCCACCCGCAAGGTATCCCTCACCAAGCTGCCGTTCAATGGCGGCACCTCGGGAACCAATGTCACCAGTTCCGGCACGCTCTACTCGCGCACCGACATCGTGCTGAGCGACTCCGTGGACGAAAATCCCGGCAACATCGCCACGCACTATTCGGGATTCCGTGATCTATCTGATGAAAAACTGCGGCTGCTGGCCGAGCAAATCGTCATCCAGGTGCGCAAACGCGGCCCTTTCCTCAATCTATCGGAATTCGTCAACCGCCGCCTGACCAACGACACCGAACTCGCCCTGTGCGGCGCGCTGCAGGCGGCGATCGACAAGTCAGGGCTCAACGACGCGGTGCGCTCCGCCGGAGTCGCCACCAGCGGCAAGCCGGGCGGCGCGTCGATGGCATTTCCCAAAGCCTGCGAACTCGGCACGGCCGCCGGCAATCCCGGCTGGTTGCTCCAGGGCGACATGCTCGACCCGCTCGGCTCCGCCTTGGTGGCCCGTGGTGACACCTTCCGCATCCGTGGCTACGGCGATGCCCGTGACGCACAAGGCAAGGTGACCGCCCGCGCTTGGTGCGAGGCCGTGGTCCAGCGGGTTCCGGAATATCTGGACAACACCGAAAAAGCGGAGATCGCGGAACCCAAGCAATCACTCAACAAGACCTTTGGACGGCGCTATCAATTGTTTTCGTTCCGCTGGCTCAGCGGGCCCGACGCTTGATGCTGCCGGACTGCCCCACCAACCCACCACCCCATGCGCAGCCTCCTCACACTCACCTTGTTCGCCGGATGGCTGATGCCGCAGATCGCCAGCGCGGTGACCGTCCGCACCCTGGCCTTTGAGCTGCCCGAGGAAAAGGTCAGCCTGAGCATTCATGCCGATACGGCAAATGCGAAGGCCGTGCAGGTCGAGGTGCGCGGCAACCAGTTCGGTGAATCCGCCAC
>Ga0118677_10013160_pt1 | contig 11970 bp, 8 predicted proteins | sample AliMusrvi5mmetaG_FD_86154 | JGI IMG/M metagenome (GOLD analysis project Ga0118677, IMG submission 86154) | reverse complement strand
CATTTCAACCTTCGAACAGAAAAAGAAAAAACAAACACGGATTCCGTGAGAGAATGTCGACTTCTAACGGTCGCCGCGTATTGAATGCCCGTCGTGCAAAAGGTCGTCACAAACTAAGCGTTTCCGATGAGCCAAATCACAAAAGATAATTTCTAATTATTATATTGTGATAGGCAAAAGGTAAAGAACTTGATTCTTTACCTTTTGTGTTTTTTGCCTATTTTTGAGATCCAGGTAATCAGACAGATTGCTTCACTCTGTTCGCAATGACGGTACTTTTTTAATGATGCGTGGTGATAACGAAGTGTAACTTTCTATTAATTTAGCGTCATTGCGAGGAGGCACGACGAAGCAATCTGCTGAATTACAAATAAATAATCATTATGTCTTCTGCCGTATTATCCCTTTTCAGCCAATCAGGCATTTCCAATGAACTGCTCAGTATTGCGGAGAAAGTCGCTTCCGATGAACGAATCACCTCAGGGGAGGGTGTATTGCTCTTCCAGGAAGGTTCCCTGCCATTTCTTTCCGTACTTGCCGACGACGTCCGTCACAAAATCAATGGCAAGCAGGTCTTTTTCAACCGCAACATTCATCTTGAACCAACCAATATCTGTGTGAACCATTGCGCTTTCTGCTCCTACCGAAGGAAAAAAGGAGAGGAGGGCTGTTGGGAACTGGGCATCGGAGATTTGGTGCAGATGGCGCAAGACCATGCGCTTTCGGGAATAACAGAAATACATATCGTGGGAGGAGTTCATCCTGACAGGGATGTTTATTTTTATGCTGATCTGCTGCGAGAGATTTCCAAAATCATGCCAGGGGTTCAGCTGAAAGCCTTCACAGCCGTTGAGATAGATGCCATGTGCAGTTTTGCCTCCATGGACATCAAAACCGGACTGAACCTTCTGAAAGAGGCCGGATTGGTTTCCTTGCCCGGTGGCGGCGCAGAAATCTTCGATGAAACCCTCCGATCCAAAATATGTCCGGACAAAACGGGTTCGGCAGAATGGCTGAATATACACCGCACGGCACATCAACTGGGAATCCCTACCAATTCGACCATGCTTTACGGCTTGCTGGAAGATTACACGCATAGGATTGATCACCTCGAAAGACTAAGGACCCTGCAGGATGAAACGGGCGGATTCAATGCATTCATCCCCTTGAAATTCCGACATTACAACAACAGGTTTTCACATATCGAAGAGACAACGACTCTTGAAGACTTAAAAAATTACGCCGTTTCACGCATCTTTCTGGATAACATTCCTCACCTGAAGGCATACTGGCCTATGATCGGGAAGAAAGTGGCCCAGCTTTCCCTTGCTTTTGGAGTGGATGACCTGGATGGTACGATCGACGATACCACCAAAATCTATTCGATGGCCGGTTCGGAAGAACAATCTCCGGTCGCAACGACATCCCAACTTATCGAGATGATAGAAGGCGCAGGTTTTATCGCCGTGGAACGGGATACCCTATACAAGGTCATAAGAAGTGCCTAGAGTGATCTAAAGTGCCTAAAATGCCTAAAGTTTTGGGCTCCCAAATTTTGGCACGAAGTACTTTAGGCACTCTAGGCACTTTAGATCACTTTAGGCACTTTAAATACTTTAGGCACTTTCTTCTCGGGAATAAATTATAATTTTACACACATTAATCATTCGTCGCTCGCTTATGGCCTTCAAGAAATTCATTAAAAGCAAAACCTTTGGAAAACATATATTGTTCGCGTTCTTGCTTACCATTGTTTTGCTTTGGCTTACCATACAGATTCTTTCACTTTATACACACCGTGGAGAAAGTCTTGCCATCCCTGATTTCTCTGGCATGACCATGTCCGAGGCCCGGCAAGCGGCTAAAAAGATGAATTTGAGGTTCGAACTGGAAGATTCAATCTACAGGGCCGATAAAAAACCCGGAACCATTCTGATGCAAAATCCGGGAGCAGGCCACAAAATCAAATCCGGAAGGCTGATCTATCTGACACTCGTGTCGTCCATTCCGGGGACGGAAGAAGTTCCCAAATTAACAGATATTTCACTGCGTCAGGCTAAAGTCCTGCTGGAATCCAAAGGCTTCGTCCTTGGCAAAATTGAGTTCAGTCCTTCCGAATTCAACGACCTGGTACTTGAACAGAAAAACAAAGGTATTCCCGTTTCTCCCGGTTCTCGCCTCGACAGCGGCTCTGCCATTGACCTGGTGGTTGGGCGTAGTGGCGGGATAGACGAGACCGTTGTTCCAGATTTTACGGGGCTGCCACTTGCAGAAGTTCTGATCATGTGTAACCTGAAACAGTTAACAACAGGGTCTGTCGTTTTTGACGCCTCTGTGGCCAACAAGGAAGACTCCATGGCTGCAAGAGTGATCACCCAATTCCCAATCGCCGATTCGACAATTTTCGTCCCTGCCGGCAGTGCAGTAAACCTCGTCCTATCCCTGAAAGGAAAGGAATAATAAGGTATCCGACACCATGAGCCAGGAAGATTCAGAATTATTTGACGAAAGCGACTTATCCGAAGAGATTGAAGAATTAGCCGGACAATTTGAACATCACAGGTTTGTAGCCGATCCCGGACAGGGGTTGATGCGGGTCGACAAATTCCTTTCCAACCGCATTTTAGGTACCTCCCGCAACCGCATACAGCAGGCAGCCGATGCCGAAAGCATACTTGTGAATGGCAAACCTGTCAAATCCAACTACAGGGTCAAGCCAAATGACGAAATAACCGTTGTAATGGACTATCCCCGGAGGGAAACCAAAATCATTGCAGAGGATATACCCATCAACGTTGTTTATGAAGACGAGGAGCTGCTTGTCGTCAACAAGCCTGCCGGGTTGGTTGTGCATCCCGGACACGGGAACTATTCCGGGACACTCGTCAATGCTTTGGCATTCAGATTTCAGGGACTCCCCTTGTACGGAGGAGATGATCCGAGACCCGGACTGGTGCATAGGATTGACAAGAATACATCCGGGTTGCTTCTGGTGGCCAAGACTGAACATGCCAAACTCAACCTGGCCATGCAGTTTTTCAGAAAAACTACCAAACGTGAATATGTGGCGCTGGTCTGGGGCAATTTAGCCAAAGATTCAGGAACCATTGAAGGAAATATTGGCCGCAGCACCCGCGACAGGCAGGTATTTACAGTTTACCCTGACGGGGATCACGGAAAACAGGCAGTGACCCATTACCGCGTACTCGAGCGGCTTGGTTATGTTAATCTGGTAGAGTGTGTCCTGGAAACAGGACGTACACACCAAATCCGCGTTCACATGAAAGAGATCGGCCATCCGCTTTTCAACGATGAGGTTTATGGTGGCAACAAGATCCTGAAAGGCACAACTTTTACCAAATACAAGCAATTTGTCGAAAACTGCTTTGATATTCTCCCACGCCAGGCTTTGCATGCAAAAACCCTTGGGTTTATCCATCCGGTTACCCACGAGGAGATGATCTTTGATTCGGAACTTCCGGAGGATATGGCAGCGGTTATTGAAAAGTGGCGGAATTACCTGGTGAACCGCGAATAATTTGCTAATGTGCCAAATTGCTAATGTGCTAATTTATGGAAAAACGAAATATTGTTCTGGAAATGAGTTTAGAGTTTGCTTTATTAATCATTGCGTTTACAGAGCAACTTGAACAGCAGAAAAAATTTGTAATTGCTAGACAATTATTAAAATCAGGTACTTCGATTGGCGCCAATATTAGTGAAGCACAATCGTGTGAAAGCAAAGCTGATTTTATCCATAAATTGAAAATCGCAGCCAAAGAAGCAGAAGAAACTAAATATTGGTTGATACTTTGTAAGTTATCACCATCCTATCTATTTGATGATTCACTTTTACCAAAACTTGATGAAATACAAAAATTGCTGACTGCTATTATTTCCGTCACAAAGCAAAATAATCATGGAACCAGTCATTAGCACATTAGCATATTAGCACATTAGCATATTATCACATTAGCAAATTATCACATTAGCAAATTAGCAAATTAGCACATTAGCACATTAGCAAATTAGCACATTATGAAAAATATCGCAATAATAACCGGAGGTGACTCATCCGAATATGTAGTCTCCATCCGTAGCGGCGCCAATGTCCTGAACGCAATCGACCGCAAAATATTTATCCCCTGGATGGTATTCATCAGGGATAACAAGTGGAGTATATTGGAGGAGGAAAACACGATAGCATCTGTTGACAGGAGCGATTTCTCGTTCCAGCTCAATGGTGAAACTATCAAACTTGAATATGCCTACATCATGATTCATGGCACTCCGGGAGAGGATGGAAATCTCCAGGGTTATTTTGAAATGCTTGGAATTCCTTATTCCACCTGTGGTGTCCAGTCTTCGGCACTAACTTTCAACAAGAATTTCTGCAACAATTACCTGAAATCCTTCGGCATCACAATGGCCCGATCGATCAGGGTGATGCTGGGTGAAATAATTAATCCTTCCGAAGTAGTCAGGCAACTGTCACTGCCGCTGTTCGTGAAACCCAGTGCCGGAGGGTCGAGTTTTGGTGTAACGAAGGTCAAGAATGAGGATGAACTTGCCGGAGCAATTGATAAGGCACTGAAAGAGAGTCCCGAAGTATTGATTGAGCAGTTTATCGACGGGAAAGAGTTTACCTGCGGAGTCGTCAGGATTGGCCACAAAAAAATTGTTTTCCCGGTTACGGAGGTAATTCCCAAAAATGAGTTTTTTGATTACGAAGCCAAATATACGCCAGGTATGGCCGACGAAATCACTCCAGCAAGAATCAGCGAAGAACTGACGCTCGAAATCCAGGATCTATCCTCTAAAATCTACGATCTATGCAATTGCAAGGGAATCGTAAGGGTCGATTACATCCTGAAAGAAAATACTTTTTACTTCCTGGAGATCAATACGGTACCCGGGATGACAGCTACCAGCTTTATACCTCAGCAGATCAAAGCTGCGGGATTAAACCTGACAAATCTGCTCACTGAAATTATCCAGGAATCGATTTGATGATTCGCTGATGAGTTGATGTGACGATTCGACGATTCGACCATGTGAAAATGTGAAAACAGAGGTTAACACATCATTGTCAATTATTCATTCTTTACTATGTGACCTTTGTCTAGTACTTCGTGACCTTTGTGGTAAATAAAAAATTTTTATCCACATTTGGTTAATAGCCTTTGTTCATTTCTGTTCATAACTGCCCTTCCCGCTATTCATTTGAAGAACAATTTGCTGAATCAGGCATCAGTATGGTGTTACTTCTTTTGCAGGATAAAATTATGGATTTCGGTAACTCCTGATTACCTTTGAAAAAGCACCTGAAATAAATCACTTATCTGATATTTAACGTTTTATGGCTGAATCACAGAACAACTACCGCAACAAGACCAAACCCGGCAATACCATTGAGCAACTGAATGCCTATTATGGAAAAGTCCCGCCCCAGGCAATTGAAGTGGAGGAAGCGGTTCTGGGCGCATTGATGCTTGAAAAGGATGCCTACCATACCGTCCAGGCGATCCTCCGGCCTGAAAGCTTTTACAAGGAGGAACACCGGAAGATATTCAACATCATCAAGGAACTGGCGGCCAAAGAAAAACCGATCGATTTGCTTGTAGTTACACAGGCATTAAAAAATGCGGGCGAACTGGAAGAGGTAGGCGGACCACTCTATATCACGCAACTGACCAGCAGGGTTGCTTCGGCAGCCCATATTGAATTTCATGCACGTATCATCGCGCAAAAATACATCCAGCGGGAATTGATCCTCATTTCTTCTGAGATTCAGAGTAAATCCTACGAGGATGCCATGGAATTGAATGATCTGATTGATTATGCCGAGCGTGAGCTATTCAGGGTGACGGAAGGCAATATCACCAAGGAATCACAACCCATCAAACCACTTCTTCAAAGGGCAGTCGAACAAATTGAGATCAACTCCAAGAAGCCTGACGGCCTGAGTGGAATCCCATCCGGTTTTACAAAACTGGATCAGATTACGGGAGGATGGCAGAAGACAGACCTTATCATCATCGCAGCTAGGCCTGCCATGGGAAAAACGGCGTTTGTCCTCACCATGGCCCGAAACATGGCAGCCACCCATAAAGTTCCCGTTGCCGTTTTTTCGCTCGAAATGTCCTCCCTGCAATTGGTGAACCGTTTGATCTCCGCCGAAACAGAGTTGGGATCCGATAAAATCAAAAGCGGTAGACTCGAGAACTGGGAATGGGAGGTTTTCAACAGAAAGTTGAAAAACCTTGAAGAAGCGCCTTTGTTTATCGACGACACACCGGCACTCTCCATTTTCGAATTCAGGGCCAAATGCCGAAGGTTGAAGATGCAGTATAACGTTGGGATTGTTGTAGTCGATTACCTTCAATTGATGACCGCAGGAGGCGATATCAGGGGAAACCGCGAGCAGGAGGTGAGTATGATCTCCCGCAACCTGAAAGCCATTGCCAAAGAGATCAATGTGCCCATCGTGGCCCTTTCGCAATTGAACCGTTCAGTAGAATCGCGCGAAGGAAAAAGACCGCAGTTATCGGATTTGCGCGAATCGGGAGCTATCGAACAGGATGCCGATATGGTCATGTTCATCCACAGGCCCGAATATTACGGTATAACGAACGACCAGGACGGCAACTCACTCAAGGGAATCGCAGAGATCATCGTGGCCAAGCACCGTAACGGGGCAATCGGGGAGTTCCATCTCTCCTTCAAGGCGCACCTTGCCCGCTTCAGCGACCTCGAAGCAAGCATTGATGAGAGTTCAATCAGTAACCTGCACAGCACGAAGGCAGGAGGTGTGTATCACTCCAAAATGAATGCTGAACCAAGCAACATAGACGCAGAACCTGCAAAATCAAACTTCGGCCGACCCGGATCCAATTTTGCGGACGATACTCCTTTCTGAGAAAGAAGGATAAAGGATAAAGTAAAAAGGATAAAGTAAGAACGCACTAATCTGCATTAACTCATATCTCATATCTCATATCTCATATCTCATATCTCATATCTCATATCTCATATCTCATATCTCATATCTCATAAAAAAAGCCCTCTCGGGCTTTTTTTATTTTATTACCATCCTGGATTTTGTTGTTTGGCCAGGGTTGGATTGGCATTGATTTCATCCTGAGGAATTGGCCACAGGAAGCGATAATCGGAATAGGGAATTGCAACAGTTCCCAATGCTCCGGTATAGGGAGTTCCGAGTGTAAACATGGCGGCAGTAGGAGTACCGTTTGCAATTTTTGCAGGTATACCATTGATAGGATAGTATGTATCTTGCTGCAATCTCGTAATATCCGGCCAGCGGCGGCCTTCCATCACAAATTCAATTCTACGCTCATCAAGAATCGCACCAAGCAGCGCTACGTTGCTTGCGAAGGTAGAAGCCGTATAGGCCTGTGTTGCTGGTGTTGCAAGTGCACGGTTACGAACCATATTCAGGTAAGCAAGACCATTGACTACATCTCCCTTGCGGGTATAAGCCTCGGCCATGTTCATAATTACTTCGGCATAACGGATCAATGGAGATGGATCTGTCTTGTTGACCGGATCCTTGTACTTATTGGTATAAACTATACCGGATGAAATGGTAATCATGTTACCGGCTGTACGCCGCTTGTCATCAAGCAGCCAGGCCGGAAATCTCCAGATAATCGGACTCATGGTAACAAGACCACGGCCACCAATGGCAGTTGGGGAGTACATGGCAGCAAGGGCAGCATTGACGCCGGGGTTCTGGGTAGCCGAGTTTTCCATTCCAAAAATGGATTCGTTGTTGCTGTAAGGACTCATGAAAGGTCCGGATGGATCAGCAGTAAGCGCATAGGTTCCGGCAAGAGTTCCTGTGGTAAACTTTGTTCCTTCCTCGATAACTTTATCCATGTTCCACATGTGGAGGTAAACCCTTGTTTTCTCAGCAACGGCTGCTCCTTTGGTAGCCCTTGTAATCTTTGAATTACCCGAAAGGGCCGCTTTCAAAGGAAGGTTGGCTTCTGCATAATCCAGGTCGGCAAGGATGTTTTTATACACATCGGCTACAGTACTTCTGCCTGTTGCCATACCATCCGCAATCGCTTGCTGTGTTGTAAAAGGCTTGTCAAAATAAGGAACGCCCAGATGCGTCGCGGCAGGCGTGTCTTTGTAAGGCCTGGCAAAATGGATCAATAATTCATGATAGGTCATTGCTCTAAGTAACTTTGCTTCACCTGCGTAAATTGCTGCCTGGGCATCGGTAATTACCTTGGCGGCAGCCGCAGTTTTAACCCCGTCAATAATGATGTTGCAACGGTTGAGCAAACGGTAACTGTCTTTCCAGTAATTCACATTGTTGGCAGAAGTTACATTGTAAGTGGCTGTATAGGTGAGCTGATAGAAAGTGGCCGTATTCACTACGTCTTCACCGCGGTTGTCACATTGCTCAATGGAGGCTGCACCGAATGGATATCCCCTGTACGCAGGAGTGACCGGATTGGCATAGTAACCTATCTGGGCAGCTTCGTACATACCCGTCACAGAAAGTGCAACCAGTGCAGGAGTTTGGAATGCCGCCGTCTCAGAAACCTGGTTGAAAGGCTGGAGATCGATGTTCTTTTCACAGGAAGAGAACACCATTAGGAAAACAAGGACCGGAATATAGACCAGCTTGCTTGATTTCAGTCTTAATTTGAATATATTTTTCATGTTGTAGAATATTTAGGAATTATAATTTGAAGTTAAGACCAAAGGTAATTACCCGTTGCTTGGGAGTACCATTGTAATCTACACCACCGACTTCCATTTCCGGGTCGATACCTTTGTACTTTGTGAACATGAGCAGATCCTGCCCCTGGACAAAGATTCTCAAATTCTGTATTCCTGCGCGGGTTAAAATTGATTTTGGCAAGGTATAGCCAATCACCAGATTTTGCATTTTCAGGAAGTTTCCGCTTTCGATCCATCGGGTACTGGCCTGGTCTGTCAGGTTGACAAATGTATCCCCTGCATACCACAATTTAGGAGTCCATCCATCACCTGGATTGGCAGCACTCTGCCAGCGTCCGAGGATTTCGGTACTGTTGTTCTGGAATTTTTGGTTCAGCAGATCCATTCTAGTACGATTCATCACTTTGTTTCCGCCACTGTAACGGAACATCAAACCAAAATCGAAATTCTTGTAATTCCCTTTCACTCCAAAAGATCCGAAGTAGGATGGAAGAGTGGACCCCAACAACTTACGGTCGGCGGATACCAGAGAAGAAGCTGCAGGAGTTGCGTTACCAGGATTGGCAGGATCATATACCTGGTAGGATGATGTGGCAATATTGCCCTGAACAAGTGATCCGTCTGCTTTGGCGTAAATAGGATTTCCGTTTGCCGCGTTCACACCCCTGTAATCATAACCAAATAATGTATTGTATGCTTCACCTTCACGAATAATGGTGTAAGTGTTGATGATGTCCTGATGGTCAACCAAAGTAAGCACCTTATTTTGGATCAATGACAGGTTTCCATCAATCGTCAGTCTGAAATCTTTCTTACTGATCACCAAAGCTTCTGCTGAAAACTCGTAACCCGAATTTTTCAAGGCGCCGATATTCTTGGCAATTGTGTTTCCGGGAATACCAAAGGAAGGAGGTGTCGGAGCATTCAGAATCTGATTGTCCATATTGTTGTTGAAATAGTCGAAAGTGACTTTGTACTTGTTGTCAACAAAAGCGACATCCAAACCAATATCTGTTTTCTTGCTTCTTTCCCACTTCAACTGGTCATTGCCGATTTGTGCAAATGCGATACCGTTGTTATCCGCATATTTATAGCTGCCGTAAAGTCCAAGGTAAGGATAGTTGCCAATGTTGACATTACCCACTTCGGCATAGGATGCACGAACCTTCAGGTCAGTAACAGCTTTTACGTTCGCCATAAATGATTCCTTGGAAACGGTCCATCCCACGGAAGCGCCCGGGAATACACCATAACGGTTGGCTACCGGAAGAGAGGAGATACCATCGCGGCGAACAGATGCCTGGATAAAATATTTACCCCCGTAGTTGTAGTTCAACCTTCCTGCGAGAGAATTAAATCCATTTTGTGACATAGAACCACCTGAACTTTGTGTCCCGTAGGAACCGCTGATCAGGTTGTGACTGAAAAATGAGTCGGAAATGTTACTTCCTGCTCCATAAAAATAATTGTAGGTCTGTTGCTGGAACTCATTTACCAGGTTGACGTTCAGGTTATGCATTTCAGCAATGGTTTTGGTATAGGTCAGCACGTTCTGCCAGTTCCATCTCAGGTAGCTGGTAAAGTCATTTGTGACATAACCGTTTGAGCCCCTGCCATCTCCATGGTATGGATTCCAGTAAAGGAAACCTTCAGTTCCCTTTGAGTCAGCACCCACCTGGGTCTTAAAAGTAAAATCCTTGGCAAAGGTAAACATTGCATAGGCGCTGGCCAGAATTCCGGTGATTTTGGAACTTTGAACGTTTGTATCTAATGTATAGCGGATGTTTGGCAGGTTGTCATCAATCGATTGCAGGTTTTGGCCACGGCCAACGACGGCCGGGTTGATATCATCGATGTTGTATCCGGTAGGGTCAGCGGCATCGAAAACTGCAGTATTCGGTAACTGGCGAATAGCTGAGAAAATATTGCCTGAAAGTGAGTTGGTACCGGTATTCATACCATAGGTCATGGTTCTTGAAATTGATGAATTCAAACCTACCGTTAACCATTTGTATACTTTATGGTCCACATTGGCACGCATGGTGTAACGGGTCATGTTGTTTGGCCTGGATACTCCGTCCATTTTAGTGTATCCGGCAGATAAATAATATTTTGAAGCATCATTAGCACCAGAGACTGAAAGGTTGTGGTCCTGCTGGAAAGCATTGGTCCGCAAAACTGCTTTTTGCCAGTCGGTATTGATATCGGAACCTACCGCAATAGCAGATTGCCCGCGATTCGACCTCTTCTCGTTGGAAATCGTAATGAAGTCGGGTGTTTGCAGCAAATCGAAAAGATTTACTGGCGAGGCTACCCCAAAATAGTCGTTATAAGAAACACTGGCTTTCCCTTTCATCCCTTTTTTGGTAGTGATGAGGATTACACCATTGGCTGCCCTGGATCCATAGATTGCAGTAGCCGATCCGTCCTTCAAAATTTCAACGGATTCGATGTCTGCAGGGTTGATGTCTCCCATGGCATTTGCTCCGGCATCACCACCGACATCCCCAGTAACGATTGGCATTCCATCGACGACAACCAGCGGATACGTACCTTGGGAAAGTGATCCGATACCCCTTATCCTGATACGGGGAGCTTCTCCGAGTACCCCGGATGTGGAGGTAACCTGTACCCCTGCCGAACGACCTGCCAACTGGGATTCGAAACTAGGTGTGGCCAGGTTGGCCATTGCATCACCTTTTACTTGAGAGATGGCTCCCGTAACTTCACGCTTTTTTTGCGTTCCGTAACCTACGACTACCACCTCGTCTACTGAAACCTGTTCGGATTTCAAGGAAATCTTGTATTCTTTCGCTCCCGTAAGAGCAATCTCCTGGGAGGTGAAACCGACGAAAGAAACGACCAGACTTTTAGCACCAACAGGTGCTTTAAGTGTAAAACGGCCTTCCATGTCAGTAATAGTTCCTACCGTAGTCCCTTTGACTACGACAGAAGCACCGGGAATCGTTGCCCCATCATCAGAGGATGAAACCGTACCGGTCACATCCCTGGTCTGGGCTAAGATAACCTGCATTCCGGCAAAAAGGAGGAAAGCAAGTAACAGCGTAAGTTTTTTCATAGACTTTTTTTAAAATTAAAACTTGATTAGTAAAAAATTCATTGGAAGCATCTTCCTGGTTCAGATATGTCAAAAATTGTTAATTTTTAACCTTATATGCAAATATATGTAAATATATGTGATAATCCAAATTGTCCCTTTTTCGTCCAAATAATTAACAAACAAGTATCAAT
>Ga0118677_10007008_pt2 | contig 11970 bp, 8 predicted proteins | sample AliMusrvi5mmetaG_FD_86154 | JGI IMG/M metagenome (GOLD analysis project Ga0118677, IMG submission 86154) | reverse complement strand
TAAATAATTTAAATTAATACAACTCTTGTATGAGTATAAAGGAACAAAAAGGGAATGTCAAACTTATCTGATAAAACGAAAAAATGACTGAATAATTGGTATAAGGTATAATGAATATATTAGTCATTATTATTATCCTATGAAAAATAATAAACGTGTTATCGGTGTCATTGTAATTGTGCTCATACTTGCTGTTGGAGGATATTTCTTTCTCAAAAAAAAATCTTCTCCTCTCATGAGTCCAGAACTCAAGAAGGCTCAACAAGAAATGTTATCTCAGTGCAAATTTGATCCAGATTTTTGTAAATACGCGGCAAACGGCATTGTGGCGATGTCGGGGGGCTATACCCTTACGAGCGAATCCACCTTTAATGGGAAGGTTTCAAAAACGATTATCAAAACCGATGGGAAAGAAAATTCTGAATCAATAACATACTCTGATGGTAAAGAAGAAGGATCCTTTATTTCTCTTAACAAAACAACTTATATGAAGGCGCCGGGAGACAAGGAATGGACAGAATTTCCTCCCACCAAAGATGAAACGGGAAAACCCACAACAAATTTATTTGATTTTGAGGGACTAAAAAAAGAACTCGGAAATGCGGCAAAAGATGAAGCAAACTCATTAGTTGTAAAAAAAGTGGGAACGGAGGCATGTGGAAGTCTTACCTGCTCTGTGTTTGAAATGTCGGAAAAAATAACCAATTCAACCACAAAGATTTGGGTAGATACTAAAGATTATTTTGCGCGAAAAATGGAAACACAATCAAAAGAAGGGGTAAGTACCATGATGTTTACCTATGGGTCGGTATCGATAAAGAAACCGTCTCCAGTTAAAGTAATGCCCGCATTAAATACCACTGGAAACACCGGTATCAGCTCGCAAGAGGTGCAACAATTAATGAAGCAGGTGCCCTCAACCGCTGAGGAAACGCCCGCAGAGTAACGAACACAAGCAGGTATGAATATTTCAACGAAGGACTGGTCTTTAACTATTGATCTTAATGGAGGGCGAATAACTGAACTTACGTGCCAAAATACGAAGGTGTTGGGAACTTATAACCGGATCGATGGAAAAATGGGAAGTTCTCACCTGTGCATTCCGAGTTTTGACAAAGAAGGACAGGAAATATATGGACTTCCGTTTCATGGACTGGTACGAAATGGGCAATGGAATATGATAAGCGGAACCCCAAGCGCCCTCACTATCGGATATACAACCACTGCATCAGATCTCTATGGGGCAGAGTTGCACGTGCAGCAGGAGTTCACCCTTGCCGAACGTTTCTGCCATAAAACCACCATTTCTCACAAAAAAGGAGCTCCTGTTCCAGTGAACTGCGCCTATCATTATTACTGGGATACGCCACTTGGCTGGAAGGGGACGCAGCTTAATACGGTTGACGTAAGTGAAAAGATTAGCACAAATGGATACTGTAATCTTGAAAAAGAGAATGCAATTGTTTTTCCCCATGCTTCATACCAAGTGACTCGTGATCGCTTTCACTCTGCCGCACTCTGGACCAGTTTTATGCAGAAAGAGAAAGGGAAGGAGTTCAGTACTGATTTTTGCTGCATAGAACCGGTGATTGGCTGGCCCGGATATTTTGGCTCAGAAAAAAGCATTTTAAGCCCTGGAGAGGCCATTTCCGCCTCAATTAGCATCGAAAAAGTTGTATAATTTACGTTGTCATTCCCGCGTAGGCGGGAATCTAGGCTAAAATCATCATTATTTAAATTGTATATTATCGACTGGATCCCCGTCTTCACGGGGATGACAAAGAACGCCGGGGTGGCGAAATTGGCAGACGCGCAGGTTTTAGGAACCTGTTCCCGTAAGGGATTGGAGGTTCAAGTCCTCTCCCCGGCACCCAAGGAGGACAACATGCCATATGAAAAAATCATTGGTGTTATTAACTGTAATTATCGCCCTCTTTGCCGCAATTAATTTTCTTGTGGGTACGCGGGCTATACAAAAACTGCAACAAGAAAGGCCAAGTTCATTTACCTGCTTATCTCATGATGAAGAAATTTGTCAAAAAAACGTCGGATTTGATGCGTGGCTTGCATTTTACTTCATCCCCTTATTGGGAGTAATTTCCGTTTATATCGCACAGAAAGCAAAAATAAATCCAGCAATATTTGCCTCTGGGGTGCTCTTCTGTTGGATTACGCTTTTGGAACTGGTAACTCGCGCTTTCCATATACCAGCGCTTTATCATAGTTTAGAAAGATCTAGCCTTCATTACTCTCTTTTTTTTGTGCAACATCCTCTCACTATTTATCCAGGCGGAATCTTAATAAGCGATCAAATGAAAATGTTAGCAATCATCATACTTATAAGCTTCATCGTTGGCACTATTTTTCAAGCCATCATAATTTGGCATGACAAGAAAAAATAGTTTATATTTCACTTCTCAGTCTCAAATATCATTTTTTATTTTTTTTTGCTAAAATAAATGATAAGTGATTGTCATCATTCCTATTAACAGTTTGTTTCTCATAATAAAGCTATGTCTTTAGAACCTCAATACAAACGCATTCTTCTTAAATTAACAGGGGGACTATTTGGAAATCCAGAAACCCATAAAGGATTGGATTTTAATGCCATTCAAAAAGTTGCAACGTATATCGTGAATCTCCACAAAAAAACTGGTATAGAAATTGCTATCGTCGTTGGAGCGGGGAATCTGTTTCGGGGACGGGAAGTTGAGGATACTGGAGCTGATAAGGCGGCTGCTGATTATATTGGGATGCTCGGAACCGTGATGAATGCACTCGCACTTCAAGAAGAGATAGAGCGTGCTGGTGGGACAACTCGCGCAAGCGCCCGGCATAATTTTCCATCATCAATTGGGCGATCACCTCGCGAAAATCCCACAGGAAACGTTCGGAAACTTCGAGACTGTCCACCACCCGCCCGGCGAGCACCGGCAAAAACGGCAGTAGATCATAGCCGCAGCGTGTCTGAAATTCCTGGCGCATCAATGGCGTCCAGTTCTGCGTGCCAACTTCCCAGCTGTCGATGTGTGTTGCCCCGAAAGTTTTACCAGCCTCCGGCCCCACCGCATCAATCAACTTCTGCACAAAGCCGGCGAAGTGCGCATCAATGGCAGCCTTGCTCAACTTATCGCACTCCAACCCTTCGCCTTCTGGCGTCGTGGGACGATTCTTTACTCCTGTCGGCGTATGGCCAAACCGCATTATCGTCCAGTTCCCTTCCGGCACGTCCCATTTCAGGTTTCCTTTTTCATCAAGCGTGCCGGTCAAGTCAACGATCTTACTCCGCGCTATACACAATGCAGAATCAATCACCGGCCAGCTGGGATTTGTCAGCACCCGCCGGGGCTGGCCAACCGAATCGTTGTAGTCTTCCTGCCCGCCAAAACTTTTTGTGGAGCCGTAATGCTCGATGCGATGGCCCTTCCCTTCCTCGTCGCCCTTGGGCGTGGGAAACGCCAGCAACGCGACATCGCGGTAGTGATTCAAATTCATAAAAGGTCGCGGGACCGGGGCATCCAACTGCTTCGGTCCGGTGACCTGTATCCCTGTCCACACCACGCGCTGACAGTTATTCTCCGGCGTATTCCAGGGCCCCCCACTGCCGGCCCAGCCTGCATCATTGTTGATACTCACTTCCAAGCCCAATCGCTTGGCCTCTGCGACCAGGTGCTTGAAAAGATCCAGCCACAACGGGCTCATGAACCTGGCCGGTCCTGGCGGCATCTGCTGAGTTCCATCAAACACCAGCAACCCGCCAATTCCCGCACGCTTCATCCCTTCCAGGTCCGCAGTAATTCCATCCTTCGAGAGACTGCCATCAACGATGAACGCATAGACCCAAGGCCGTACCGATGCCGGTGGCTCTGCAAAATTTCGCTCCAAAGAGTCCCGAGCATAGATCACATTCGCCGCGAGCAGTCCCATCAGTATCGCAATCATAGTCAGCTCACGTTTCATTAGTAATCTCTTCTCCTTTAATCTGAGTAATCGGCCTAATCTGCGGATTATCTTGCTGTCTTATTTCTTAGTTTCAGCCGTCAACGGGAACAACTCCAGAATAACGTGGGCATAGAGACGGTGCCCGAAATCGTTCGGATGGTTGACATTGTTGCCGCTTATATCGGAGAAGTTCTTCTTCTTGAGCACTTCAATCCAGGGTGCCGTCACATCCGCCAGCGCAACATTATTGGTAACCAGCCCGCCCAGGAACTTGGCTTTCCAGAGGAAGCCTTCGGCGCCGGCAAAGCGCGGATTCATGGTCATTGGCGAGACCAGCACGATATCGGCGTCAGGATTCTGAGCCATCACATTATCGCGCATTTTGATCATCTTCTTATCGTAACTCCCGCCGTCATTCATCCCGAAGGCGAGGAAGACCAGATCCGGCTTCTCCTCCGTCACCTTGGGAACCATCTCGACACCCCAGCCGGCTTCCGCACCTGCGGCGCCATAATTTTTCAGCGTCACCTTCGATCCGAAACGTTTCTGAAGCGTATTCGCAACCAGCTGCGGATAACATGGCTGATACGGCTCCGCCCTGGAGGGCTCGAATCCCGAAGCGTTGAATCCCTGCGTAATGCTGTCACCAAGCGCCACCAGCTTGATCGGCTGTTTGGCCCTGAGCTTGGCAAGAACGCGCGTCAGTTGCTCGGGCTGCTGCTTATACGGCACAGGCCAGGGATCAGTTTTGTGCCAGTACGACACCTGCACCTGCAGATCATGGAAGAAACGGCCTTCGGAATGCAGGACCGTCGCAAACATGTTCGGGCTTCCCTTCGGCGGCATCATCTGTGCAGCCGTCTTGAACGGTATCCGCGAGGTGAGCGTCAACTCAATCTCATTCGTGCCCGGCTTCCAGGTATAATCCCTGCCCTCTTCATACTGCATAAGATGATCCGGATGTGTAATCCTGAATTTTTCGCTGGGAATGAACAGCAGTTTGCCTGTGGCCAATTGCTTGCCTTCCTCCTGAATAAAAAGCACCGGCTCATTGTCACTCGCCGGAGAGGTCCAGAGCGGCTCGCCAAGCACCATGCCCGGACCAGACCTCTCCGCCTTCTCAGCATCGTCGGCCATCAACATCAAACTACCGCACAACAAGCCCAAAACCGCATAAATCACTATCTTCTTCATATAATTACGATCCTTTCTTTACTCCAAATCGTCATAAGACTTAACCATGATTGACTCAATTACCGCTCCATTACCCCTCACCTCAATCCTCTCCCCCAAGGGGAGAGGAAGAAGAATTTTACTGCTCCTTCAAAGTTCTTTTCCCTCTCCACTTGGGGGAGAGGGTTAGGGTGAGGGGTACGCTTGCTGCATTGTTGCAGTAAATTCGTTTCACGTCAGATTCCCTCATTCCGTTTCTATCGCAATCTTCTCCCAATATCCATTCTCGAAATTCCAGCCGGTGGGCTGATTAAAAAGTTCCAGCAGGATGTTCTTACCCTGGTACTCAGAGAGGTTCACTGACACGTCGAGCCAGCCGTTGGTTGTCGTGGTTTTTCCGACCGTCTTCCTGAGAAGTTCCTTTGCGTCGGCCTTAACAATCAGGTCCCAGTCGCCCAATGGGTGATGACCCACTGTCAGTTTAAGAGCAGATTTCTTGCCGGCCTGGATGTCAACCTTGCGGCTGACTACGCACGCGGTATCCGGGTCCTTCGGGTAGGTCGCTAGCACATTTTTGCGCCCCAGCTCAGCGGGGCGCAGGCCGGGATCCATATAGCTATTACAATTTGTGATCGCCCAGCCGGGCGCCACTTTGTCGAGGGCTGTTTTCATCCCTTTGGCCGATCCGGGAATGGTGATCTGATCCATCTCAGTCTCGGTGAACTTGCTCCCTGCGATGGGGTCCGGGGTCCAGGCCAACTCTAGCTTGCTCGGTATCACGGGCTTCACGGGAATGACAAAGAATTCCTCTCCTTTCGCGTCTTTCTCGATCCGTCCACCTTCTTTCTCTATTCCCTGGCGGGCCAGCTTCTCGCAGACGTCCAGCAAGCCAGGCACGTTGTAGGCCGTGAAACTGAAATTGGTCTTTTCATTCAGCTCCTTGGTGAAACGCTCCGGGAGTTTCGCAAAGCCGATGGTGGTGAAGAGGATGCCGCCTGCGCTCGAGGGGTTGCAGTCGGAGTCCTCGCCGCAGCTGCAGGCAATTTTCATTGTCTGATCGGGATCACCCTTGCCGTAGAGCAGACCCATGAGGACATAGGCGGCGTTGATCTTGCACTCGACCCCGTCAAGGGCCGTGGGGGCCTTGTTGTACTCACGGCCCTTCCGGTACTTATCCTCGCAGCGCTGCCAACACGTCGTCCAGACCGGACACTCCTTCGACCATTTCAACATATCGCGGACCATCTCGGCAAACTGGCTATCGGCAGGGATGGCCTTGAGGCCGGCCTCGATGATCTTGACGACGTCCTTCTCGAAGAAGGCCTCGGTGTACATCGCACCCATGAACTGGCCGCCGTAGATGCCGTCGCCGTAGTTCATGATGCGGCCGAACTTCTCGCCCATGGCGATGGGGACGTTGGGCATGCCCGGGGCGATCAGGCCGGAGAAATCAGCCTCGATCTGGTAATCAATGTCCGTCGAGCATTTGTTGAAATTCGGGTGACCGGAATCGGGTGGGGCGATGCCATCCTTGCGCATGTTCTCGCGACCGACGTTGTTGGCACAGGCCAGGTCATAGCGGCTGTTGGCGAAGTCGATGCCGGCCTGGCGGATCGAGCAGTCGAGGCCGTACTGCTCCATGGTGCGCAGGAAGGTCATCTCCACGAAGAGGTCATCCTGATCAAAGGCGTTGTTGATCATGCCGGGCTGCCACTTCGGCAACTGTTCTTCGAGAATGGTGCAGCTGCGGTACTTGAACTCGGTGGGCGCACCCCACGAGACGCCGGCAATCTGACCGATCCAGCCCGCTTTCATTTTGTCGCGGTACTCTTTCACTGCAATTCGCCGGTATGCGGGCGACTCCGCCGCCTGTACATTGATTGCTAGAAGCGCGATCCCCACGCCAATCCAGCCGCAGCTATGTTTGTTTATTTTCATCTTGTGTTCTATTGATAGATATTTCCCTTTGAGATTTAATCACTTGGTTTCGATGGAAATCTTTTCCCAATACCCCGCCTCATAGTTCCAGCCGGTGGGTTGGTTGTAGAGTTCCAGCAGGATGCTCTTGCCCTGGTACTCGGAGAGATCCACAGCCACGTCGAGCCAGCCGTTAGCCGCGGTGGATTTATCAACCGGTTTGCGGAGAATCTCGCGCATGTCTGCCCTGACAACCAGGTCCCAGTCGCCCGCGGAGTGACGACCCACCGTCAATTGGAGCGCCGTCTTCCTGCCGGCCGGGATGTCAACCTTGCGGCTGAGGACGCAGGGGGTCTCCTGGTTCAGGGGGTGGGTAACAAGAACGTTCTTATGTCCGCGCTCGTCCTCACGAATGCCTGGATCCATCTCGCTGCCGCAGTTGGCAATCGCCCAGCCCGGGGCAAATTTCCGAATAGCTTGTTCCAATTGACGGGACTCCGAAGCGGTGATCCTGGCCATCTCCTCCTCGGTGAACATACTCCCGGCGATGGGACCCGGAGCCCAGCTCAACTCAAGCTTGCTAGGCTTCACCGGTTTCACGGGGATGACAAAGAATTCCTCGCCATTCTTGTCTTTCTCGATCCGCCCGCCCTCTTTGACGATCGCCTGGCGGGCCAGTTTCTCACAGACATCCAGCAGCCCCGGCACGTTGTAGGCGGTGTGGCTGAAGATGGTCTTTTCATTGAGTTCCTTGGTGAAGCGCTCGGGGAGCTTCGAGAAGCCAAGTGTGGTGAAGATGACGCCGCCGGCGCTCGAGGGGTTGCAGTCGGAGTCCTGGCCGCCGCGGCAGGCGATTTGGATCGTCCGGTCGAGGTCGCCCTTGCCGTAGAGCAAGCCTAGCAGCACATACGCGCCGTTGATCTTGCAGTCGATATCGCCATTGGAGGCTTTCTGATATTCGGGATTTTCGCGGTATTTATTCTGACAACGCTGCCAGCACTCTTCCCAAGTCGGACATTCCTTCGACCACTTCAACATGTCGCGCACCATCTCGGCGTGCTGGCTTTCGGCGGGGATGGCCTTGAGACCGGCTTGAATCACCTTGACGATATCCTTCTCGAAGAATGCCTCGGCATACATCGCGCCCATGAGTTGTCCGGCATACATCCCGTCGCCATAGTTCATAAGGCGGCCGAACTTTTCGCCCAGGGTGATGGCGACGTTGGGCAGGCCCGGGGCGATCAGGCCGGAGTAATCGGCCTCGATCTGATAGTCGATGTCATTGGGGCACTTGTTGAACTTCGGGTGGCTGGAGTCGGGAGGCGCGATACCCTTGCGCAGATTATTGCGCCCGGCGGCATTGGCGCACCAGAGCCCGTAGCCGCTGTTGGCGAAGTCGACGCCGGCTTGGCGGATGTTGACGTCGAGGCCGTACTGCTCCATGGAACGCAGGAAGGTCATCTCAACATAGAGGTCGTCCTGCACGAAGGCATCGTTGATCATGCGGGGCTGCCACTTCGGCATTTTATCCTCGGGAATGATCCTGCTGCGGTACTGGAACTCGGTGGGCGCACCCCACGAGACGCCGGCAATCTGACCGATCCAGCCCGCCTTCATCTTGTCGCGGTAATCCTGCGCCGACAGCCGGCGGTATTGGGTTGGCGCCATCGCCTGCACATTCACTGCTAGAAGCGTGATCCATACGCCAATCCACGCGTGGCAATATTTGTTAGTTTCCATCCTGCTTTTTACTGTTAGTTATTTATTTTCCAACCGACATTTTCCATACGATCACAACACATGTCACTATTTCAATTTTGCCGGTATTGTTCCAGTTGAACCGGCGTCTTCAAACACCTGGAACGACGCGACGCGGATATTCCCATCCGCGCCGGGCTGGGTCACGGCCAGTTTCACATACCGCGCGGGCGTGGGAGCGACCGGCACATCGAACCAGGCGGGCGGAACGGCCTCATGGCGTGCATTGCGATGCGCGGAAACCCGGCCGGCCTCCACAAAGGCAGCCCCGTCAATGCTGACTTCCAATCGTGCCTCGACGGTATTGAGCGCCGCATCGGCAAAGAGCCCCGCGTTTTCAATTACGAAACGGTTGATGGTTTTCACCGCGCCGAGATCCACGGTGAGGGTGCTGCCGGATGGCGCAATCCAGAGCGTGCGGGGATTACGATCAAGGGCGTTCGACGGATGGCTTCCCGCTGCAGTCTCGCTTGCGCTGACCTTTTTCCCTTCGGCGAGCGACACTTCATCATGGAACACAACCTGCGACTCAGTGAAATCAAAAGGATGATTGATGAACGACTGTTGGATGGTCTTGGCATAGAAAGCAAGCGGGCCTTTGAACGATTTGCTTACTTCCAGCCAGTTATGTTTCCCGTCCCGGCCGCCACTGCCGAAATATCCGAAGAATCTGATGTTGGCCCCGCTCTCGCAGAGGATATTGGCGCTTTGGCCCACATCATGCATGGTTAGCCAGAACTCGGCATCCCGCATGCCGCCGCCGTCCGGCAGAAAATGGAAATGCACATCAGGGAGGAATGCGCAAAGCCCCCACGCCTTCTCGCCGGTTGATCTGCCGAACCGGTATGCGGTGCAATGATTCTGCCAGAATTCCACCATCGCGGACTTCAGCGCAGCGGTCCACGAGGATTGGGCCCGCCCTGCTTCCAGCCACGGTCCGAAGGAGAAACAGATTTGCTCCAATCTGCCGTTTTTCGATGCACCGCCAACCGCCATGCCGTTGAAGAATGTCGTGCCCCACAGGCCACGTACCAGATGATGGTCACATTGCGCCGAAGCCAGATCGATTCCGTAACAGGCATTGACGAGCATCATATCGACCACATGGACATTCTCCCCCGCCCCGCGGACTGCGTAGGGATATTTCACCAGTTTGCTCACATCGCACGCTTGTTCCGGGTAGGCGATAGAGAATCCGCGAATGCCGGCATTCGCCGTTAGGGTAAGCAGCGCGACATCCGTCTCGGGATGGGCACTGTCTTTGCCGCAATAGGCGGCAAGGGTTGTGCAGCCTTTTCCCTCACGGATTTTGCCCGTCCCCATCGCGCCGCGCAGTTGCACTCCGGACGGCACGGACAACGGCTTGGTGATCTTGTATTCTCCCTGCGGCAGATACACGGTTCCGCCGCCGTGTCTGGCCGCGGCTGAGAGCGCGTTTGAGATCGATGCCGTATCATCTGTCATCCCGTCTCCGGTTGCATTGAATGGCGCGACGGTGACATCAAAAAATGACCCGGAATCGGTATTCAGCGGCCGCGGATTTGCGGCGAACTTATAGGAAAACCCGCGCGCCTCAGGCACCTGGTCAACATTCGCATCATGCATTCCGTAATACCATGGTCCGTTGCCCACCTCGCTGCGGCATGCCGGAAACTCCGAGACCACTCCGCCAAAGCCGTGCACCGGATCATCATATTTCGGATTACGCTTGATCAGGACCGGGATTTTCGAACCCTGCGCGGAAAACCGCGAGATGGCGAGTCCGTCAATCCGGCCGAGTTCAAGCCCCGTGCAATGTCCGACCACATATGCGGCAAGCACCGTCTTTTCTCGCGACGTCATGGCTTTCCCGGTGAGTGATTGCGCCAGGTTGATCCACACATCGGGACTGAATGCCACGTCATGCATCCATGCAAACTCGGTACTCTCAACTCCGCGGATGCCCGAGGCCAGCACCGTGCCGCGGATATTTGCAAAGCTGACACCATTGAACATCCTCGGCTCAATACCGCGATAACTGTTGCAGAGCATCAGATTCCTGATCGTCTTGATCTCACCGCCGATGGTTGTCGCATAGGGAACCACCGCATCGGGCTTCTGCTCGGGATAGTAGATCGTGATACCGCAAATCCCCGTCTCCGAGTTCACGGCATGGATCAACGGCGGCTTGTCGGCATCACCCCGGCCATAGTACGCGAGCAGCATCGTTCTGGCAGAGCCGCCACAATCGCCGGCAAGCGTGACACCGTAGGCAAGCCTCAGACTGCCGTCCAGGCGGTATTTACCCGCGGGAAGATATACTACTCCCCCGTTGTGCGCGGCAACGGCGTCCAGAGCCTTCTGGATTGCGGCAGTGGCATCATGGGCACCCGTTGCATCGGCGCTGTAGGGCGCATCAGTGACAACCGCCGAAGCGACGATGGTGTCATCTTTGGTAACGATGAACGCCGGTTTGAGCCTGTCACCAGAAACACTGGCGACAGGCAGAAACATCACGGCAACGAGTTGTATTGCTGGGCGCATCTTACTGCTGATTCTTCAACGGCCGCTTTTCAGCACCTTGGGTTGGCGGCTTCGTAGGTTTCCATCTCGGCGAGCCAGTCTGTTCCGGCCGGCACGCCGGCTTGTTCGCAAAGCCGGGTCCAGACCGCGCCGAACGGCATCGTCTTGAACTCTTCCATCAAGGCGAGCCGCTGGGAGTTTTTGCCGGCGTCCTCATATTGTTTGAGCATCCCTGACGGGTCGAGCAAGGCATAGAGGATCGCCTTGCGCGTGGCACGGGTTCCTATCACATAAGCCGCGATGCGGTTGATGGAGGCATCGAAAAAGTCGAGCGCGAGCACCATCTTGTCCCACGCGCGGCCACGCTGGATTTCAAGGAACACATTCTTGAGATCGTCATTGAAGATGACAACGTGGTCGGAGTCCCAGCGGATCGGGCGGCTGACGTGGAGCAGCAGTTTTTTCTGCCGGAACAGCAACTGGCTGGAGATCTTGCCATGAATGGTTTCGGTCGGGTGATAATGGCCCATATCCATGCAGAGGCCGACATTCCGGGTCAGCGTATAGTTGCTGTAGAACTCGGACGAGCCGACCACATATTCCTCGCTGCCGATGCCGAACAGCTTGCTTTCGACAAAATCCACACACTTGGATTCATCAACGCTCTTGTCCGCGAAG